>Ga0247608_10001630_pt1 | contig 30333 bp, 39 predicted proteins | sample 176DNAGHGlowgp2_FD_193490 | JGI IMG/M metagenome (GOLD analysis project Ga0247608, IMG submission 193490) | Sheep rumen microbial communities from Palmerston North, Manawatu-Wanganui, New Zealand - 1766 DNA GHGlow gp2 | ecosystem: Host-associated > Mammals > Digestive system > Stomach > Rumen ...
GGTCCGACAAGGTAAACAACGTATCGGAGCTTGACTCCTTGCTGGGGCATGGCCCGTGTTTCGACACAATAGCGGAACATGTCAATGACAAGCTCGACCTGGCGGTCACCCCCGTTTGTGACGAACCGACTGTGCAGAATCATAATCAGATGAATCATGAAGTAGAACGGATGTTCTTCATCGCCCTACCGGAAGGAACGGATAAATGCTCCCTGATATCGGTACCTGATGAGTATGCCGACGGGTACGTTAAGAAGCTCATTGACGAAAACCGGCAGATGCTTATATACTCCTGCAAAGATGCAAACTTCATAAATCAGTATGCCTGCAAGGACCCGAACAAGGGTAGAAAGAGCACAGTCCCGATGCGTCTTTTAAATGGCTATGTGGCAAGTGGTGTACTGAAGGAAATCACCGAATCGATGATTGACGGCGTGAAGGATTTGTATGGCATGAACGAGCCTGTACAGGATAATGCAGCCCAGGAGCCAGAATCATCGATACTCATCGTGTGCGACGTGCCTGAGCTCGGGCTAGAGCAGGCAGTCTTCGGCAACACGCCAACAATCGAAGAGTCTATCATCGACCTTGCCAAGATGGAAAAGAGCAGAATCTTTGTCTACGGGATAAATAAGCCAGACGATACCCTGATGAAGAATGGCCCCGCCGACAGCGGAGCCATATCTGCGGCAGTGCGCAACGGTGTGCTCACGCCGATGTACACCATCCTCCCGAACGGCTGCAAGATGCAGTTATCGTCCTAGTTATTCTTCTCGTTGAATTCCTGAACAAGTTTCCCTACGCGGTCGTTGGACTTCTCCTTCGACTTCGCATACTTGGGCGTACTGCGGAACTTGTGGACCATGTCGCACACATACTGCTTGGATACGCCGACAAGGTCAGCAATCTGCGTGTAGGTCAATCCCTCGTCACGCATCCTGGAAAGGATTTCAGCCTTTGCCAGCATGCTGCAGCGAGACGGCGGCTCGTTGTGCAAGGACTCTACCTTAATCTCGCCGTTACCCAGGTCGATGACGCGCAAACCCAGGGAATATCCGCGGGCGATACAGGCGTTTACCGTGCGACCCGCAGGAACCTTGCCCTTCTTCAGCTCGGCAATCTCCTCCGGGAGCCACATGTGCCGGCCGGAAGGCGATGGCGGCCTGGGCAATCCCAGGGCAAGCGCCTTCATGCAGCACTGCGGATAACTCCTGCCTTCCGGGAGCTTCCCGTGGCGCAGGTCGTCAATCTCCGGGTCAGTCCAGTGCCTGTATTCGCGTTTCTTGAATGGTTTTCCCATGATGGTTCTCCTTAAGTTTCGTACTTGGCCTTCAGTCGTTCGAGTTCGGCACGTTCCTTGGCTTCTACCTCGGCTGCCCGCTTTTCCTGCGTTCGCTTGATGGCATCCTGATAGCTCTTTCGCGAGTCGGTAATCCATTTTGTAAGGGCGTCCTCGTCCCACAGGAACTTCGCATTGAAATCACCATACAGGTCATCCGTTTCTCCATGGGTAGTAACGGATGCCTTCAGGTAAACCGTACCGTCTTCTATCGACACATCGACTTCCGTAAGACGGGAATCCTTCGATGCGAGCCCGAGCTGCTGGCGACATGCATCGGCCAGCCAGCCATCGTACCAACCATTCTCATAGGGGTCATCTTTCTTTAGGTATTCCGCATAAATTCGGAGAAACACCTCGCATGCCCGCATCTGCAACTTGTGCTGTTCTGACCTCATTTTGGCCTCTAGAGCGCTATATCTGTCGAAATCGTCCATTGTATACATTGCATTAGCCTCCAATATGATTGTTACGGTCCGCTTCTTCGGCGATGGCGAGGACTTCCCCGAGGTCGCCGAATTCCATCTCGGTGTCGAGACGGGTGAGCTGGTCGATGGTACTGCGCTCGAAGTGAACGGTGAGGAAGGTCTGGATGCCGTCCATGTCCAGGGTATTCAGGAAACGGATGAGGTTCTTCCTTGCATCGTCGTTGAAGCAGTTCACCGGGACGCGGAGCACGCCGGTATCGTCCTTGTTGTCGTCGATGCCATTCATGTGAATGAAGTTGACGAACTTTTCACGCACCTCGCGGCGGATGGACACGATGTCGGCAACCGGCTCGTTCCTCGTCTGCGGGAAGAGCTTGCGGTTCTTGCTACGAGTCCAGAAGTAAGTCTTCGGGTTGCTGTCCCCGACGGTGGTGGAGAAGTCACTCCAGTGGAACACCCCGGTAACCTGCCAACGGAACGGCTCGGGGTCACGGCGGTCAGTGCCGTCCTTGTAGTAAATCATGATGGCGTCGATGTTGGTCTCGGTGCCGGTGCAGTCCTTCAATAACGTGTCCGGCTTGCCGTCGGTAAACGTCACCTCGACGCTATATTCAGATTCCGGATAGTCGTGAAGGACCATCTTGCGGTCAAATTCCATGAACCAGCGGTGGCCGAAACGGCCGAGGATATTCCTGTAAGACATGGTGTAGCTCCTTTTGGTTGTATTGTTCCTTACACTTAGAAATATATACAATTCCATTGACCTAGTCAATAGTTTTATTGTAAAATTTAATTTACAACCATATCGAAGCCTTCATAGTCGATATCCACGCTGCCGTCTACCCCGGTGCCGGGCACCTGGACCTCCATGTCGAATCCCTCGTAGTCTATACCCACGCTACCGTCGACTTCCTTTTCCGGGAGGTTTACCTCGGGAATGGTGACCTCGTCATGTTCCTTGTAGCAGTGCCTGTCTTCTCCGGAACCGCTACACTCCTCCCAGATGAAATGGACGACCACGGCCGGCGTGCCGAAGCTTTCCGTCCGGTAAGCGTTCCTGACTTCCGGGAGCGAGAGGAAGTTGCTGAAGCTGCGGAAGCTGTTCCTGAACTGGCCAGCGAACCTGGCCCTGCTTTCCCTGACCGCGTCGTAGACGGTAATGCCGTTCTCCTTGGCGATAGCCGTGTACGTGGCGTATACGGCCTTCTTCATGCGGTTTCCGCCCTTTACCTTCTGCTCGAACCAGGTCTCAGTATTGTAGGCCTGGTAATCCGCCTTGGCGGTAGGGGACACCTTCTTCAGGTCGGCATCGGCCAATGCGTTCTCGCACCTGGTGATACCGAACAGCACAAGCGCCGCCACGGCCATGATGAAAATGTATAGGACAGGATTCGAATCGTTATTGTACATTCATATCTCCTTTTGGTATGATACAAATATAGCAAAAATGCCTGACTGTTGTCAGGCATTTCTTTGTAAAATTACAATTTTGAATTACCGGGGATAGTACCGGAGCCCGCCATAGTTGAACCGGGTGGTCGGATAGTTCATGTTGCCCATCTCGACCAGGCGCTCAATCCACTCGTCAAGCGGCACGTCGTTCTTCAGGAGGGTGTTCGCATCGCGCCAGAACTTGTAGGTCTCGGATACGATGGTCTCCTGGAGGACGCCGGGATATCCGCACATGCGGGCCTCGCTGCTATTGGAAATGAACATGGAAGACCAGAAGCCATACAGGTGATGCTTCTCGGCGAAGGAGGACGCATGGCACCACACGGCGATTACACGGTCGGCGTGGATATCCTTTGCCATGCTGGCATCGACCGCATTATCCATCGTGCGATACTTGACAATCTTCGGCTTCTCGGCCGGCTTGGGCGGCTGCGGTTCCGGGGCCTTCTTGGGGGCGGCCGGGGTATCGTTCACCATGGGACCGATTGCGCCGGCAAGGTTCGGGTCACGCTTGAGCCTTGCGTACATTTCGGACATGCTCATCATCCTGCCGGGACGTTGGGCCGGTGTACGACGAGCTGCACCGGGATTGTATTCGTATCCCCAGGGCCTGTAGGGACGTTCCTCGCGTTCCTCGCATACATAGCCGAGAAGGCCATTGGGAGTACCGTGGCCGCACATGATGAGGGTGTCGCCTTCGTTGCGGATTGCTTCACGGATGTCGTCCTTGGTGTAGTCGCTGTCCCTTGCAAGGCGCAGAACGTTCACATCGGGGAGGTCCTTCCAGAGAAGGGGAATGCTGGCGCAGTCTACGTCGCCCATGTCAGAATAGATAACAGTTATAGCCATATTGTCCTCTGATTGTAGAGTTTATTAGAAAAGGGCCGCTAACCGCGGCCCTTGTTGCCAACTTTTCGTGGCAGGTCCATGAGGTCGACCCTCAGTTGCCGCAGGAGCTTCTTCTCCCGGGCAACCAGTGCCGAGACCAGGCCGAGACCGAGAACGGCCAGTATCTTCACGACTATTCGCGAACGCTTGCGTTTCATGGAGTTACCCCGCAGATTCGCCGCAGTCCATTGCATCACCGGCGCAGTCGCATGCCTTTGCTTCGCAGTCACATGCATTTGCTTCGCAGTCACACCCGCGGGAAATATCGGCACTGACGTCTTCCTTGACCTTGTCCTTCTTGCCGGACTTGACCTTGGAGATTACGGTCTTCGCGACCTTGACGGTGACGGCCACGGCAGCGACGATAGCGACAGCCTTTGCAGTTTTGGGAAGATTAACCTTCATTGTTTTACCTCGTTTAATGATTGTGTTAAACCAAATATAGCAAAAAATCCTGAGCTTGGTGTCATAAACTGATTAAGAATCGACCTGAAAGGGGCCATGATGGACACCGACAGCATTGACAGCAGTACAGAAAAGGCGCTTATCGAAGGATATGCCGCGATTTCCGGCCAGCCCCTCCAGGAAGGGCTGTTCAGCTGGCTGTTCGGCAATAAGGCAACCCCGTCCCAGGAACTGGCCAACAGGGTGAACGACATATTCGAACGCTTCTACGAATCCGAAGGTGTCCGCCAGCAACGGTTCAATGCCCGAATGAGCACAGGCTACTCGCCGTATTCCCAGGGTATCGACCGGGCGACTCTGGACCGCATCGACAGCATGCGGATGGCAATCCTACGCGAGGTATCCAAGTACGGGAAGCAGCTCGACCGCGCCATCAAGGACAAGGAAAAAGCCTTCAAGACCCGCGACAGCTACAGCAGCAAGCTCGACTACATGCGCGACTCCCGCGACGATTACCGCCAACGCTACCAGGAACAGCGCAAGCGCAATAAGTAGCCATTAGAACAAGTCCAGGTTATTATCCACTTCAGCATCCATCGCAGCCTCGGAAACGCCTTCCAGGGGCTTCCCGGCACAAATCCTGGCCAGTCCATCGTGCAGGGCCTTCTTTGCATCGAATGACGGCACGGCTACCTTGCTGTCCACGAGGAGAATACCGGCGATGACCTTGATTTCGTTCTGGATGAACGCGGTGTCCGGACCGTTCTCATCCTCCGGCACGGAACACCCCAGCGCGCCCAGGATATTCTTCAGTTCTTCCCTGCCCTCGCTCGAAGCGAGCACTTCGTCAAAAGCCTCTGAGATTGTCATATCCTGCTCCAGTGTCTACGATGTTGCCGGCCGTTACCTTGCCCGGCTTGCCGATGCCATAATGGTCGATGTCCCATGTATGGGAAACGTCGATTACGGTCGCATCCTCATGGGTTCCCTTGGAGAACCTAACCTTTGCCCCGCCTGTTGAACGGTCCTTTACGACCTTTCCTTTCTTGAACCCGTCCGCAAGTAGTTCCCGTTCCACATCCGGGTACTGCCGGCCGACCATCGTCTCCACGAATGAATACATGTTCATTATCATTTCCATCAATCTCCTCTAGGATTCCCTTGCAATCCTTTAGTATTCTAAGCTTCTCCTTGCTTGCCGCCACCCTTACCGAACGGGCCACTTCCTCGGCAACAGTCAGGTAGTCATCGTAACCGTCGTCGCTGGCGGCCCTCTTGTCCCGGAGCCTTACGGGCATTGCCCGTTCCTCCAGTTCCTTCTCGACTTCGGCTATCTCGTTGTTTACCCATTTTACAGTTCCATCAAGCTGTCCAGTTCCTTGCCCAGCTTCTTGTCGTCGATGTTGTCTATCTGCCCCGTTATCTTCAGGGTGTACTTCATCATTTCTCTTGAATCTACGTATCCCCATCTGCCACGCTTCTCCTTGTCGGAATACTGGGTAATCCTGGCGTACTTTACCTCGCTCGTAGTAAACTCGATGCGGCCATATTCTCCCTTGTCGACCATCAGGCGGATGTTGCCGGCTGCATCCAGTAGCACGGTCGGCCATGTCCTGATGATGTTCTCCACATAGGCCACCTCGCCGCAGAACTTCCCGAACTTCTCCTGGCCGGCCTTCTCGTCGAGCATGCTTACGCCGGACAGCCTAATCGTAGGAGGGTTTATCTCCATCTGGTAAGTGACCGCGACTTCCTTAACTCCCTGCGTGAGCATCGCCATCTTGTTTCCGCGCCACATCAGGTAGGAATTCCACTCGTCGCCCTTGGGCACCTCGATGGTGCATACCGGGGAAATGTCCTTCCACATCTTCTGTGCGTGCTTCAGGATTTCCCTGGCTTCATCGGTAGTGCCCTGGGGTGCCTTGTCGTCCGCTTTCCTTTCATTGACTTTACCGGCAGTGCCATGCGATGCCTCATAAGTATCATTCCGTTTCTTCTTTCCGAAACCATTCATGCCAAACAGCGACATAGATATCCTCACTTATTGGACCACGACCGGGCAGCCGATTCCATTTCATCATATGACAGCGGCATTCCAACAGACCATACCATACGGGACTTCCCTCTTTCGTCTATGCACTTGCTTGCAAAATAAAACTTTGCCTTAGGCAGTTCAGAGGCAGGCATATTTCTTTTGAGTTCGCTGTATGCGCATGCATTATTCAATCCGACCCCATAGTATTTCTTTCCGAAGCAGAGGAATTTCTTGACCCTTGCCACTATTACGGTATAGTTAATTATGCACCTCGCCATATACTACCTGTCGTTATTATACCATGCGAAATATGCAGTGCCGTCGGATGCCTTGGCGAACGAGTCGTACTCGCCGTAGACCTTCTCCATGTCGCCGAACGATGCACCGATTTCCTCGAGGTGCTCAAGGAACTCGTCCCTGGTCATCTTCTTGATTTCTACCTGCATCAGCTCCTTGGCGGCGCGTACGTTGCGGTAGGTGACCTTGTCGTCAACTATGTGCATAAAGGAATGCGGACGGTGGATACCGTCGCACATCTGCATCATTGCATCCCCGAACAGCATTTCCCGGCTCACTTGCGTACCTCCTCGGCAATCATCCTGGCGATTTCCGTCGGAGAATCCTGGGTGTCGTTCAGGTACGTCTTCGTATCGTACTTGACAATCGGGTCAATGTCGATAGCGTCTTCGTATGTCTTCTGGCGCTCGTCGAGTGTCTTGATTACACCGCGATATGCCTCGACGATTTTCTTGTTGCGGTCAACTTCGGCCCTGGAATGGAAAAGCAGGTCGACGGCATTGCCGGACTCGCCGAGATAGAGTTCTTCCTTCTTGACGAACTCGGACACCCTGCGCTCGAAGCGTTCGTTATCGTCGCTCACCGCGATGCGGAACTCCCGTACCTGCCCAGTGATTACCGTATGTTCGACCGTCATCATCGCTGGCGGTTGCATCGCAATTCCGCACTGGGACAGCCATCGCCTGAGCCATGGATAGATAACCGGGACTTCGATGAAAGATACCGGATAGGCCATAAGGCATCCGTTAATGTTCTGGATGACATCAATCATCCTTGAGGCCAGGTGGTCCCATACCCATTCGTACGTGGCAAGGTCGTTGACGTACTTCTCGGTAATCGCGTCGTTGAGTTCACCGGCGTCATTTGTGGCGGATACCCCGAACCTTGCATACAGAACGCCGCGGGTAATCGGGTCATTCCTAATCAAGTCCATGAATATGGTGTCCGTATCGAGTACAGGGAAACCCATTTCGCGCAGGGCTTTCGCTACGGTGCTCTTCCCGGAACCAATCCTGCCGGTGATAAAGTTGACGATTAGTGTCATTGCAATTCCTCAAGCCAAATATAGCAAAACTATGCGTCGTCGATGTCGAGTTCGTCAAGCTTGACGATTTCGTACTTGTTCGGACGGGCGAAGCCATACGGGATGAGCCTGGTCGTATTCAGTTTCGGCTCGGACGCCTCCGGGATTGGCGCGAAACCGGTAACGATATTGTATGTATTTGCCGGGTCGTTGCGACGGGTAAAGCGTTCGACCTGTGCCATGACGGGGACACCGATGAAGTCGCATTCATCGAAGATGCCGTCATTGAAATAATCGTTCTTCTCGAGCCACTTGTAAAGCGAGTCGCTGTCCTTGGCACCGGTAAGCCCGCAGAGGAGCGCACACAGCGGGCTTTCCTCGTTGATGCTTACGTCGAACGGACGGGTGGCGACATAGCAGACGCCGTCACCCTTGTGGACCTGGAGAAGATATTCGCCGAACGTACGACGGCATTCGCCATTGGCTTCCTTTGGATACACCATCCCGACAATGTGCGCGGGATACGCTCCCGGATTGAGGTCAAGCCTGGGTGTGCCCAGTTTCTGAATGCGATTGATAGCTACCGGCATAATTGTATCTCCTATATGATTTTAATTCTACTGATGGTTCCGCGGAATATCTCGTCATCCGCAGAGATTGTAAGTTCTGTGTTTCCGCGGGTTACCTGCCTGGGCTCGATTTTCTGGAGCTCCTTGTCGTCACCCGCGAACTTTGCCCTTTCCAGCAGGAGGTCATTCACGGCATCCTTCTTTGCGTGATAGTATGTTCTCGTGATGGAGAAGCTCTCGCCGTCCTCCTTCCGGACTTCCAATACGTACGCGTCCTTCTGGTTCTTGATAGAGGCAAGTGCAGCCGTGAGGCGTTCCACCTCCTTTCGGAGCCGGTCGACCTCGTGGCTGCGTTGATTTCGGGTAGTCTTTGTCATTATGCGACTCGTGCGAATGCCCTGTCGAACAGGGTGGTGCTGGTCTTTTCATACCCGCGGTCAACCATCTCGATGATATTGTTGAGGGCGGTCTGGCTCTTTCCGGCAATGCTGCCACACAGAACGGAGAAGTTCTTGTTCGCGGTGTTGCGGCTGTCGTGCTGGAAGGTGCCCTGGATAGCATTGTAGAGGTTCCAGGCGGTCATCCTTTCGACGTTACCGTGGTCCGCGGAGTTGAAGCGGTTAATCATGCCGGTGAGCATGTTCTCGAAGTGGGTGGTCGGTTCTTCCGGGGTATCCTCCTCGCCCTTGAACGGGAGGTTACGGGCGATGCCTTCGCGGACGAAATCCATGTCGATAATCTTGTCCGCGAGGCGGTTGTAGACTTCGGCGGTCTTCACGAACACGCCTTCGGCAATCTTGAGGCTTTCGCCGAGAATACGGAGGCGACCTTCCGCGAGGGAATTGTGGCGGACGCGGAACAGGTTGTCCTTGTCGGCATGACTGAGCGCGGCAGCAATCTGGTTCTGGCAGAAGAAACGGAACGGGGTAATGAGGATAGTGCATCCGCGGGTCCCGTCATGGGAGTTCACCACGGAAAGATAGCGGCCGACACGGTCGTCACCACCACCGACGACCATATCGTCGCCGAGGGCAATCTGGGCATAAACGCCGGCACCGTTTCCCCAGCACCCGACATTCTTGAATTCGATGTCGGTGACACTGGCGATGTCAGCAATGACCTTGAACGCGTCGCGGTTCTGGATGGGATGGTAGGACTTGGTAAAGGTGTGTTCGGAAATGATGGTTCCGTTGTCGCTGCGGACAGGCGTGAACATCTTGGTTTCGTGGTACTCGCCATCAACCCCGAGGAACGATACCGGACGCATCGTTGCCTCGAAATCGAGGTGGGCTTTCTGAAGGGCGGTCATGACCGCTTCGTATGCATTGTTTTCCATAATGTGATTCCTTTTTGGTTTAATTGTATTACGACTGTATTACAAATATAGCAAAAGTCCCGCAGGACGGTGTTTGCAGAACTAAAGTTCCTCGATTGCGAAATGGACGCTGTACGGCTGGCTCTCGTAATCGCCGGGAACGTCGATGACGATATGGTCGCATCCGCGGTCGATTGCCGAGATAACCCCGTAGATATTGTCGGCGGGTGTAATCCTCTCCTCGGCAGCACCGGGAATCCTGGCATAGAGCGACGCCCCCTTCTTGAGGCAGCCCTCAATCTGCTCGCAGAGGCGAGGAACCAGGAGGCTCTTGAAGTCCCCGTGGCATATCATCTGGGGACGCTCCTGCGCATGAGTCCCATGCTTCGTGGTGGAACGAATGATTGCGTACATGTGTAACTCCTTGACTGATATTGTGAATTGTATTGTATCGTTATACCAAATATAGCAAAAACCCGCGCTTTCTGCGCGGGTTCCCGTTTTAGCCACATTTCTCCATTTTCGCCAGTTTCCGGTCCATCAGCCAGAGGTAGACCTTCCAGAAGTACCTCGCGAACTTGCCATCGGGATTGAACGGGAGCGACCGGTCGTCGATATAGACGTCGGCGCACAGCTTCCGTCCGTACCTGTTGGTGCCAAGGAGATACTCGCCGAACGCCTCCCCGACATTCCGGTTGACCCCGTCGAAGAACAGCTGGTGTCTCGTGCAGCACCTTACGGCATCGTTTAGGTACTCCTTGTCCGGGAAACGGATTCCGCCATAGTTTTCCCGGCATGTCCACAGCATCACGTAGTCACCCTGCGCCTTGTGCTTCTTCAGCCAATCGGACAGGGTCTCGTTCCAGACGGTATTGCCGTTTATTTCCGGCCAGGACTTCCTGGCAAGCGTCCCGTCGAAATCAACGGCTATTCTTGCCCGATTTTTTTCTTCCTTTACTGCCATCTCTCTTCTTCCCCTTCATGGTCTTGCCGAGTAGTTCCTCGCCAGATGCCTTGACGCTCTGCGCATGTTCGAACTCGGCGGTTTCCTTAAATGTGTCGAGTATATCGTTCACATGGTCTATACTCGCCTTTCCCGTGCATATCAGGCTAGCTATGTAGTCGTGGTCCACGCCGAACACGGCCTTTCCCTTCTCGACATAGTAGAACCTGTGGTCGGTATCGTCGTACACCATCCCGTAGTCAAGGCATGCCTTGTTTATCTTTTCCTGGTTGGTCTTGTCCCTGAGGAAATTGTAGACATCCTCGTCCATCTTGGCGGATGTCCTCATCGCATTGAGCTGCGTGCTTACCTGGTCCTTGATGTATAGCCCGTCCGGCTTCAGCCAGGGAACCGGGAATTCCATCACGAACCCAGTCGGGGTAGAATATGTAAATACCGAGATTCCCTTTTCGTTCTTTCCGTGGCGGAACCCAATCCTGGAAGCCATCCCGATTACTTCCTGCGTGTTGACTGCCGCATTATTCATCGAGGAAACCCTCCCATAGTTCCGAGTCTCGCATGAAACTGTCTATGATGACCGGGGCCTGGTCCTTAAGATAAGGAAGCGTGCGCACGGTGTTGAACTCGAACCACTCGGTAGCTGCCAGGTTCGCCTCGTCCTCATCCTTGTAGTCGCCGCTTTTCATGAACTTCCTGGCGAGAGACCGGATGCACAGCTCGCGCTCGTAAACCGGGACAACTATGCCGGCCGCGTTCACTGTCGTGCCTACCATGCCATCTTCCATCTCGTCGAACATGACGATATTCGCGCCGAGCTCGTCATCGCGGTCGCATGCCTCGTCATACCGTTCTGCCACGGCCTTGCTGTACTTGGCCCTTATCTCCGCTCTATCGGCCAGTATCTCTTCGCGGGTAGGTTTCTTTTCCTTGCCCTCAGTTTCTTCTTGTGCCATTGCTGCCTCCGGTCTATTCATCTATGGTTTCCTTGAGCAACTCGTTGAGCTTGGGGAATCCAAGACACATGAGCTTTTCCCACTTCGGGCCATCATCCTTTCCGACGCCCTGCTTAGCCAATTGCTTCTTGCGTTCGGCTTCCCTGTTCGCCGGCGCAATCTTTGCATAGTACAGACTGCACACCACTTCATCCGGGCACAGGTACAGGAACCTATATATGTTGGTCCCATAGGACTTGGCAACAGCGCTCGGGCCGCTGTGGAAATCATTCCACATCTTGTCCTCGTTGCGTGCAGTCAGGTCCATCAGTTCCTCGCCGAGCGTGGTGATTCCCGGGATGTCCTTTTCGGCCATGCGCCGCAGTTCCTTGACCATCTTGCCCTTCGGCTCCCAATCCTTCTCTGTTCCGTACAGGAGGTTCTCTGCCGTAATCCAGCAGTCATCGGGCCTGAACTTGAACTTGTAGTAGAACTTGGTAAAGCGCTCGGCCACCCCGGTACCAACCCTGCCCGCGGCCATCGCATACATGAAATTCTCGGCATCAGCATAGTGCTTCGGGTCGAAACGGGAAACCCCGGTGCCCTTGAAGTTCTCGCCACGGATAATCTGTTCGGCAAGCATGTGCCACTGGCGGCGGCATGGAAGGACATGGTGATAATACTGCCCTTCGGCATCGTGCACATTGGCGTCATTCTTGAACGTATCCAAGTCAAGCTCATGGTTCTTGACATACTCGATGACTACCCGGGGCAGCCCTTCCTGTTCGGCGAACTTGACCCATTCAGGCATGGTCGGGTTCAGCTGGGCGACCTGGAAACGAGCCCTATGGGCAGGGTCCATCTCGACAACCTGGTACAACGAACCGTATTCCGGGTTGATTGCTCCGAGAACATAACTGCCATCCGGCAACGTAAGGTCACCGATACGGTGGTCAGTCGCAAGACGCATCAGGCCCTTCATGACAGTCTTGTTACGGTTGACTTCGTCAAGAAGCAGTACGCACTTGACATCCGGGCCAAGATACCATGAAGGCGGTTTGTATATCGTATGGCCGCCGTCGAAGTCCGGCAACCCAAACACGTCGGTCATGTCGGTATTTTCCGATACCTGTATCACGCAGAACGGAAGCTTGACAATCTTCTCGGCGAAATACCGGGAAATCGTCGTCTTGCCTATACCTGTATCACCTTCCAGCAACACGGCGGAACTTGGTCCGCAGCATTCCATCAAATCAAAGAACTGTTCAAAGCTTATACCTGTCTTGTCAGTAATCATTTATTACTCCATGGTCCTAGTAAAAATATAGTAAAAGAAACGCTCCTTGGTATACCAGGAGCGTAAGAAAAATGCATCTTTTGCAATTATTTACCGAACTTAATTCTCATGATGAATAATCGAGTCGTGAAATAGGTCGCAGTCCCGTAATTTCCATATAACGGCCACTGGAAATCGCCGGTCTGGAGGTTCGTGTATAGCACGAATATGGCCGCCCCTATATTACCCATGAATGCCAACGCGAAGAACCCATAAGTAAGACCAGTCTCGTGAGTCTTCTTTGCCTTCCGGTACTGTGGATACAGGTTGAATGCAAACGAAATTGCAGAAAGGATTCCCATTATCCAGCAGGCTATACCGGCAGATGTCATATACTAGTTGTACTCGCGCTTTATCTCGGCAACCAGTTTATCAAGATATGGGGCATCCATCGCCCTGCGGCCGTCCAGCTTGTGCTTGTACGAGCAGAGTCGAACCCGTCTGAGAATCTGGCCGAACTGGGGGCCCTGCTTGATGCCGGCCTCCTTCATTGCGGTGGTAATGTCCTTCTGCGTAGGATACGTGTTTCCCAGGCGTTTCAGCTTGTCTTCCTGGACAGCATCGATGGCGCACCTCCCGTCATATGCATTGACAACCCCGGCGAAAGCAGGCCACTTCCTGTTGTTTACCAGGTCAACCAGGTCAACCAGGTCGAGCTTGCCGGAATGGTATGCCATGTACATCGCATGGGAGAATTTGTACGCGTCAATTTCGTCTGCCGTGCACTTGAACTTGCGCATCTCCAGCTCGACATCGCCGGAGCACGACATGAACAAGATTGCCATGCCAGTGTTTGTATCCCAGGGTTTCTGGTGGTATGAAATCCAGTTGTCCACCGCGCGGGCAGCGTCCTTCCAGTCGATTGACTCGGAGAGTACCTTGCCGAGGCCGTCATCGAGGAAATGGAGCATACCGGCAAACGCCTTAGGCGATGCGCACTTCGTCAGCTCGTCGTGCACGCGTTCCATCGAGAGGAATTTCAGGCGGGGACTCAAGGCGCGGCATGCCGACAGCATCACGAGGTCAGGCTTCATCCCGAACTTGGAAGAGAACCTGCCGGCGCGAAGAATACGGAGCGCATCCTCGTTAAACCGGTCAACCGGATTTCCCACAGTAGACAGGACGCCGGAACGAATAGAACCGACACCGCCATGATAGTCGACAATACGGCAATCGGCATCCATGCCCATCGCGTTCATCGTAAAGTCCCTACGCCTGGTATCCTCTTCAAACGTATCGGCGAAATCAACGGAATCGGGGTGCCTGCCGTCGCTGTATTCGCCATCGGCGCGGAACCGCGTTACCTCGAACGGAATATCGTCCATGAATACAAGGATTGTGCCGTGCTTCTCGCCATTGTTGCTGGCTGTCTTGAAATGCTTCGCCAGTTCCTCGGCGGGCATGTTCGTAGCCAGGTCCACGTCGTGAATATCCGGGTCGGCATCGAGGCCGAGCTTCCATCGAACAAGGTCCCTTACGCAACCGCCAACAAGGTATGCCTCATAGCCAAGGCCGTTAATGGCCCTGGCGAGCTTCAATCCTTCTGCAACCTGCGGCAGCTCAGCCGCTTCTTTGATAACCATTTCTTCCATCATCTACGCCGTTTATTTTGCGGTACTGTTCAGTTTAGCGTATTCAACCGCTAATGTCCTATAAATTTCTCCAGGTCGTCCTTGTATACGCACCATTCCGGGAACTCGTGCTCCCCGTGTGTGCGCAAAATCATAATCTGCTTGTGTCTCGGGGGCCTACTCCAGTTGAAGATACAGTCGGTCAGGAATATCAACCCGTCGTACTTGAACCGGTCCGGACCCAGCTTACGCAGAACGCATTCCGGGTTCGTATACCCGCCCCCGTATATCGCCATGTCCTTGATGCTCTTCGGGGTATTGAACACCGGACTGCATACGGCATCCCAGTAGACCAAGTCGATGGAGAGTCCGTTGACCACGTTCTCCATGACCGTAAGGCAGTTGGCGATAGCGTCGCCCTGGTACATCGAGCCGGATACGTCGACGCAGAACAGTATGCGCTGCGTTTCCTTGTAGACATATCCCGGGGCAATCATGCCGTACCTGAGGAACTTGCGGTTACGCCGACTCCAGGTCTCGTCCCGTTCGTCGTCCTGCAGGCTGGTCATGAACTTTCGGAACATGGCCTCCTTGTCTACCTTCACGCGGTTGGCGTTGCGGAGCATTATCGGGAGAGGGCCACGCACCCTGTCGAACATCCCCTTGTCGAGGGCCTCGTTGACAGTAGATGTCACGTTATCCCTGGCAACATCGTCCTGCCCCCACCGTTCCAGGTCGTTCCCGGCATTGGTCAAGGAGAAATACCTCGACATGTTCTCGAAGTCATCCTTCTTGCTGGGGTCGCCCTGCCCGGAACCGCCGTCTATTTCATCCGACTGCCTGCCGGAATCGCTCTCGGAACCGCCTTCACCCTCGCCGTCGCCATCGTCGCCTTCGCCATCGTCACCGCTTTCGCCGTCACCGGGATTTCCACCGGGTTCGGAGCCGCCGTCGGCGCCTTCACCGCTGGAGCCGTCACCACCGCCTCCACCTGGGGAACCGCCGTCATCATCCTGGTTTTCTTCAGGAGTGCTGTCCTGGTTCTGACCGTCGTTGCCCTGGCCGGTAGAGTCCTTGTCACCGGATTCACCGGAAGACTCGTTGTCCGAATCGGAACCGGTTTCCTGTTCGCCGTCGCCGGATTCACCCTGTCCGCCGTCGCCGTTCTCCCCGGATTCTTCCTCGCCCCTGTCCTTGCCATCCTCGCCGGAGCTGCCGTTATCCTTGCCGTCGCCCTGCTCGTCGGATTCACCGGGGGAACCGGAAGTCTCGGCACTCTCGGTACCGTCCTTGCTGCCCTCTTTCTTCTTGGCATCGTTCTTGGTACCCTTGGACTGTGTCTCGTGTTCATCCTTGGACTTGCCTTCGTTCTGTTCCTTCTTATCCTGCTCGTCCTCGTCCTCCTCTTCCGGCTTCATCGTCGCATATTCTTCCTTGAATATCTTGAACAGCTTTTCGAGGGTGAGGTCAGTCTCGGGATGGAAATCATGCTTCTGCAGGATAGGCCAATAGTTCCAGAAACTGGGGAACAGCCTGTTGACGATTTCGAGGTTCTTCCCGACGGAGGTATCGACCAGCTTCCTGGCATATTCGGCAACAACCACGTCGCTTGCCAGCTTCAGCATGTCAAGCGGCTCCTGCTTTCTACGGTCGCAGTGATGGAGGGCAATGCGTTCGCACTCCATATAGACAATAGCGCCAAGCAGCGTAGGTTCAAGCGCAGTCACGAAGTCGATGTTGTATTCCAGGATAGGGGAGCCGCCGTTCACTCCGGCACGGACAGCAACATTGGGGTCGTCGGTGGGGATACCGGTAACTCCCATATACACCTGTAGCATACCCGGTGCAGTCTTCTGCATCATCATCACGGCGTTGCGTAGCGCCTTGCCGGCGAGCTGTACCTTGTGCGCGTCCACTAAAACACTTTCCTGTATGGCTTGATTCTGTACTGTACCAGACGTGTCCCGATACCAGGACGGCCTCCGGAGTAATAGACTTCCACTTCGACTGCAACGCGCATTCCCGGGAACTTCTTGCGGTTCTTCTTCGCTATGCGCACTGCGCGCTCAAACATCGGTTCGTAGTCATACTCGCTGTAGCCGGGATACCTCTTCACCGGCTTGTACCAGATGGTCACCCCGCGACGGCGATGGCATCGCCACCCGAAGGCAATCTGGCGCACCCGGTTGCTGATAAAGTTGTGGAATACCAGTTTGTAAATCTTGTCTCTAATCATGTGGTCGTTTCCAATAAATAGAAAGGGATGCGTGCGTAGCACACATCCCAAATATAGCATATTTTCGACACCCTGGCAGGCTAGATTCGCCCGATTTTCTTCAAACCGCGTTCGATTCCTTCCTTGATGACATTTACCTCGCCCACATGGGGTATTCCCCCGAGGTAACGCTCGACGAGCTGCTCTGCGGCATCGTCAAGCGTATACACTGTCTTGCGGCGCGGGCCGTCGAAATCCCAGCCGGCGTTCGGGGATGCCCCGAGAGACACCAGGGACTCGATGATGCACTCGCGTAGGGTGTTCGCGTCACCAACGCTCCCCCGTACTCCGGCGAACGAGTCGGCTACTTCCTGTACTGATATCATTTTCCTACCTTCCTGTATTCAATGGTTCTAGGCGTGGCGTAATCTCTGACTCGGGAGGCCATACATTCTGGTCCTTCACTTCGGTAAACGTGACGGTCGGCTTCAACCACGGAGCCGAGTCGTCGACATACGGCTTACCTGTGTAAGGCTGGGGTTGACCCGGCATAGGGCCTGTAATCGTATTGGGACCCTGATGCGGCGTCGGTATAGTCTTGGGTCCCGGCGCGGTAAGGTCCATAGTCAGACTGCTGTCCGCCAGTTCGTCTATTACTTCCAGCTGTGCCTTGGCCTTCTCGATAGCCTTGGCCAACTTGTAGTCTATCGTATCCGCTGTTCGGGAATCCGATGCCTTGATAATATCGTCCAGGATTTTCCTGGTAACTTTGTACAGTTTGTTGTGTTCCATAGGTTCCCTGTTCCCTTCATTTGAGTTCGACGATGGGCATCATCTTGTCGTTGCTGACGACATTCGGGAGCTGCCCATCCCAGGCCTCAATCCACTTCAAGGTAATGAGCTCCTTGACATGGGACTTCTTGAGGACTTCGAGTTTGACTGCCGTCTCGATGGAATCAGCCTTGGCAGCGATGACCTTAGCTGTAGAGTCTGCCTGCGCAGCAATGACCTTCTGCTGGTTCTGGTTCTTGACCATCTCAAGCACATTCTTTTCCTTCAGTGCGTTCTGTTCCGCTACCTGCTTGGCTTCGATTGCATCGTTGAACGCACGGCTGAAATTGAACTCGGTAATGGTCAAGCCGTGAATGATAATGTGAGCGCCGGTAGAGTCGAGCTTGCCCTGGAGCGCATGTTCCATTCGTGTACGGATTTCCTCGCGCTTCTGGAGCATCTCTTCCGGGACATACTGCGGGGTGATGCCGGTGATGGTTTCCTTGATTTTTGGCTGGAGCGCCGTAGACACGACATCGCGGCCATACCGGGAATACACGGTATCGACAAAATTCGGGTCAATCTGGTAGTTGACTTCGGTACGCACGTGGACAGTCTGCAAGTCCTTGGAGCCCGACTCGATACTGGTCGTCTCAAGCATGGTCTTCACCGGGATTCGCACGATTTCCTTGAAGAAGCAGTTGTAGACGGTGAGGCCAGGGCCCACCACTTCATCCACCTTGCCGAACTCGAGGATGACACCGCGTTCGGTCTGGTCAATCTGGGCGCATCCGATGAATGCGAGGATGGAAAGAGCGAGAATGAGTTTCTTCATTGTTTTTATCCTTTGTTTTTGGTTGCTATTTGTCGATGATGAAATTCACAGGCTGCCATATGGTCCGCCCGTCGTCACACGTGAACCTTGCGCGTGTAGTCGAAGGCAGGTACTTGCCGTGGCAAACCGAGGTGTATTCCCCGTGATTGTCCCGGAGTTTAAGCGTACCCTCCTCGCCGCATCCGCAGTCGCACCCGGTCAGCAGGAGGACCACAATCGCGCACGCTACGAATATGACAAAAGCCCGTTCCATAAATGCCTCCGCACGGTCAAGAAAGTTCATCATCTTCTTCATTGTTTTCTCCGTATGCAAATATAGCAAAAACGGACGCCGCTAGACGTCCACCAGATACACTCCGGCATCCCTGCATAGGGCAAATGCGTTCTTTTCCTCCGGCATGCCCAGCGGATTGCATATGATTCTGATGCGGTTGCCGCGGGAATTGACATGCGTAACGTCATGCTGCCCATGTGTATGGCCGCATACCCATATAGTTCCGTCGTCGAGCATGTCCAGGTATTTAGCCGACTCGAAATAGAACACCGAGGTCTTCGGGTCTGCCTTGAACTCGTCCGCCACGCCCATCTGCATCGGGCAGAAATGGGTCATAACTATCTTCGGCTTCGCCATGCATACCCGTTCCAGGTTGCCGAACTCCCTGCGCATGATATCCGGGAGTACCTGGTTGCAGTAGTTCCACGTGCGTCCGTCGAACCATCTCTTGCACCAGAAATCGTACGCGTCGAACGATTCCTCCTCGGGTGGCCGGTAGGACAGGTCGCACATGCCCATTGTACCGCCCACGATACCGTCATTGGACACGGTGCCGTCCAGTATGAAGACATTCTTCAGGCCCGATAGCTTTTCCTGTACGTATGCCTTGCGCTCCTCGCTCGTATCGAAGCGTCTGCCGGGATATTCCCGCTTTACCACCAGGTCATGGTTGCCATGCACGAAATACACCTTCTTGTACAGCGGAGCTATAAATTTGAGGAACGATACTTCAAGCCCTTCATAGTTCGCCAGGTCTCCCGCTATACAAATAGCGTCAGCCGGCGTGAGGAACCGGTCGACGAATGCGGAATAGGACGCCTGCAGTATGGACTCGTTGTCAGTGAGACACGTATATGAGTCGAGATGCAGGTCTGATATGAATAGGACTTTCATTGGGTATTCCGGGACAGTTTCGGATGCGCAAAATTCGCGGAGGGTGAGGGACTCGAACCCCCAAGCGGTTTCCCGCGGCGGTTTTCAAGACCGCTGACTTACCAATTAGCCTAACCCTCCTGTAGGACTAGTAATGGCCCCTTGACTCGCGCAACATCATCTTCTCGCGGTTGCGACGTTCGCGCTCGCGTTCGAGCTTCTTGAGGTCAATGCCGCATGACTTGGCAAGGCCCCGGGCAGCCTTCTTCTGCTTCTCCCAACGGGCCTGCTTCTGTTCTTCCGTCTCTTCGACAAATTCTTCCTTGTGCTTCTTCATGTTAACCTCTCTTTTGCTCTAAACTAAGTCTTTTCGTCCTCGCCGATGATTTCAATCCGGTCTTCCGCGAAACAATCCGCAAGATGCGGCCGGTTCTTTGCCATGATATCCCACATGCGGTCGACGACCTCGCGGGGGACCTGGCGCTCCCGGCCTTCCATGCGCTTCATCGCGATGTCCGGGCAGATGTCGAACCAGTGCGCAACCGCAACTGTTCCCTGCGGGCAAAGCGCGATGTTCTTCTTCCAGTCCTTGACATGGATGTTGGTAGCGTCGGCGATAACGTCGGTGTCCTTAATCCACTCGGAAACCCTGGCATGGAAAATCCCGAACACCTTGGAGTCGAGTTCGGGATACAGGTATTCCTCGGTCCCGGTGAGTTCCTTGCGGATACCGTCGGAAGATACGATGCGGCCTCCGGTAGTTTCCGCCAACTTCCGCGCGTACGTGGACTTGCCGCACCCGGGAATGCCAATCAATATATGCAGAGTGTTCATGTTGTCTCCTGTAGTAGCCTCGTCGGGAATCGAACCCGAATTTCAGCCTTGAGAGGGCGGCGAACTGAACCATTATTCGACGGGGCCATAAGTTAGCTCCGGTGACCCGACTTGAACGGATGACCCGCTGATTACAAATCAGCTGCTCTACCAACTGAGCTACACCGGAAAGGTGCCCGTCTTATCCATGGCCGGGCTCCCATGTTTGCACCGGGTTAGTCTAGGGAAATGGGTGCAAAGGTTTTTGGAATAATCGGGGTAGCCGGATTCGAACCGACGACTTTCTGCTCCCAAAGCAGACGCTCTACCAGGCTGAGCTACACCCCGAGTCCTCAATCTTCTTTCTTGGCATTAACTTTGTCCGTCGCCAGGTTAATCCAGTCCTGCACGGTGGAGAGCTGTGCCATCTCGCTGTCGAGAATCTCGATTCCGAATTCGTCCTCGACCGCCATGACAATCTCGACCATGTCGAGCGAATCGGCACCGAGGTCTGCCACCACCAGGCTTTCCGGGGTTACTTCATGCTGCTGCATGTCGAGAAGGCGGGCGATGTGCGCGATAACCTTCTTGGAAACTTCTTCTTTGGTCATGGTGACTCCTTTTTATGGGTTAATATCCAGGCTCGCAGGACTTGTCCTCGACGACAGGGCCTTCCTTCTCCTGCACCTTCACGCATTCGTCACAGAGGCACATGAATTCGGTATACTGGCCGAACGTGCACCTGTACATCTTGCATTCACGCGGTTCCCCGCAAATATCGCATGTTGTCATATGAGTCTCCTTATTATCCACCTATGGCTTCTCCTCGTCATGCTGCGGTCCGGCCAGGCTGTGTCTCTCGCCCAATGGCCGCTCCCGGTACATCCCGAGGTCCTTCAGTGTCTTCTCAAGTTCGCCGAACTTGCACTCCATCTTGACACCGTCCTTGTCGATTGTGGCGACGTCCTTGGTGGTGTCGTATAAAATCCACGTAATGGCGGACGTCCTAGGGTCGACATACTTCGTGGTATGCACGTCGTACGAGTGCATATCCTGCAGGTACCCTTCTATGTACCTAAATTTCCATACAGAAAACGATGTGATGTCCATAGTTGACTCCAGTTACGAAGTTTATATTTGAAGAGGAGGGTACAGGATTCGAACCTGTGGGGGCTTTTTGGGCCCCTCCCCGTTAGCACCGGGGTGCAATAGACCAACTCTGCCAACCCTCCGTAAACTCGAGCTCGTACTCATGGAGGGACTCGGACCCCCGACCCTGGCGTTAGGACCGCCGTACTCTTCCAACTGAGCTACATGAGCATGTGTAGGGTGTGTAGCCGGGCTTGAACCGACAACAGCCGGCTCCACAAGCCGGGGCTCTACCAGTTGAGCTATACACACCATAAAAGTGAGAGGTGTTTTTGGACTCCCTTTGGCTCGTGCCTATGTCCGCCGTTTAGGGTCGATTAACTCCCATGGCTTGCGCCGGGCTCACACCGGAAACACCATCTCAAACGCGACCTGCACTGGACTTTTACCAGCATCGCCCGCGGTATTTGGCAGGTCGTCACCCGCCTATTTCCCGCCGGATTCCTAAGCACCCCCGTTTTTAGCGTAGGCTCGTTTAGAAGACCAGGATTTTAGTACCTCCTCCAGGGCTCGAACCTGGGACCTCCGCGTTCGTAGCGCGACGCTCTAAATCCTACTGAGCTAAGGAGGCGTAACCCGGGAATTTCTCGAGACTTCCCGGGGGTTGATGTTGCCGGTTGCCACACCGGCTGACGGGGAGACCCCGACCTTACGATTTCCCCTCAACCACTGAGGAGCCGTGCATGGTTAATCGGTCGTGTGAACTTAATCGACACCCCTAGGAGCTGCATCTCCTGGCTGCGCTAGCCGCAGCTGCTTCTTCGCCCACACCCGGTGGCGACCGGGTATGGGCAAACTCTCGTAGTGGACCGGCCTGGACTTGAACCAGGGACCAACGGGTTATGAGTCCGCCGCTCTAACCAACTGAGCTACCGGTCCATACCTGTACGCTTTGATATGCGCATACTGCTTTGCTAAGGCAGTACCAGCCAAGTGAACTGGTGCCCGGTCTCCGCTTTCCCTATTGACCGGACCGAGGGAAACTACCTTCACCGGGTTATCAATCCGTCACGGTAGGCGACCTGGCGAACGGCGTGGAGGAACTTCCTCACTGCTTGGCCCAATTAGGTACCGTCCGCTGTATTTTTCCGATTTCCTTTTCAGGCGGCCCACTAAGCAAGCGAGGAATTTCTTCCTGCGCCCGGTGGGGGTACTTCATCGGGAAGCATACAAGTACCGGGATACGCAAGGAGTCATGACTCCCGCAATATCCCTGGGATATCCCGGCGTTTCCGCGACGGCATGCCGGCGTGATGCCAGTCATGCCTCTACGGGATTCCTTTTAGGACTGCGGGATGGCTTCTAACCACCGACCTCCGGTCTTGCCGACGCTCTAACAGACTGAGCTACCGCAGCATATTTTCAAACTCGGTGCCCGGGGACGCCTTGAACTGCCTCCACCGACCGTTTTACTCCGCCAACTACCGGGCATACCGGCGGAAACCTATCGTAGACATCGAAGATGCTAACTGTAGGAACGGGCCCCTTGCCGCTTCATCATCCTCCCCAAGGGTGGACTCCACGGCCGTGAATTTCCCGGGTGCATGGGTATCGTTTCTAGGGTCACGGGGTGGATTCGAACCGCCATCTCATGCCGGCTGCAGACCAGGCATGCGCTAACCATTAAGCTACCGCAACACGTTGGGAACAGCGATATCCTAGCTTCTAGAACGCGTCATCGCCCAGTTCCCTCTCGGTGTCCTTGCAGGGACTGTACTCATTCCGCCGATGCGGAAACCATCCGGCTCACTCCCAACCGGCTAGGCCACTGTAACCAGTGTGGCCAACGGGTCCTTAATGCTCCACGTTACCAGGACGTAGCCGCACTCTGTCTTGTTTTACGTCGTTTCGACGGACGCACCCGACGTCGGGACTTGCCGGTGCATACCCGGGTCGTCCCTAATGGGCTCCACGCAATTTAAACCTAGGCTAATCACGGTATACCCAAACCAGAATCCCGACGGCATCTCCGTCGAGACCATTTAAACACACTGGGCCTATTAGCGGGCCCTTACCGCTTTACGCTCGCGTGGCCGGTACGCGGCTTCACGCCTGCAACCAAATCTCCGAAAGAGACTGGAACGAAAAGGTCGGGGATACCGTTACTACGTGGGTTTCAGGCCCACACGCCATCCCCTGTATTCCCTCTGGGGTAGTAGCCCGAAAAGGGAACAGTATCGATGTCCTCTGCCTTCGCGCAAGCCAGCCACACCCGTGGTCGTACTCGCGTTCTACCCCAGTGCTGAAGGGCGGTCCTACCGGCAGCAGGACGTAAACTAGATGCATGCCCGCGGTCCACCTTCATCCGCCAGTATTTGGCCACCCCGGACGTGGCAGGGCTCAGGAGCACCGGGAATGACCCGTACTCGCATGCATGCATATTTCGTGGAGGTGAGGGGAGTCGAACCCCTGTCCTAAACGCCATTCCGTTTCAACCGTATCACAATCCATCGTTTTGGGCCCTAGCCTGTTGCCCGGGGAGATGTATCCTTGAGGGGTCCTGGTCCAGTGTAAGATAGCCGGTCTACGACCAGTAACTCACGGCTAAATTCGAGAGATATGCACTTGGTCCCGGGATTTATTCCTCTCGCTTGTCCCGGGCAGCAGCATAACTACCGATTAGGCAGCCATGCGGCAGGCGTATGCATCATTGTCAGCATCTATTGTTTTGGTCCGTTTTTACGAAGCCGCAGACCAACTTCGTGTGAGGTCTCCACAGTCCGATGCCCAGTCGAAACCAAGCACCCCCGAAGAGCTCCGGCTCGCCGGCTCGAACGGCGGACCCCATCATTACGAATGATGTGCTCTACCAGCTGAGCTAAGCCGGAAAAGGTTCCGCTCGCACACCCGGAGAGCGGAAATCCGTCCGCACCATACGATACCGGTGTTGCCCGGCACCCCGCCATATTGTACCTTAGGCGGGTCGGAACCCGTGTAGCCGCTTTTACTACCAGGGGAGGTAACGGCGTCAGGGTGGAGCTACGTCCGGGAGCGTCCTCCCGGCTGGACTGGTGACACATGCCCCGTATTTTGATGTTCGCGGGAAGTACCTGAACCTGGATGCAGAACAAGCGGCCTTGCCTATGTCAACCCTTCTAATGATATTGGCGTATGCCCCGGTTCTTGATGTTCGAGCAGGAAGTACCTGAACCTGGATACATGTACAAGCGGCCTTGCTTACGCCAAAACTTTCGGTAGTGTCCCGGACAGGATTCGAACCTGCGACCTCCACCTTCGGAGGGTGGCACTCTGAATCCGGCTGAGCTACCGGGACTTGAAACAAGATGCGTGCCCGGGAAGTAATATTCAACCATAAGACGAGGAACTTCGTTTGGGCACGCAAAGTCGTGTACTCGGATTGGCACAAATCATCAACCCACAACGAAGAATACGTCCGGGTACACATTTAAGAGCGACACTGGCGGTAAATCGGTGTTGCAGACCAAGCTTTGGATAGGAACCGCCTTGGTGTCTAAAAGCAGGCGCGGGGAGTAAGTCACTGTTATTGGAAGTTTCAATAGGAACTCCCTGTGCGCCGAATAGTATGACACAGCCGCCTCCCGCGAGAATCATGCCGGGCATCCCGTGACATCCGTTAATCCCCCAGTCACGGGTCTGCCCACGGGATTTCATGTTCGGCCGTTACCCTTGAGCACATACCGGAAACAGGGACTGAGTCCGCCGGCCTCCGGAGACCACCTTCTCTATGCTGCCAAGTGCGTCCTAACACACGGCATCATTTTGCTGACCCCCTGGAGCGTCCACCGGAAAATTATCCGGCGGCAGGAACATGCTCCCGGGCGGTTCGCCTAACAGGCGACTGCGTCTTTAAAGGTTTGCCGTCCCAATCTACGGCCGGAATCGAACCGGCGTCTCCCGGCCTGGTAAGCCGGGCGCTCTGACGAGGCCTCGTCCACCTTGCTAAGCTACGTGGCCATGGGAACGGCGGTCATTTTCTATAGGTACCAAACGGTTTTGCTGGTGCGTCGGGGCCCTAATCAGAAAATGACTTAATAGCGCCGCGCCGGGGATGACTCCCCGGCACTTCCGCCGCAATAAACAGGACAGGACCGGACTCGAACCGGCGACCCAAGGATGTACCTCCCGAGCTCTACCTCCTGAGCTTACCCACCCAGTCTTAGCGACGGCAAAATCAATGTTTCGTAGCAGGGGTCGGACTTGAACCGACGACCTTCGGGTTATGGGCCCGACGAGCTACCAACTGCTCCACCCTGCGATGAATAAAAATCGATGCTTCCGTTGGAGGTCTCTAATTATACCAACTCTTTTTACGGCTTACATTCCGTTGCCGCACCCGGTTTAGCTTCACCCGGAATCTGCAGCGTCCAAGTGAATCACGAAAGCAAACTTAGTAGCGATGCCGGGATTCGAACCCGAGTTCCAGGAATGAAAATCCTGTGTCCTAGGCCTCTAGACGACATCGCCATGCGAACGGTGTGGCCGGGACGGGGGACCTCGATACAACCAAAAAGGAGAAGGGCAATGGAACTAGCCCGTATATCCGCCCGTCCCGGCTCACGCCGAACTCATTGTTTAGTTCCCTGGCCTTCCTGAGCAGAAGACACCTCCCGGATGCGAGCCCGGGCACACTCACGATTATGCTACAGGTATCCCACTACGCCAAGTGCGTAGCTTCGTACGGGAAGCCTCCCGTAAAGGTAAGATTTCGTAAAACCTTCAAAATGCGAGTGGACTAACGTTGTCCACAACGCGCAGTTTAACCTGAACTGCAAAGGAAACGCATCCGAACTGTCAATCTTCTGGGGAACCTCACGGGCTTCCCTGTCGTACCAAATATAGCAATTTTCATCAGAATCGTCAACCTGGTGGACTTTGTTTATATTTTGGTATGAAATTCTTGCTAACCAAATATAGCAAAAATCGACCCGCATGGAGTCTTTTCTTGCTTTACACGGCTAAATTAGAGCACTCGGAGGGACTCGAACCCCCGCATGGGGGCTTTGCAGGCCCCCGCCTTAATCCACTTGGCTACGAGTGCATGTAGTGTCGGGAACAGGACTTGAACCTGCACGGGTTTCCCCACTGGCCTCTCAGACCAGCGCGTCTACCAATTCCACCACCCCGACATATCCCGGGTCACCCCCGGAAAAGCTGGTACTTCCTGCTGAGGGCATGGCTCACGTCGTCCGGCAGCGGCCTGAACCATATGCCGACCCTACAGTAGCCGTTGCCGTTCTCGTCGGTCGACTCCGGGGTAAGCTCGGTAAGACACGCGTCATCTATGAAGCCGTAGTCCACATCCTTGACAAGGCCGAGTTCCTTGGCGACTTCCTCCACCTTCATGAGGTGGGTGAGATTCTTCGCCTCGCACACGGTCTTCACGAACAGCCCGCGGACATACTCGTCCATCGTGGCTGAATCCAGTTCAAACTTGACGGAGTATGAGTCGCCTTCCTTCGTCGCACTTCGGGAGATGAGGCGTGTCCAGAAACCTTCGGCGCAATGGGCTACCATCGCCGAAAGCTTACCCTTGGACAGGTCCAGGTCCTTGCGAATTATGAAGAGTCTTCTCATATATCCTCCGATGTCTTAGTCCCGCAGGCAGGACTCGAACCTGCACACCTTTCGGCATGCGCTCCTAAGGCGCACGCGTCTACCAGTTCCGCCACTGCGGGATATTGGCCAACCAGGCCTCGAACCCAGCCCTAGTGACTCAAAATCACCCGTGCTACCGCTACACCATAAGCCAATGTTTAGAGCACCTACCCGGGCTCGAACCGGGGACAACTGCTTGGAGGGCAGTGATGTTACCACTACACCATAGGTGCATTAGAGCGGCTATCCGGGCTCGAACCGGAGATTCAACCATGGCGAGGTCGCGTGTTGCCACTACACCATAGCCGCATGTTAGTCTCCCAGGCGGGACTCGAACCCGCACGTCCTTTCGGACACCGCACCCTGAATGCGGCGCGTCTACCAATTCCGCCACCGGGAGATAGTACTGGCGGAGGGACTCGAACCCACAACTCCCTGATTAAGAGTCAGGTACTCTAACCTATTGAGTTACGCCAGCATGCAGTGCCGGTGGCAGGACTCGAACCTGCGACCATCCGATTAGAAATCGGGAGCTCTAATTCCTGCTGAGCTACACCGGCATTCGTACCGGAGATGGGGCTCGAACCCACGACCCATAGATTAAAAGTCTATTGCTCTTAATGCCAACTGAGCTACTCCGGTAGGTATGCAGCTTTTGTTGGCGGGGAGCTGCGACCCCGTTAACGCTTATGTTTCAGTCTCAGTTTCTTCATCTTTCTTTTCCTTACATACAAATTTTCTTTCGTCGGCCAGGAGGGACTCGAACCCACACGAACTACATCCAAGGGATTTTAAGTCCCCAGCGTCTACCAGTTCCGCCACAAGCCGTTAGTCCCGAGAGCAGGACTTGAACCTGCACGTCCTTGCGGACAAGAGATTTTGAGTCTCCCGCGTCTACCGATTCCGCCATCACGGGCTATTGGGGACAAAGGTTTCGAACCTCTACTTCCAGAGTCAGAGTCTAGCGTGCTACCGTTACACCAGTCCCCATCGTTTTAGCTCCACCTCCTGGACTCGAACCAGGGACCATCCGATTAACAGTCGGACGCTCTACCAACTGAGCTAAGGTGGAATAATGTCTAGTGCCGGTGGTAGGATTCGAACCTACTAAGCCCGAAAGCAACGGATTTACAGTCCGTCCCGACTCGCCATCGTCGGCGCACCGGCATATTTTTAGCGGAACCATCGGGAATCGGACCCGAGTTGCCGGCGTGACAAGCCGGAGTACTAACCACTATACTATGGCTCCAAACTTTCGTGCCGCCGGAAGGAATCGAACCTTCGACGCGAAGCTCTTCGGGCTTCCGCTCTACCAACTGAGCTACAGCGGCTTAATTAGTCCTCGTCCCTGGACTTGAACCAGGAACCTCCCGCGTATCAGACGGACGCTCTAACCAAATTGCGCTAGGCGAGGAGTTTACTGATGCACGGATTTGACTTTCCATATTTATCTTCCCATTTCTTTATTCTTTCCTTCAGTTCATCCAATGTGATTGAACATTTGATTTGCTTTCTCAGGTTGTCATGTTGCCTCATCAACTTGCAATTAGCCGGATGCGATATTAGCAGCGGAGAGACCTTGTTTTTATATCCTTCCTTGATGCTATACATATGGTCACGTGTAACCCCATTCGGATTATTCTTGTGGTTCTTGGCACTATACCAACCATACCGTTTAATCAAAGCGAAATCAAACTCCTCTGGATAATCTTTCATGCTAAATGTAAACGCGCACGCGGCTTTATACTGCCGCATTGTCCCATCACAGGTTCGATTCTTTCGTACAGCATTATATAAATTCCGGCATTTATCCGAGCAATAGGTTCTATGCGAATACTTCTTGCCGTTCATTATCCTACCACATTGCTTACATTTACGTTCAGTAACTTTAATCCTCTTCCCATTCACAAATTTAACACCGGTAAGTGTCTTACTAACCTTCTGTTTCACTTCTTTCGTTCTAACTCGTGAATTTGCACAACTACGCGAGCAAAATCGCGGAAATCTACCCTTTTCCTGGTCAATCAACTTAATTGTCGCCGTAAACAAGTTATGACAATGCTTGCATTCACACGTGCATTCAACCAACGTTTCGTTCCTGGCCTTGATTCGATGCATTGCCTCTTTGGCCTTAGCTCGTCCAAGTTCTATATTGCGACGATTCGCAGCTAATCTTTTCTCGCTTACTTGCATAGAGAACCATTATATGTTTTACCACGTTGTTTATAATATAGATTTTTTGTGTCAAAGGTTCAATACCCAAATTCTACCATTTTTCTTAATGGAAACGGTGGAAATCGAATCCACCACACCCGCCTTGCAAGGGCAGGTCGCCACCTTGGAACATGCGCCCCCTCATATAATGGAACCTTGGAGAATCGAACTCCACTCTCTGTCCGTGCGAAGGACAAACGCCGCCTTGGTACATGAGGCCCCATGAAAAGTCAACCGTGCTGTCAATATGCAGCAAGACTTCACGAGTCTTGCTTTAATGGAAGCGAAGGAAATCGAATCCTTCTCAACGATGCTGCCAGCATCATTCGCCACCTTGGAACATGCGCCCCCGAATGGTTAAACGGAAAGGGCGGTTGCTTGCTGATGCAACCGCCCTTTTCGTCTCTCGTAAACTTTTTTCGTCTACCTGGAACTAAGTTGCATCAGCCTCCGCTTTTCCTGCGAAACCCAAAATGCCAAAATAACGTGCGTCCTGGGCCGCAGCTGTTAATTTGCACAGATTGTTGAGTTGCTTTAGCATCTTTAATTCCTTTGACGTAATGTTTATAGCAATAGTAGTTAAAAACGAATGAAATGACAAGGGAAAATGTAAGAAAAATATGTAAAATTTTCGTTACATTCTTTTCGTTGGTGTATAGACGCAGTTATCGGATGTCCCGAATGTCAGCATCTGATGCGACACGACGTATCCATCGTCAGCATACTCGTTGATTTTCTCCATCACCTTTGCCGGGTCTCCGGTTGTCAAGAAATCCTCGGCATACGGCTTCCGGAATTCGACCTTCCCGTATCTTGCCACGAGTTCCACGACGATAGTTTTCGTGCCTACCGTCTTCTCAAGGCGCACCTCGTACTGCACACGGCAAAGTACCGTGTCGTCATCATACTCGATGCCGCCAGGCAACTTCAGGCGAGGATATCTCTGGCGCAATAGTGTAATAAAATTCGGTACAGATACAATCATTTGCTGCTCCTTTGTACTAAATGGTAGGCATCAGTTGCTTGCTGTCCTTCACGCAGTATAGCATGAAGTAAC
>Ga0247608_10001631_pt1 | contig 30322 bp, 42 predicted proteins | sample 176DNAGHGlowgp2_FD_193490 | JGI IMG/M metagenome (GOLD analysis project Ga0247608, IMG submission 193490) | Sheep rumen microbial communities from Palmerston North, Manawatu-Wanganui, New Zealand - 1766 DNA GHGlow gp2 | ecosystem: Host-associated > Mammals > Digestive system > Stomach > Rumen ...
AACATTTAATCCATTAAAAAACTTTATATTTAAAGATCCTATTACACATAAATATGGATTGGATGGGCATCCTTGCAATCACCATCATAATCATAAACATTAAAATAATCGGAAGATTAAGATATTACGATAAATGAAGGAGAATGAAAAATTCTCTTTTTTCTATGGTATAATTATAAATGTTAAGTGTGGTTGACAAATTTCCAACGCAACTGTATTGAACGCAACTGATATTTTTTGTAATATTGTTTGTGAAAGAGGTGAAAGCATGAATATATCAGAAAGATTATTCAATTTAAGAAAAAATAAAAAATTATCACAAGAAGAACTTGCAAATATTCTAGGGGTATCTAGACAAACAATAAGTAAATGGGAGACTGGAGAATCAACTCCCGACTTTGATAAGATTATTCCACTATGTGAATTTTATGGAATAACATCAGACGAATTATTATCTGGTAAAAAAGATATTATAGAAACCAAAAAAGAAGAAAATAGAAATAATTTTGCTAGAAATATGGCTATTGCTATTGGATTGTATATTATATCAGTAGTATTTGTGGTAGTAGCTGATGAAATATTTAATCAAGAAATCATTGGTATTGCATTATTTTTCATCGTTAATGCTATCGCTACAAGTTTAATTGTTTATTCTTCTATTAAGTATAAAAGTGAAAAAGAAAAAGAAGAAAAAACTGAAAATCCTATTGTAAGTCAAGTCTGTGGTATTATTGCACTTGTTGGTGTAATAACATATTTAATTATTAGTTTTTTAACAGGAGCATGGCATATATCATGGATTATATTTATTATTATGGGTTTATGTTGTGCTATAGTTAAACTAATATTTAGTTTGAAAGAGGAAAATAATAACAATAAGGAAGGTAGTGATAATAATGAATAAAATTATTAAAGTTCTTTTAATTATATTATTGACTATATTAGTAATAGGTTTAATAGCTGTATTTGTTCTATTATTAAATAATAAAATAGATTTAAATATATCTAGAAGTAAATTAATATATGATGAGAACATTACAGAATCATTTAATAATATTCAGGTATCTACTAAGAGTTTAGATATTGAATTGGTTAAATCAAATGATTTAAATGCAAATGTTAAGGTATATGATAGAAAATTTAATGAATTATCTGTAAAAGTAGAAGATAATACTTTAAAAATTGAGAATGATAGACAAACATCGTGGTGTTTCTTTTGCTTTGGTGAAAGTAAAGTTATAATATCATTACCAGAAAAAGAATACGATTTAGTAGTCAATGCTACATCAGGAGATATTGAATCTCAAGTAGATCTTAATAATGCTACTATTGTTACAACTAGTGGAGATATAGATTTTACAAAAGTAAATGAACTAGTAGTAACTGTAGCAAGTGGAGATATTGAAATTAACGAAGCTAATAACATTACAATTACATCAACAAGTGGTGATGTTGAAATTGAAAAAATAAATAATAGTTTAAATATTGAAACTACTTCTGGAGATATTGATATTGATGATTTAACTATTATGAAAGATTCTAATATAAAAGCAACAAGTGGAGATGTTACAATTAATAAAACAGCTGATAATATTTACTATAATGCAAGAGCAACAAGTGGAGATGTTAAGCTAACCAATAATAATCGCCATGCTGATTATGAATTGAAAATTGATACAAAATCTGGGAATATAAAAGTTAAATAAAAGCATCGCACTATTAAGACATCACGAACTATTATGTCGAGAATAAAATCTCGATTTTTTGTGGTAAAATAGATATATATAGTTTAAATGTTATCAAAATGGGCAAAACTTCCATCAAAAATTGGTAGAGTAAAATTCTATAACATATTAGAATAGTCTGTGAAAGGAGGAAACATGCAGATAGGAAATAGGATACTGGAATTAAGAAAACAAAATAATCTTTCACAGGAACAATTAGCAGAAAAGATGGGAGTTGCCAGACAAACTATAAGTAAATGGGAATTAGGTGAAACATCTCCTGACTTAGAACAATCAAAACAATTATCACAAATATTTAATGTTAGTCTAGACGATTTAACTAATAATGATATTAAAAATATTTTAATTGCTAAAACCAATTGCACAGAAAAAATGATTACGACAATTATGGGAATATTAAAAGTAATACTCCTTGCTGTAATTATAATTGTTATAGTTTTAGTAGCTGATATTTATTTTAAAGAATATTTTTCAGTTAAACCAGTTGATTCAATGCAAAGCATTGAATGCAACTTAAATGGAAATAAATATAGTTATGAAATATGGCAAACAAATGAAACATCGTATATATTAGATAAAATAGTTACAGAAGATACTAATCTAAATGTTGATGTAAAAGATTACATAAATTTCGAAGATTTGAAAAAAGCAATTAAAGATGATGTTATATCTCGTGGTGGAAATTGCAAATAATTATAAATTACTATTTAACAAACTAATCGTAAGATTAAGATATTACGAGCTATATTAAGTAGAGGTTAAATCCTCTATTTTTTGTGATATAATTGTATTAGGACGGATTGGTAATATGGAAAAGATTAATCATTTTGGAATATCATATAAATTAGATAACAAAAATTTAAAAATAGATAGAAATTCATATGCTATTATCGATAAGAAAAACCATGATCTAAGTCATTATAGAAGTCATTACTTTAGAATGAAACAACTAGCAAATGATGAAACACAAAGCGAATCTTTAAGAAATTTTGGAAAACATAGATGTGAATATTTATTAAAAATATTTGAAGATGATTCCTTAGAATTATATACTGACGAATACTGTAAAGAACACCAAAAAGATTGTCTTTTAAATTATGATTTAAATATGAAATTCTTTAAAAAACTAAATTCTGATGAATTTGAAAAGAATATTAATAAGATTAAAAATAAATGGAAAAAATTAGAAGAAATAGATGATATAACAAAATACGAGGGAATTAATGGAATATATATTTTAGTCTTAGATGAGTATAAGCAAATGTATGTTGGAGAATCAAAAAATATTTGTAAAAGAATAAAAGAACATTGGAATAGAAAAAAGACATTTGATAAGTTGATTTTTGGAAGAGTAGAAGATTCTGTGCTTTCAATCGATAGTTTTGGACCTTTAGATACTACGAGAATTTTTATCTATGAAACATATGATAACTATAAAATAGAAGAAAGATTAACATCTTACATACCAAAAAAATTTCTTTTAAATAGAACAACCGGTGGATTTAGAGGCGATGCAGATGTTGAAATTAAAGTAGCCACAATTGCTAATAAAAACAAAAGAAATCTTGTAAAATAAGGCAATAAATAATTATAGTATAAATTGATAATTGGAGAAATGAATATGAATATAGATGAGATAAGAAGAGTATTTAATAGGAGAGGTAAAGTTACATTTAAATTATATGGTATGGAATACACCATAATAAAAAACAGTAATTCTGCTTCTATTTATCCAAATGTTTATGCTGAACGAATTGTTCATTTTAACAATTTAGACTCATTACTAGCTAAATATACTGTATTTAATGAAAGCATTATAGATTGTCAAAAAGACATAAAGAATATAAAATGAGGATTATATTCTTTTTTAATTATTAAAATATTTAATATAATCTTTTTTGAAATTATATTGTTCAATTATTTTCTTCATGTATTTTTGATTTATGGATATGGCATTTTGTTCTAGTTCTTCTACAGTTTTTCGCTGCCTATATGTATGACCTTTTGCATTTGTGATTCTTGTATTAAGATCATCAAATAGCCATAAAGCATCATTTTTACTATTGCAGAATGATAAATCAGATAATAATTTTAATAGTTTTCTTTGGTGTGTAATATTATTTAAGTCAATTTTATTGTAATTAATTCTTCTTTCTTTTAAAATTTTCTCAAACAAACTATAGTTATAATGAAGATTATTGTAAAATGCTTGTATAAATATTTTATTTAGTAAATCTTCATAATACTCTGAATATCTATCATCATTTAAACTATATTTACTGTTTAAAAAGATATTTGTTCTATTAAAACAAAGTAAATGACTTATAATATTCAATCTTTGATTATAAAGTAGAGGAAAGAATTTATCAAATTGATATAATAATTCATTTAATAATAACAAAATTTGAGTATCATATGGTATTTTTTTACTTGATTTTGTTCCAGCAAATGCTTCAGATTTATCTAGCAATATAAATGTATTTGGAAAAGAATAGTGTGTACTTATAATTTGATATATTGCTGGGCTATATGGTAAATCACTATTAAGAGTTTTTTCTGCAAATTTCATTAACTCACTATTTTTAAAAAAATTCATTATTTCTCTCCTTAATATAATGTTTCATTTTCTTTTATTGCAAATAAAACCATATCGAATCCATTTTCAAAGAGAGTTGTATAATAAGTGTTATTATATGGTTCCAAATACCAATATAATTCATTATTATCTTGAATAATTTTAATTGTATATTCACTTTTATTATTATACTTAACAATTAATACATTATTATTAATGTCATATTTTATATCATATCCTTTAGATATATATTTATCTATATTATTAGTGATTGAAATTGATTCTGCATATAATTTATCAGTTAGTATGTTCATACTAAAACACCTTCCCTTAATTTTATTATAACATCTTTTTTTACAAAAACAACCCAAAATAGGACAAAAGGAATTTAATTTACATTTATGTGGGAAAATAAAATTGGTGAAGATAAATGATGTATAAGAAAATTAAAGATATAAGGGAAGATAATGATTTTACACAAGATTTTGTTGCATATAAGTTAAATGTTAGTCGTTCTACATATGCTAATTGGGAAAACGGAGATATTATTATTCCTTTAGATAAATTAGATGAATTATCTTTACTTTATAATGTTTCAATTGGTTATTTGATCGGTAATTCTAAAAAGAATAGTGATAATCTTAAACCAATTAATAATGAGTATTTTTTAAAAATGCTTTATAAATTGAAAAGAGAAAGAAAAAGTACATACAAAGAAATAGGAAATTCAATTGGAGTATATGAAACAACAGTTTATAAATATTTTCATGGTGAAAGACATATTCCGGTTGATAAGTTGATTTTATTGGCTAAGTTCTTTGATTATGATATAGATGAATTATTAGGAAAAGTATAATTCATCTTTTATTTTAATATTATTTAAGTTATAATTAAATAAATTTAAGGAGATGCATGAAAGTGGAAGATTCATATATAAAACTTATAAACAAATTAAAAAAATATGGTAAAAATAATATGATTGAAATAGATGATAATATGAAAAAAATGCTTAATTATCTAGTTGACAATAATTGTGATGATTATACTAGTTTGATTGCAAATAGAATTGTTTCACAATATGAGGAAACTAAAGATGATATTACATTTGGAGTTGTTGTAGAAAATGCTGATATTTATTATTTAACATATATCTTAATATTTGAAAAAGATAAGACTTATTCAAATGTTTTGTTAAGAAAATTTGATAAAGATAAAATAATGAAAGCAAAATCATATTTTATGGAACTTAAAGATATGATTATAAACAATGATTTAAATAAATTATCTCATTTAATTATAGATAAATTATAATAAATATGCTATAATTTATTTAGATACAAGATAAAAAATGGCTTGTAGCACTTATTTAAATGTAGTAATTCATATAGATGGTAGTATTAGTCTATTAAGTAAGATTAGTGCTACCTTTTTTTATTGTATCCTGAAAAGGAGGTAATAGAAATGCTAAATGAATTGACTAAAGATGCAAATTCAGTTATATATGTTGATTTAAAAAATATAATGAAGCAAAGAAATATTTCTGTAAATGTTTTAAGTAACATGACTGGAATTAGGTATCACATTGTTAAAAAATATTACTTAAATCAGGTATATAGAGTTGATCTAGAAAATTTAAAAAAATTTTGTATTGCATTAAATTGTCGTCCAGAAGATATAATTAAGATAAAAAAATAAAAAAGTATAAATCCTTATATTTATTGACTTTTTTGAATACTTTTTAGTTACAAACTATATTTTTATTTATATTCAAAGTTATATTAAAAAGTGTATTCCTCTTTGGTCTTGATTATTTAAAACTTGACTGGTATAATTGTTATAGTAGTGAATACTATGACAAAAGGAACCATGCCATATTAGATAATGAAACAATGCTCAAAAGTGGGCATTGTTTTTTTTCACTACAATGATTATTATAGTAAGCATAAAAGAAATTTTATTTTCTGCTTACAGGGAGTGATTGATATGACCGAATTTGCAGTAGCTTTATTTTTAGCATTAGTCAAATTATTTGACTTCTATTTGGTTGTATTACTATCTTCTAATAATATTAATAGGGAGCAATAGCCATTAAATAGGCTATTACTCTCTTTTTTCTATGGTGGAGGCAAAATTATGAAAGAAAATCTTTTATCCAATTTTATTACTAATCAATATAATATTGGCAAACTTGAGGAGGTAATAAGAGCATTCTTAAATTTGACAGAAACAGCTATTATAATCTTATCTAATGAAGATTATAATATTAAGATTACTTCGTCTTATGAAATGAAATTAAGTAGTAGAACTAAGTTTTCTACAACATCTAGAGTTGAATCATTTTTAATAAGTAAATATGACTCAGATGATAAACTTAAAGAATTGCTTTATAAGTATTCAAAAGCATTTAATACTATGACAAAACCAGAACGAGAATTGTTTAGTAAATATTTTATAAAAGAAGAAAAGAAAAGCATTGTAATGCGAGATATGGGAATATATCAATATCAATTTGATCCAATTAAAAAAAGTGCTGTCGTTAAGTTTTGCCTTGTCTTGGGATTAGATAAATATACGGAGGTAATTTAAATGACAAGAACAATATTCTTTATTGTTATGTGGCTACTAATAGTAGTCTTTTTATTATTTTTATATTGTGCTTTAAGATTAGCTGCTAAAGAGGATATAGAAATAGAAAAACAAAATTTGAAAGAGGAGAATCAAGATGGAAGAAAAGAAATATAAAGCTACCGTTAAAATCAATGAAAAGGAACCAGAAGAATTTATAATGACTGGTAAAAGCAGCATTGCTGTTAAAAAACTATTAACATCATTTTTTAAAAGAACACTAGGGGAAGATATAGAAATAAAAATTGATACGGTTAGAGTTGAACGAATTGATGGAGATTATATAGAAATAAAGTAATAATTATTAAATGGATATTGTCAAGTGTGCAAAATAACAATTCACATATTTTACTTAAAACATAATAATTAATATTATAGCTTCAAGGAGGTAAAATATGACATATACATAATTTAAATATGAAAGGAAGGTGATCTATTTGACTTATTTGGAATTATATAAAATAATTTGTGAGCCGTGGATAAGTGTTTCAGGTATCAGAAAAATTGCAAGATGTAGTAGGGAAACAGCGATAAATATCAGAAATACTATTGAACGTCAAATAATTAATTCCGGTAAAAATCTTCCAAATTGTAAAACAAAATATGTTCCAACAAGACTGGTTTTAGAATATCTATGTCTAGATGAAGAATATATAAGTCAAATGGCTATGCAAGAGAAAAAAATGATGTAATTGTTTTGAAGGAGGAATTATAAAATGCCAGTATATCAAGATAAAAAAACAAAACTATGGTATTTTAGATGTTATGTTAATAATACTAATGGAAAAAGAAAACAATATCAAAGATGTGGATTTAAAACAAAAAGAGATGCTCAAGCAACAGAAAGAGATTTTATATCAAAAGAAATAAGCGAAGATACTAATATAATTAAACAAGAACCTATATTAAATAATACCGATAACAATGAGGTATTAAATAATATACAAGAATTAGAAGAAGATAGTAACTCAATAATATATTTTAGTGAATTATGGGATAATTATAATTCATATATAAAGCTAAAACTGAAAAAGCAATCATATAGAAAGATAGCTAGTAAGTTTAAGAATCACATAATACCTTATTTTAGTAAATATAGAATTGACAAAATTAATTCTCGTATATATACTGATTGGCAAATAAAAATCGAGCAGAATGGTTATAGTTACAAATATTTATCATCACTTCATGGTGCTATGGTTACTATTTTAAACTATGGAATTAAATTTTATGATTTAGAATATAATATTGCCAGTAAAGTAGGTAACTTTTCGAAAAAAAATATAAAACCTAGTAGAGTAGATTTTTGGACTTATGAAGAATTTAAAAAATTTATAGACTGTGTTGAAGAAATAGATTATAATACATTCTATAAAACATTATTTTTTACAGGAATGAGGCAAGGAGAAGCATTAGCTTTAACCTGGAAAGATATTCAAGATGGCTATATTGATATCTATAAAACAATAGCCAAAGAAAAAGAAGATGAAAAACATATAATAAATACACCCAAAACAAAATCTTCAATTAGAAAAATAAGAATTGATAATAATTTAATAAACGATTTAAATAACCTAAAAGAACATTATAAAAGAATAATTGATTTTAGTGATGATTGGTTTGTCTTCGGAGGAATTGAACCATTGTCACCAACAACAATTGGTAGAAAAAAAGATAATTATTGTGTAAAAGCAGGAGTAAAAAAAATAAGAATACATGACTTTAGACATAGTCATGCATCCTTATTACTATCAAAGAATGTACCTATTACAGTTATTTCCGAACGTTTAGGTCATTCTGATATCAATATGACACTCAATACCTATTCTCATATGATTCCTAAAGATGAGGATAAGGCAATTTATGCACTTGAAACTTTAGCATCATAATCAAAATCAAATGTTACCTCAAAAATTTTTAAGGGATTTTTAAGGGATTTTTAAGGGATTAAGCAATCAAGATATTATAAAAGCCTTGATTTACAAGGCTTTATAAACAAACTGGTCGGGAAGACAGGATTTGAACCTGCAACCCCTTGGTCCCAAACCAAATGCTCTACCAAGTTGAGCCACTTCCCGAATGGTGGAGAATGAGGGACTCGAACCCTTGACCCTCTGCGTGCAGGGCAGATGCTCTAGCCAACTGAGCTAATTCCCCATGGCAATGTTAATTATATATTAAAAAAATATGTTTGTCAACCAAAAAATATCAAAAATGACTTAAAAAAAGTGAAATATATGATATAATTTTAACGAGAGGTGTTATTTATGAATGGAAATAAATCAATAACCAAGAGAGATGTTGATTTTGCTAAATGGTATACTGATATTGTCATGGCTGCTAAACTAGCAAGATATTCTAATGTAAAAGGATGCATTGTTTATGAACCAAACGGAACCGCCATCTGGGAAAAGATTCAGCAAGTTTTAGATAAACAATTTAAGGAAACCGGACATAGAAATGTTCAAATGCCAATGCTTATCCCTGAAAACCTATTAAGAAAAGAAAGTGAATTAGTTGCTGGTTTTGCCCCAGAAGTTGCCTGGGTAACTCAAGGTGGCAGTAAAGAACTTGAAGAACGCTTATGTATAAGGCCAACTAGTGAAACATTGTTTAGTGATTACTATCATGAAGTTGTTAAATCATATAAAGATTTACCACTTAAATACAACCAATGGTGTAATGTCATGCGCTGGGAAAAAGAAGCTAGACCATTCTTAAGAGGAAGAGAATTCTTTTGGCAAGAGGGACACACTGTTCATGCTACTAAAGAAGAAGCAGAAGCTGAAGTAAAAGGAATGCTTAAAGTCTATGAGGACTTTTTTAAAGATTACTTAGCAATTCCTGTAGTAACAGGTAAAAAAACCGAAAAAGAAAAATTCGCTGGTGCTGATTATACATTAACAGTTGAAGCCCTTATGTATAATGGTGTCACTCTTCAATCTGGAACAAGTCATTATTTTGGCCAAAAATTTAGTCAAGCCTATGATATAAAATTTGTTAATAAGGATAATAAATTTGATTATGCTTACCAAACATCATGGGGAGTATCTAACCGTATGATTGGTGCCTTAATAATGGTTCATAGTGACGATGCTGGATTGGTATTACCTCCAAGAATCGCGCCAATACAAGTTGCTATTATTCCAATTGGAAAAGATGAAAAAGTAATGACTTTAGCTAATAAATATAAAGAAGAATTAACTAAACATAATATCGTTGCCTATGTTGATAATTCAGACAAATCACCTGGATTTAAATTCTCAGAAGCTGAAGTTAATGGGATTCCAATAAGAATAGAAATAGGAAGTAGAGATTTAGAAAATAACCAAGTTACTTTTGCTAGAAGAGATACCTTTGAGAAAATAAATAAATCATTAGATATCGATATTGCAAAATATACTGAAGAATTATTAGAAACAATTCAAAAAGATATGTATAGTCGTGCGTTAGAAAGAAGAGAATCATTAACATTCGAGGCACATAATTTAGATGAAATGACTAATATTTTAAACAAACAACCAGGATTCATTCATGCCATGTGGTGTGGTGATAATGCATGTGAAGAAAGAATTAAAGAAATTAGAGGTTGTAAATCACGATGTATTCTTGAAAACGAAAAATCAATTGATGACAAATGTGTATGCTGTGGAAAAACAGCCAAATATCATGTCGTTTGGGGAATACAATATTAGTTGTAATAAAATTAAAAGTATGCTATAATACATAAAGACAAAAGGAGGAACTATGGAAACGGCAGCTGTAATTGTATCAATTCTATTAATTGCTATCGTTTTGCTACAAAGTGGCAAAGCTGAAAGCGCTAATATAATTCAAGGAGGTTCGTCAGAACTATTTCAAAACAGAAAAGAAAGAGGAGCAGAACTATTTATAAGTAGATTAACATTTATATTAGGATTTACTTTCTTTGTTCTATGCATCTTTATTTCATTTATGTAATCAAACAGGAGTATTTCCTGTTTTTAATTTTTACATTTAAGTGTTAACACCTAATTTAATTTTAGGTGTTTTTTTATTCAATGTTGCTTTTGTTTTTAACAAAAAAAGTAAATTGCTCTTTATTTTTACAATATTATTTATGAAGGGCAAGAAAGGTGGTGAAAAAAGTCGATTAAAATAATTATCTAGTATTGTCGAAACTGTATAAAAAAAATTAAATATATGCTAAATTGAAAGAGAAAGGACGAAAATATGTTAAAACTTAGTTTCGAATTTAGAAAAGGAATATTTTTTATTCGCCTAATTGGCAATCTAAGTAAAGATACATCTAAGCAAGTTGAAAATGAATTAAAAGCATTAATAATAGATAATAAATTTAAGTATATCGTTATTAATACTAATTATTTAAAAACTATCGATATGGCGGGATTAAATTATATAACTAAAATATGCTACATAGCACATGAATGTCAAAGTAATCTAATTATATGTGACAAACTTAATATATTTAGAACAATACTAAATGACAATTTTCCAAGTATAAGTAATGAGTTAGATGTATTATAAAGGAGAAAATATGAATAATATAACTGATTTGATTTTAGAAAACGAAAATTTAATTTATAAAATAATTACTAAATATAAAAATTACTTTGAATTAGATGATCTTTATCAAGTGGCTGTTATGGGAATGATCAAGGCTCATAAAAACTATCGTCAAGAGTATAATGCTAAGTTTACTTCGTATGCTTATCCATATATACTAGGAGAAGTATTAAAATATATAAATGAATATCGTAGTTTCAAGGTAAACCGAAATAACAAATCATTGTATTTAAAAATTTTAAAAGCCAAGGAATTGTTAACACAAAAATTAATGAAAGAACCTACATCATATGAGTTATCGGTTTTTCTAGAAATTGATGAAAAAATAATAAATGATGTAATTAATGCCAATATGACAACTTATAGTTTAGATAAAATAATTAGTGAAGATGATCAAGAATTAAATTTATATGATACATTAGGGTACATTGATGAACAAGTTGAAAATTATCCATTGATTTCGGAACTGTTTAAATTATCACCAGAAGAAAGGCGAATTATTGTTTCAAGGTATTATAAAGATATGTCGCAAAAGGAAACAGGTGAGGCACTAGGTATGTATCAGGTAGAAATTTCACGCAAAGAGAAAAAAATATTAAAAAAATTAAAAGATAATATTGCGGCTTAATCAAAAAGAAATATCTGATGTATATCTTGTGATTGCTAAAAACATTAAAAAATACCGTCAAAAAAATAAATTAACACAAAAAGATTTGGCAGCAAAAAGTGGTTATTCATATGCATATATTAGAAGAGTAGAAGGTCCTAAATGCATTAAGAATTTTTCTATTCAAACAATTTATAATTTATCACGTGCTTTAGATATTGATATGCAAGAACTATTTGATGAGAGTGACATATAATAAAATATGAATATGAGATTAAAAAAAAGTATAGAGCGTTATTTATACGATAAAGAATATAAAATAATTATTAAAGAAAATTATGTTAATATTATTAACTATGATGAAATAATAGACTTTAATTTGAATAATATCTCAGTAAAATATCAAAACAAAATAATTTCAATTGAAGGCCATGACTTAAGCATTAGTAAAATGGTTGAAGATGAGGTGTTGATTACAGGAGAAATTAACAACATTCGCATAAACTAATTTAGAAATGCATAATTATTTGTAGGTGTATTATGAATAATTATATATTAGTTGAAGTAATAGGGAAACATGTTAATAATTATCTTAAATGGTTGTTAAGTAAGAAAATACCTATCATTAATTTGGATATCATTAACTATAATGAGTTACATTTAATTATTGATTACAAATATTATAATTTACTAAAAAAGTATTCTAAAACATATAAAATAAATATAATTAAAAAATATGGAAAACTAAGATTGTTCGAAATTATCAGAAATAATGCAATTATAATTGCGTGTTTTATGCCGGCGATTATTTTACTATATGCGTTATCACATACTGTTTTTTCAGTTGATATAATGTCAAATAAGAAGGAAATAGTCGATATGCTAACCAAAGAATTATCTAAATATGATATTAAAAAGTTTCATTTAAAAAAGGATTATCATTATCTAGAAAAAGTTAAGGATAATATTTTACATGATAATAAAGATACTCTTGAATGGATAGAAATTGAAGAAAATGGTACAAAATATATTGTGAGATTGGTAGAACGAAAAAAATCAAAAATAACAAGTGAATATAAATACCAGTCAGTTGTAGCTAGCAAAAACGCAACAATTGTTAACATTACTGCGTATTCTGGAGAAAAAACGAAACAACTAAATGAATATGTACGACGAGGTGATGTTATAATTAGTGGACAGCTTACTAAACCTGACGGAACAAATATATATACAAAAGCAAAAGGAATGGTCACTGCTGAAGTATGGTATAAAGTAAATGTAGAATATCCTTTATATTATCAAGAAGAAAAATTAACAGGTCAAAGTAAAAATGTTATATCCATGTATTTTATAAAAAAAGAATTGCCAATTTTTCCATATAAAAGATATAAACAATTTAGAAAGCAAAGTAATATTCTCATTGAAAATAATTATATTCCTTTTAAAATAGTTAAAGAAAAGTTATATGAAGTAAATATCAAAGAGGATATTTATACTAACGAGGAAGCAGTTGAAAAAGCTATCTTAGAGGCTAAAAAGAAACTGCAGACGCAAAATAACAAAATTATTGAAATAAAAAAAGTCATTATTTTAAGTAAAGAGAATTTAAATTCCAAAGTTAAATTAGTTTTATTTGTTTCAACTATCGAAGACATCACTGAAATTATTGAAATAAAACCAGAATTAACACTTGAAAAAGTTGAAAATTAAGCAACAATAATGTATAATTATATTAAATAGGAGATATAGATATGCTACAAACACAAACGATTGATATAGATCATGTTAAAAAAGTATTAGAAAATTGCCCTCATTTTGATATGATAATTCATTATGAGTATCCTTATGGTGATATTTTATCTAAAAAAATAGTTGATTGGTATCGTGAGTTAGTATTCTCTGCTAATGGTAGAGATGAAAATCAAATGCTATTAATTAGAGCATTAGATAGAAGCTTGTATTTGTATGTTAGGGATAATAAATATAAAAGAGGATTGCGAAAAATTATTACAGCTGAGGAATTAACACTTGATAACAAGGAACTTATTAAAGATGTTATTAAACGAGTAATTGAATTTACTGGTAACTATGAAAATAATGAAGTTAGAGAAGTTGCTGTATCCAAATGGTTATAACAAACTTTTTTCTTTTTATGACTTTACAAATCAATTAATCTTTTGCTATAATTTACATGGAGGCGTTCTGATGGGAAGAGAATTGAGAAGAAAACAGGCAAAAAAAGAAGGAAAAAGTTTAGAAAGAGTTGAAACAAAAGAAAATAATCAAATAAAGAAATATATAATCAATATTGTATCTTTATTAGGAATTTTTGGTTTAATATATTTGGCTTCAGCGTTATTTATCACCAAAGAATTGGATTGGTTTGAAAAAAAAGAAAATAATGAAAATGAGAGTTCAGTTTCAAACACTATCTTAGCATCAGAAACATTTAAACAAAGCGAATCAAGTTATTATGTTTATTTTTATGATTTTGATGAAGACGAAAAGGAAAGTGACGTTACTAATTTAGTTAATAGTAATTTAGTTGACAATAAGGTATATAAAGTAAATACAAAATCAGCTATGAATAACAATTACATTGGTGAAATAAGTAATCCAAGTGCCAAAATAATCGACGAATTAAAGGTCGTTAATCACACATTAATAAAAATAACTGATGGCAGTATTACAGAGTATTACGAAAATGAGGAAATAATAAATAAATTAAGTTGATGAGTATTTATTTAAAGTAACTGAATATAATTAATACAAGCAAAAAATGCTTGTATTTTTAATAATTATGTGCTATCATTTATAAATGAAGCAATCCGCTGCATGTTTTTTTGTATGATTGTGGGTAAAAAAAGGAGAGTGAATACGAATGGCTAAGAGTTTAATTGAAAAAATTACTGAAAAGCAAATTAACCCAAACATTCCTGAATTCAGAGTTGGAGACACAGTTAACGTTGGATGTAAGATTATCGAAGTTAAAGGTGGAAAATCTAAAGAAAGAATTCAAAATTTTGAAGGCGTAGTAATCGCTAGAAAAGGTAGTGGTGCTACTGAAACTTTTACAGTAAGAAAAATTTCTTCTGGAGTTGGTGTTGAAAAAACATTCCCAGTAAATAGCCCAAATATTGCTTCAATTGAAGTAGTTAAAAAAGGTAAAGTAAGAAGAGCTAAATTATATTTCTTAAGAACAATGACAGGTCAATACAAAATTAAAGAAAGACGATAATAAATAGTGATTGTTTATTATCTTTGCTATGCGGAGGTAAAGTGAAAAAGATTATTAAAGACTTAATTCCCTATGTCATAATAACTTTAATTGTTGTCTTAATAAGAATGTTTCTAGTAACCCCTGTTATTGTTTCAGGAGATTCGATGGTTCCTACACTAAAGGACAAACAATTGCTTTTATTAAATAAGGCAAATTATCGTTTTAATGAAATTAAAAGATTTGATATTGTAGTTATTAAAGTTGAAGGTAAAGAAATTATTAAAAGAGTAATTGGACTTCCAGGTGAAAATGTTTTATATCGTAATAATATGCTTTATATAGATGGTCATGAATTGGAAAATGATTACAATTTTGAAACTGACGATTTTTCATTAAAAACCATTTGTAATTGTAACCGCATTCCAGAAAATAAATATCTTGTTTTAGGTGATAATCGAAGTGTTTCAGCAGATAGCAGGGCATCCTGGATAGGCCTAATTGATAGAAGTGAAATTGAAGGAAGCGTGGAAATAAGTTTGTGGCCTATAAAAGTTGTTAAATAGTTTAAGGGGTGGTATTATGGCAATTAATTGGTATCCAGGTCATATGGCCAAAACAAAAAGAGAAATCAAAGAAAAAATAGACTTAATTGATGTTGTCTTTGAAATTATAGATGCTAGAATTCCAAAATCATCCAAAAATGTTGATATTAATGAACTAATTAAGAACAAACCACATATCCTCATAATGACAAAAATAGATTTGGCTGATAAAACAAAAACAGTTCAATGGATTAATTATTATAAGGAGCAAGGGTATAAAGTAATTGGAATGGATTTAGTTAATAATCCTAACTTAAATGAAATATTTAACGAAATCAATAAAATTTCCAAAGAAATAAATACCAAAAGACAAAAAAAGGGATTAAAAGAAAGAAATGTTAGAGTCTTAATTCTTGGTATACCAAATGTTGGTAAATCAACTTTGATAAATAGATTAGTCGGTAAAAAAGCTACAAATGTTGGTAATAAACCAGGTATAACTAAAAAATTAGAATGGATTAGAATCAATGATGACATCGAATTGCTTGATACTCCAGGAATTTTATGGCCACGTTTTGATAATCAGCAAGTTGCTCTAAATTTAGCAGCTATGACGGCTATTAAAGAAGAAGTATTAGATATTGAAGAAGTGGCAATTTACATTATCAATACGATGTTAAAAATGTATCCAGATAACATTAAAAATCGCTATAATTTAAAGGATACTAATGATATTGTTGATATTCTAGATCAAATAGGCAAGAGAATTGGTGCTATTAGAAACAGAGAAACCGATTATGAAAAAGTTTATATAACTATTCTAAAAGATTTACGGGAAGGTTATCTTGGAAAAGTTACTTTTGATGAATAGGTGATATTATATGAAAATTAATATAACAAAAATATTAACCAATCAAGCTAGTAAGATATATTTTGATAGTCCTGTTAGTATACCAAAAGAATTTTTAAGAGGCTCACGAATCGATGATTTAAACGATATTGTTGCTAAAGGAAACATTAGTTTAAATGAAGAAAATGAAATAATTATTAATGCTAATATTAAAGGAATAATGACTCTAAAAGATGATTTAACTTTAGAACCAGTAACATATAATTTTGATACTGAATTTGAAGAAAATGTTGATGAAAAAAACAGTATTATTGATATTACCAATATTTTATGGCAAAATATATTAGTAGAAATTCCTTCAAAGGTGCGTGGCACTAATGAAGATGTCCATCTAAGCGGTGATGGCTGGCGTGTTATTTCAGAAGAAGAATATAACAAAGAGAGAAATAAAGCCAATAATCCATTTGCTAATTTAGATGAATTATTAAAAACAAAGGAGGATAAATAATATGGCAGTTCCATTTAGAAAAATTAGTAAAACTAGAAAAAACATGAGAAGAACTCATTATAAAGTTACTGCAAATGGTTTAGTAAAATGCCCTAATTGTGGTGAAATGATTAGACCTCACAGAGTTTGTGATAAATGCGGTTTTTATAAAGGAGTAAATAAATTAGAAAAATAACTAATCATTTTGATTAGTTTTTTTGTTTATATAACTAGAAGTTAATAAAAAACTTTAAATTAAAGAAAAGATATGCTATAATTAACTTGAAAGTAGGTAGAAATATGTCGAAACTAAATGAAAAGAAAATGATTGATGAGATTAGATTATTGGCACTTGACATGATTGATAATGCTGGTAGCGGTCATCCTGGTATTGCATTAAGTGCAGCACCTATAATGTACTCGTTATTTGCAAATCAAATGGAATATGATTTAGAAAAAACTGACTGGCCTAATCGTGATAGATTCGTCTTATCAGCTGGCCACGCTTCTGCACTATTATATGCAACCATTTATGCCACCACTGAAGATTATACGATAGATGATTTAAAAGCGTTTAGACATTTGAATAGTACTACTCCGGGACATCCAGAATTAAATGTTAATAAAAGGATCGAAGCTACTACTGGATCATTGGGTCAAGGATTTGCTACAGCCGTAGGTATGGCAATTGGTGAGAAAAAACTTGAAGCTAGATATAATACTAAAAAGCTTGATTTATTCAATTATAATATTTATTGTTTATGTAGCGATGGAGATTTAATGGAAGGTGTGACATACGAAGCGGCAGCCTTAGCAGGTGAATATGAATTAAATAATTTAATTGTTCTATATGATGCTAACAAATTGACATTAGATGGTGCCTTAGATAAAGATTATAATGACCGCATTGCTAATATGTATGTTTCGCTTGGCTGGGATGTTTTGGTTGTTAAAAATGGTGAAAAAGTATCTGAAATAGATAAGGCCATCGAAGCTGCTAAACGCTCAAAAATGCCAACATTAATTATTGTAAATACAATTTTAGGAAAATATTCTGCTTACGAGAATACCAACAAAATTCATGGTAAACTAGATAAAACAGATTTGGAAGGAATTAGAGAAAAATTAAAGGGTACTGGTCGCTTTACTATCGATGAAGACAATTTAAATGCACTTAGAAAAGAAGTCAAAACGAGAAATCAATTAGCATATCAAGATTGGTATAATGATTACGAAATCTGTACTAAAGAGATGAACGAAAAACAAATTGACAATTTAAATGATTTAATTAATGGTGAAGATATCATTCTAAATTTGGAAAAAGTAATTGATAAAGAAAAATTATTCCTAGATAAACCAATGCGTGACATTAATTTTCAAATAATGAATGTCATTTCTGCTTTTGTTGATAGATTTATTGGTGGCTCCGCTGATCTTGCTAATTCCACCAAAGCCTATTTAAAAAATGGCGGTGATTTCAGCGCTGATAATTATATGGGCAAAAATATTAGCTTTGGTGTTAGAGAAAATGCGATGGGAGCTATTTTAAATGGTTTAGCATTAACCAATTTTAGAGTATTTGGTTCTACTTTTTTGACGTTTGCTGATAATATGAAACCATCAATACGTAATTCTGCTATTATGAATTTACCAGTAACTTATATTTTTACCCATGATAGCATCCGTATTGGTCAAGATGGAGTTACACATCAACCGGTTGAGCAATTAGCGATGCTAAGAACTATTCCTAATTTAGATGTTTATCGCCCATGTGATTATAAAGAATTGATTGGTGCATGGCAGTTAATTTTAAAAAATAATCGTCCTAGTGCGCTAATCATAGCTAAAAATCCTACTGAAAGTTACAAATACACATCTTCTGAAGAAACTGCTTTAGGAGGTTATGTCATCAGTGAAGTTAAGAGTAGATTAGATGTCATCCTAATTGCTTCTGGTGCTGAAGTAACTTTGGCAATGCAACTAAAACATGAATTATTAAAAAGTTTTATTGAAGCTAGAATTGTTTCTATGCCAAATGTTAATGAATTCTTAAAGCAACCTGCTGAATATCAAAATCAAGTTTTACCTAAAGGTTATAAGCGTATGGTTATTGAGTTTTCAAATGATCCAACGATGTATAAATTAGTCAAGAGTAATGATGATATTATTAATGTAACAAAATTTGGTAAAAGTGGTACTGAGGAAGAGTTACTTACAGAATACGAACTAGATATTCCAAGTATAGTTATAAAAATAAAAAATAATATCTAAAACGACAAAATATTTAATGATATAGTACTATGATAATTTGGGTGATATCATGAGAACATACTATATTTTTAAAATTAATAAATACTTTGCTTGTGTCTATAAAAAATGGCCATATCGAATGTATAAAATAATTGAAGAACTGTATCATACTAAAGATTATGATATGTTGAGTAGTTATCGTTATTATAAAAAATTTGCAGTTGAATATAACAAATTAGCTATAAATGAATATATCTATAATTTAAATAAAGATAATAAGAATTATTTTAGAGATAATAACATTCATATTATTAATAATGAAAAATATAATAAATTAACAATCAATACTACTTGCATTATGCTAAAGACAGATGATATTTATTCTATATTTTTAAACGATTTAAGTGTCTATCTAGATAATGTTTTTGTCTGCGATTTTAAAAATCAAGATTATTTTTGGTTAGAATCATTAAATAAAGATAGACAAAAAGATTTATCTTTAGTATAATTATTAAGTGAAAGGATGTACAAATTATGTGGAAAGATATATTATATTTAGTAATTGGTTTGCTAGTTGGGGCCTTAGCAGGTTTTTTCATAGCAAGAGCATATATGAAAAAGTATTTAAAGAAAAATCCACCAATCAATGAACAAATGATTAAAGCGATGATGAGTGGTATGGGAAGGACACCTTCTCAAAAGCAAGTAAATCAAATGATGAAACAAATGAATAAATATATGTAATAAAACAATGTATGAGATAAAGTAAGATAAGAATATTTTTAAAGAGAATCTATGTATGGTGTAAATAGATAAAATATCTTATCCCAAAGCTCCTCATATGAATGTGACTAATCATCACCGGTTAAAGCCGTTACCCTAATTAAGGTTATACATAAGTATAATTAGGATGGTACCGCGGATTAATTCGTTCCTAGAGAATAGATTAATTCGCTTTTTCTTTTGAAAGGAGTATAAATATGAATAAGCAGGAATATTTGCAAAAATTAGATCAATTAGAATTAGATAAGAATAGATATTGTATCATTTCAGGTGGCGTCATGATAATGTTAGGATTAAGAGAAAAAACAAATGATATTGATATAAGAGTAAAACCAGATTATTTTGAAGAATTAAAAAAGAAATATCAGTTTAAAAAATCGGATAAATATGAGAATCTTTATGAATTATCAGATGAAATAGAAGTAGCAGTTTGTGATTTTACGACTAAAGATATTGACTATATAGATGGCTATCCGATAAATTCAATTGAAAATGAATTAGCATGGAAAATAGAACATAAACGTGAAAAAGATAAACAAGATATTAAAAACATACAAAAATATTTAAAACGAAAAGCAAAGAATATTATTGTTGCAATTGATGGCCCCGCAGGAAGTGGTAAAGGAACACTAGCTAAAGCATTATCTAAAAAATTAAATTTAGTAAATATTGATACTGGAGCAACATATCGTTGTGTTGCATTAAAAACATTAAGAAATAATATCAATGTTGAAGAAAAAGACAAAATAATTGATATTGCTAAAAACATTAATATTGATCTTCTTACAGATGGAACAGTATTAATGGACGGAGAAGATGTTACTAGGGAAATTCGCAGTAAAGAAGTAACATCAATTGTATCTCCAATATCGTCAATTGTTGAAGTAAGAGAAATATTGGTAGATGTTCAACGAAAAATTGCTGAAGGTAAAGATGTAGTTATGGAAGGTAGAGATATTACAACAGTTGTCTTTCCTAATGCACCATATAAGTTCTATCTCGATGCCTCAATCGAATGTCGTGCCAAGAGGCGATATAAAGAAAATCAAGAAAAAGGCATTGAAATGTCTTATGAAGAAGTATATGAAAGCATTAAAGCAAGAGACTACAACGATATGCATAAGGAAGTTGGTTCATTAATGAGGACCGATGATCAAATATATATTGATTCAACTAATTTAACGATTGAAGAAGAAGTAGAAATAATTGAAAAAGAAATAAGAGGTAATAAAGATGAAAAAAATGACAGGTAATGAAATAATTAGAACATATATTGAATTTTTTAAAGAAAAGGGACATGCTGAAGTAGAATCGGCTAGTTTAATTCCTCATGATGACCCATCAATTTTATGGATTAATGCTGGGGTAACGCCACTAAAAAAATATTTTGATGGCACCGTAATTCCTCAAAATAGAAGAATGACTAGTTGTCAAAAGTGTATTCGTACTGGTGATATTGAATCAGTAGGAAAAACAGCAAGACATCATACTTTCTTTCAAATGCTTGGTAATTTTTCAGTTGGCGATTATTTTAAAAAAGAAGCTCTGACATGGGCAATGGAATTATTAACTAGTCCTAAATACTTTGACTTTGATGTAAATAAATTATATGTGACAATATATCCAAATGATACTGAAGCATATGATTTATGGGTTAAATTAGGTATACCAAAAAGTCATATAGTAAAACTTGAAAATAATTATTGGGAAATAGGTGAAGGTCCAAGCGGACCAGATAGTGAAGTTTTCTATGATAGAGGATCAAAATATGATCCAGATAAATTAGGCATTAAATTACTTGAACAGGAAATAGAGAATGATCGATATATTGAGATTTGGAATAATGTTTTTAGTCAGTATAATGCTAAAGAAGGTATTCCCCGTGACAAATATGAAGAATTACCAAGTAAAAATATTGATACTGGTATGGGCGTTGAAAGAATGGCTTGCATCATTCAAAAAACTGAAACCAATTATGAAACAGATTTGTTTATGCCAATTATGAAGGGAATCGAGAAAGTCGCTCATATACCATACCTAGGGCAAATGGAATTTAAGGTAATTGCCGACCATATTAGAACAATTACTTTTGCTTTATCAGATGGAGCCTCTTTTGAAAACTATGGACGTGGCTATGTATTAAGAAGATTGCTTCGTCGTGCTAGTCGTATGGGTAGGAAACTAAATATTAGTCACACATTTATGGCTGATTTAGTAGATATTGTTGTTGATAAATATCGTGATATTTACCCAGAATTAGAGCAAAATAGAAATATGATTAAAAAATTAGTTACTAAAGAAGAAGAATTGTTTCAAAAAACATTGCTTCAAGGGGAAAAAATTCTCGAAGATATTTTTAAAAATAGTAAAGACAATATGATAAGTGGTGAGGATGCTTTCAAGTTATATGATACGTACGGCTATCCAATTGAATTAACTGAAGAGTGCGCTAACGAAAGAGGTTTCATTGTCGATAATGAAGGATTCAAAAAACATATGGATATTCAAAAAGAGCAAGCAAGACGCAATCGTAAGGTAGATTCAAGTATGAATATTCAAAATGAATTACTTTTAAATTACAAAAAACCAAGTAATTTTATTGGTTATGAAACATTAGGATCCAAAACATATATTCAAGCCATTATCAAAAATGATAAATTTGTTGATAGATGTAATACTGAATGTTATATATTTATTGAAGATAATCCATTTTATGCTGAATCTGGAGGACAAGTAAGTGATAAAGGATACCTAAAAAATGATAATTGTAAACTAGAAGTGTTAGATGTGATTAAGTGCCCTAATAAGCAACATCTACTTAAAGTAAAAGTCTTGGAAGGAATTATTTATAAAGGTGCTGATATTTTAACTCATGTTGATAAAGAAAACAGATTAGCAATTACTAGAAATCATTCAGCCACTCATTTATTACAAAAAACACTTCAAGAAGTATTAGGCAATAGTGTTCACCAAGCAGGTTCGCGAGTAGATGAAAACAATTTCCGTTTTGATTTCTCCTATCGTGGAAAATTATCTGATGAAATAATAATTGAAATAGAAAAAAAGACTCAAGCAAGAATTAATAAAAATGTTGATACCAAAATAGAAACAATGTCTATTGATGAAGCCAAGAAAAAAGGTGCTATGGCTTTATTTGAAGATAAATATGATAGTACAGTTAGAGTTGTTACCATAGGTGATTCAATTGAATTATGTGGTGGAACACATGTAAATAATACTAGAGATATTGGTTCATTTGCTATTCTTAAAATAGAGAACAAGGGTAGTGACACGTACCGTATTGAAGGAGCCACAAACGATAAGATTGATAATCAAATTTATGAAGTAGTTAAGCCTTATCATGAAGAAATAACTAAACTATTAACTAAAGCCAAAGAATTGATAAAACAAGCCAAAAAAGAAAAAGTTAAAGCGTGCTTTGATTTTGACATTAATTATCAATTGTTAGATAGTTATGCTGATGTCGTATATTATAAAGAACAATTAGAAAGATTAAAAATTTCAGTTAAGAAGTTAGAAAAATCAATTAATGAAGAAATGACTAACAAGTCATTAAGTAATCTAGATGAATTTATTAAAACAAATGAAGAGATTAATGGTATGAATGTCATTGTTGCCACAACTAAAAATTATGAAGTTCCCGTCTTAAAGCAATTGGTTGACAATATTACAAACTCTCTTCAAAATGCATTTGTTTTATTAGCTAATATTAATAAAAACAATGTTAACATTATTTGCAAAACAAATGTTGTTAATGATAACATTCATTGTGGTAATATTGTTAAAGATATCTGTACTAAATGTGAAGGTAATGGTGGGGGAAATAAATCATTTGCTCAAGGCGGTGGCTCCAACGCTGAAAATCTTACAACATATTTAAAAGAAGTAAAAGAACATTTAAAGGAAGCATAGATGAAGTAAATCTTCCAAAAGTTCAAGAAATAATCTTGGACTTCTTTTTATTATTAATAATTATTTTTAAACCATACTATTAATATGAAAACAATTAAAAATTACACTATTTTTCTTTTTATAACAACAATGACTAGAAATATCATTGATATTTATTCAATAATTTATCTATATCAAAAATCTTTTTCTATAAAAAGTATTATTGGAACTTATGTGCTGGTATATTTTATTGGCATATTTATCAGTAGATATAGTATTCTTATTGGAAATAAAATAGGGTATAAGTATATTTTAATGTTATCAACAATAGTGACAAGCATTACATTTTATATTATGCAAATTAGTAACAATATCTACTTAATAGCTACTTTTCTTTCTTTGTCATTATTTACTTATCATCCAATTAGGCATTGTTATGGAATAAAATTACTAAAAAATAAGAAAGATATCAGTAAAACATTAATTTATACGTATATTGCCCAATTATTATCGTCATATATTGTTATTAAGAAGATAAGTTTTACATACTTAATTATTATTTCAATTATTGGTATTATACCAACATTATTCATAAAAAAAGAATCATCTAAAAAAATTAAATATCCACATAGAATAAGTAACAATAAACTAAATTTTTTCTTTTATGATCAATTCAAAATTATTTTTCTCTTGTTAGAGCCATTATATCTATATCTAATATCAAATAATATTTCATATGTAGGATTATTTAGCATAATATTAACCATATCTTCAATTGTATGTATCTACTATATCGTAAATAAAATTAACATTTATAATAACTATCAATATATAAATATTATATTTACATTAATATTAATTATTAAACTAAATGCTGATAATAAGAATCTTCTTCTAATAATTGCTTTATTAGAAGGTATTGGTATTAAAATTAACGAATTAATAAGTAATATTAATCTATATGATTATAATCAAATAAGTGAAGGTTATATTATAGTAAGTGAAACAATTTTTTGCTTAACAAGAACATTAATCTTGGGAATTATTTATTTTCTGCCAATAAGCTTTAAAAGTATTCTCTATATTTTACTAGTTGGAGTATTTTTGCTAAGTTTTCAATATAAAAAGGATACTACTTAAGTATCCTTTCAGTGTTTTTAAAATTAAGTTTAGCTATTTCATTAAGTTTATCTTTACCATATTTTTTGACTACTTGAGTACCAAATGTATCAACGGCATCACTAGCTCCCTTTGGAAGTTCCATACCAATATCTTTGCTTATTTTATTCATTTCGCTTAAGAAAATATATCGACTAATAATTGAAGCGCAAGCTACCGATAAACATTGATCTTCAGCTTTGGTCAAAAAAGTAATTCCCCATACTTTAAAACTAGCATCTTTTAGATGATTATAGTAACTTTTTGGATTTTCAAATTGATCGACTACGGCATAATCATAATGGTATTTATTCTTGTCAGCAAAATGTGATAATACTTTATTATGTAAAATAGCTTTCATTTTATTCATATTCATATCACTATCATATAATTTATTATATTGACTATTACTCAAAACATAGGTGTTATATGGAATTTTTTTAATTACTTCAGGAACAACTCTTAAAATATCACCATCAGTCATCTTTTTTGAATCTTTTACACCTAATTCTAGTAAAAAATCAATATTTTCTTTTTCAACATAGGTAGCAGTAACTACAATTGGGCCAAAGTAATCGCCGGTTCCTACCTCATCAGAACCGATAGAGTTTATTCTAAGTGGTATCTTTCTTTCAAGTTCCTTCTTTTCTTTTTTCTCATCACTGCTTGTTACTTTAGCATTACCAGAATTAATTTTTTCTGTTTCAATCCAAAAGTCTGCTGCCAAATCAGCATCTCTTCCTTGAAAGACGGCTTTACCAGATTCATATAAAGTAACGACCGTATCGCCATCATCAGCTTGTAATATTGCGTATTGTGGTGTTTTTTCTCTTTTAAAATCATTAAAATAGTCAATCATCATTTCCTTAGTTTTATCTGATACAACCAAAACCTTTGTGATAACAGGACTCTTCATATGTTTACACCTCTAATATTATTTTATCACATTTTTATTTATTTTCACTACAATTTATTATATAATTAACATAAGGAGGAATAATATGAATATCGGTATAGTTGATGCTATTATTTTATTATTTATTATATTAGGAGGGGTCGTTGGCTTTAAGGAAGGCGTAATAAAAAAATTAACTAGTGTCATTGGACTTATTTTAGTAGTTGTTATCGCCTTTATTTTAAAAAACAAGGTTTCAATATACTTTTATGAAAACCTTCCATTCTTTGATTTGTGGGGCATATTTAAAGGCATTCAAATTCTAAATGTTGTTTTTTATGAAATGGTTGCCTTTCTAGTTATTGCTTCCGTTTTAATGTTAATATATCATGTATTACTTGGAATAACTGGATTACTAGAAAAGGCATTAAAGGCAACAGTTATTTTAAGTATCCCATCAAAAATTTTAGGTTTTATCGTAGGGCTAATTGAAGCATATGTTTGGGCATATATTATTTTATTTATCTTGTCACTACCAATGATTAATATCAAAGAAATATATACCTCAAATGTTGCCAATTATATTATGAAAGAAACTCCATATCTATCAAAATATACAAATAAAGCAGGTGAAATATATACAGATTTATACGATATAATTGATAATAGAGAAGAAAAAACTAACGAGCAAGTTAATGAAGAAGCTATGGACTTAATGCTAAAATATGATATAATTACACCTGAATCAGCTGAAAAATTAATTAAGAGTAATAAAGTAAATGTCAGTGATAATTATGTTGTAAATTAATAAGAAAGGATGATATTATGGAAATTATACATTTAGAAAATGAGCAAGACTTTAAAGAATTAATTAAAACTGATAAAATTTTAGTTGACTTTTTTGCTACTTGGTGTGGTCCTTGTAAAATGTTAGGCCCAGTTTTGGAAAAAGTAGAGAGTGATATACAAGTAATCAAAGTAGATACTGATGAATTTGAAGATTTATCAAGAGAATATGGTGTTATGTCTATTCCCACACTAGTATTATTAGAAAAAGGCAAAGAGGTAAAACGTAATATTGGTTTTATTGACAAAAAGAACTTAGAAGACTTTTTGAAATAGTGTATCAAAAAAAAGTTGACAGCATATATTTAATATGTTAATATATTAAATGTGTGAAGGAGGAATATATATGGCAGTAAAAATGAGATTAAAAAGAATGGGTGCAAAGAAAGCTCCATTTTATAGAGTAGTAGTTGCTGATTCAAGAAGCCCAAGAGATGGTAAAATTATTGAATTGATTGGAACATATAATCCATTAGTAACTCCTGCTGAAGTTAAAATTAATGAAGAGTTAGCTCTTAACTGGTTAAAAAAAGGAGCTATCCCAACTGATACTGTTAAAAATCTATTAAGTAGAGAAGGAATTATGAAGAAATTTCATGATTCTAAATCAGGTAAATAATGGATTTAGTAAATTTAACAGAAACCATCATTAAAAAATTAGTTGCTGATCCTGAATCAGTATCTATTAAAGAATTTGAAACTGATGAAGAGAATACTATTCAAATTGAAGTTTTAATTTCAGCTGATGATATGGGTAGAGTAATTGGTAAAAATGGTAAAACAATTAATAGTATCAGAACTATCATTCAAGCATCTTCAAGTTTAACTGAAGAAAATAAAAGAGTCCGTATTAATGTTGACTCATATTAGAATTAAGCGAGAAATCGCTTTTTTCTTTTACAAAATAAGTAAAATATTGTCTAATTACTTTAAAAATAAAATATAATTATGTTATAATGTATTTACTAGAGGATTGATATTATGGATAGAGTTTTCTTTTCAATAGGTAGCATAAATATTTATTGGTATTCAGTTATGATTTTAATTGGCGTTTTAATAGGAATGTACATTATCATGAAAGAAGCCAAAAAAAATAAATTAAAAACTTATTTTGATAATTTAGTCTTTTATTTATTATTATTTGGTATTATTGGAGCTAGATTATATTATGTCATCTTTGAATTTGATAATTATAAATATGATTTACTGGGGGTATTTAAAATATGGGAAGGTGGCCTAGCTATTTACGGTGGCATTATTGCTGGTATACTAGTAATAATTTATTATGCCAAAAGACATAATCAAAGTATTATCAAGACGACGGATATTATTGCCCCAGGATTAATTATTGGGCAAGCGATTGGCAGGTGGGGGAACTTTTTCAATCAGGAAGCTCATGGTACTGAAGTATCGCTATCATTTTTACAAAAATTACATTTACCAAATTTTATTATCAATGGAATGTATATTAATAATACCTATTATCATCCAACATTTTTATATGAATCACTTTGGTGTGTATTAGGATTTGCTATTTTATTATTAATAAGAAAGTTAACTAATAAAAAAGAAGGCGTAGTCACATGTTCATATTTTATATGGTATGGAATAGGTAGATTATTTATTGAAGGTCTAAGAACCGATAGCCTGTATATAGGTAATATTAGAGTTAGTCAGTTAGTATCAATTATCTTAGTATTAATAGGAGTAATTGGAATTATTATAAATTTAATTAAAACAAGGAAAGAGGTAAAAAAATAATGGAAGAAAGAGATGCAATCATTATTGGCTCAGGCATGGCTGGAATGACCTGTGCTATCTATTTAAAAAGAGGCGGTTTAAATCCCTTAATAATTGAAGAAGGAACACCTGGAGGACAACTTAATAAGATTAATGTTATTGAAAACTATCCTGGCTTTGTTCATACTGATGGTCCAACTTTAGGAGCTGAAGTTTATAGTCAAATAGAAAATTTAGATATTGAATATCTATATGATAAGGTAACTAAAGCAAGATTAGATAAAGAAGACAAAATAGTATATACTGCCAGTGGTAAAGAATTGAAATGCAAATATTTAGTTATTGCTACTGGCAGACTAAGTAAGAAATTATTTAATGATGATGATAGATATGCTGGTAAAGGAATCAGCTATTGTGCACTTTGTGATGGAAATCTATATAAAGGATTAGATGTAGCTGTTGCTGGCGGTGGAAATTCTGCCATGGAAGAAGCTCTATATCTATCTGATATTTGTAAATCAGTTACAATGATTGTCAGAGGAGAAGCTCTAATGGGCGATCAATCATTAATTGATGATATAAATAATAAAAAAAATATAAAATGTGTGTATAAAGCAAATGTTAATGAATATAATATAGAGAATGGTAAGTTAACTAAAGTCATTCTCGATAATGGAGATAAACTTGAAATTTCTGGACTATTCATATCAATTGGAAGTGTACCTAGTGCCGATATTTTTGATGTAAGTAAGGAAAAGGGCTTTATTATCGTCGATAATGAATGTATGACCGACAAAGAAAATGTCTATGCCTGTGGTGATGTTATTAAGAAAAATGTATATCAATTAACAACCGCTGCCGGTGAAGGTACAACTGTTGCTTATAGTATTATTAAAAAGAATAAAAAGTAACAAAAGTGCAGTAAGTTAAAGAATATACCAAACAATTTTTATTTATTGTTGACAAAAATTCACAAAAAGTGAAAAAAAGTGTTGACAAGAAGTAAATTGTTTGGTATATTATTAACTGCCAACCCGAAAAAGGGTTGCATTTGAACAAAATGTTCTTTGAAAACTGAGCAAAACGTCAATTTTGAGTAGCACAGTGAAAAAACTAAGAAGAAACTAATATCTCTTGAAGATATTTATTTTTTTGGAGAGTTTGATCCTGGCTCAGGATGAACGCTGGCGGCATGCCTAAGACATGCAAGTCGAACGAGACGACCTTAAGAAGACTGAGTGCTTGCACGAAGTTGGAAGAAGATCATCGTCTAGTGGCAGACGGGTGAGTAACACGTGGGTAACCTACCTTCAAGTTGGGGATAACAGTTGGAAACGATTGCTAATACCGAATAAGATATTCGTATTGAAAGGAGCCTTTAAAGCTTCGCTTAAAGATGGGCCTGCGGCGTATTAACTAGTTGGTGAGGTAATGGCTCACCAAGGTAACGATGCGTAGCCGAACTGAGAGGTTGAACGGCCACACTGGGACTGAGACACGGCCCAGACTCCTACGGGAGAC
>Ga0247608_10001632_pt1 | contig 30305 bp, 27 predicted proteins | sample 176DNAGHGlowgp2_FD_193490 | JGI IMG/M metagenome (GOLD analysis project Ga0247608, IMG submission 193490) | Sheep rumen microbial communities from Palmerston North, Manawatu-Wanganui, New Zealand - 1766 DNA GHGlow gp2 | ecosystem: Host-associated > Mammals > Digestive system > Stomach > Rumen ...
TTGCCACGAGGTTTCGTGTCTCCTGATTGACAGGCATGAATGAGCGAGGCCATGTAGGAGTATATTTTGATATGCAACGCTGATAAGGCACCTTATGACCTGCAGCATATCCAGTAGCCATACCAAGACCTGAGTCTGGTATGCCTCCAGCATTATCTACCTCAGTATCATCCTCCTGTCCCATCTTGTAGCCAGTCTCATAGCGCATTTCCTCTACGTTCTTTCCCTCATAGAATGATGTAGGAAAACCATAGTAAATCCAGAGGAAAGAGCAAACCTGCATATTAGGCTCAGCAGGACGAAGTGTCTCCATGCCGTCAGCCGTCAGTTTCACTATCTCACCTGGTCCTACATAGTGGCTTATCTCATAACCAAGATTAGGGAATGCTGTTGACTCAGACGTAGCAGCCATAGCACCATCTTTCTTTCCTATCACGATAGGTGTACGTCCCCAGAAGTCGCGAGCGGCTATGATGCTATCCTCTGTCAGTATCAGCATAGAGCAAGAGCCCTTGATGGTCTTATACACATTCTCTATGCCCTCAACGAAGTCCTTACCTTTTATTATAAGGAGTCCAACGAGTTCGGTAGGGTTGATTCTGCCTGACGAGAACTCGCTGAGCACCATATTCTCCTTCAACAGATGTTCTGCCACCTCATCAGCATTGTTTATCTTTGCCACAGTAACGAGTGCAAAGCGTCCGAGGTGAGAATTCATCAGCAACGGCTGAGCGTCAGTATCGCTTATCACGCCTATACCCTTTTCACCAAAGAATCGAGGCAGTTCTTCCTCAAACTTAGTGCGAAAATAGGCATTCTGCAGATTATGGATAGAGCGTCTAAAACCCTGAGTTTCCTTACTGAAAGTAGCCATACCTCCGCGCTTGGTACCGAGGTGTGACTGATAGTCGATGCCGTAGAAGAGTTCTTCTACACATCTTTTATTCTGTATTGTACCAAAAAAACCGCCCATCTTTTATCCGTAGATTATCTTGCCAGTTTCCTTATCAGTATTCTCAGGTATGAACGACTTGTTATACTGTGTCATACCCCTCAGCGACATACCCATGTTAGAGAAGCCACCATCATGGAACAGTGTCTGCATGGTCACCTTCTTGGTCAGGTCCGAGAACAGGGTCATACAGTAGTCGGCACAATCATCAGCACTGGCATTGCCCAGAGGTGACATACGGTCGGCAAAGTCGAGCATTCCGTCGAATCCCTTTATGCCGCCACCAGCGGTAGTGAGCGTAGGCGACTGAGAGATACAGTTGACTCTGACATGCTTCTCACGTCCATAGATGTAGCCGAAGCTGCGAGTGATAGACTCGAGCAGAGCCTTGGCATCAGCCATATCGTTATATCCGAAGAATGTGCGATGGCTTGCCACATAGGTCAGAGCCACAATGCTTCCATATTCTGCAATAGCATCAAGTTTCTTTGCCACCTGAATCATCTTGTGGAATGAGATGGCTGATATATCGAGAGTCTTGTCGAGGAATCCGTAATCAAGGTCGTCGTATGTACGTTTCTTACGCATATTCACTGACATAGCGCATGAGTGGAGCACAAAGTCTATCTGTCCACCCAGAGCCTTCATAGCTTCCTTGAAGAGGTTCTCCAGATCCTCCACGCTTGTAGCGTCAGCAGGAATCACTGCCTTAGCGTTAGTCTTCTTTGCCAGTTCATCAAGAGTTCCCATACGGATGGCAACCGCTGTGTTTGTGAGCACTATCTCTGCGCCTTCCTCCACTGCGCGTTCTGCCACTTTCCATGCAATTGACTGCTCATTGAGTGCACCAAAGATGATGCCTTTCTTTCCTTTAAGTAAGTTGTAAGCCATTTTTCAGATTGAAAATTGAAAATTGAGAATTGAAAATTTCGCTTTGCTCTGCAAAAGTACAAAAAAAAATGAAGAACGAAGAATGAAGACTGAAGAATTTGCGAAAAATTTTCAACTTCCAACTAATTTTATTACCTTTGCATAACATATATCAATGATACGCTACGAGATAATACACCCTGACGAATTCTCCGAACAGCAGTTGGAGGAAATCTTTGCCCAGCTTCCTGTTTGGCGCAGAGCGGAGGCTGTGCGCTTCAAGCATAGGCAGGGACAAGTGGAGTGTGCCCTATCCTACTGGCTTCTCAGCCAGATGACAGGCTTCAAACCCGACTTTATCAAGGGTGAACACGGAAAACCTGCTGCTTCCCCCACTCCAGCACCCTTTTTCTTCAACCTCAGTCATTGCAAACAGGCAGTCGCCTGCATCATCAGCGACGAAGGCGAGGTGGGCATAGATGTGGAGTGTCTTGAGCGATACAAGCCCTCTCTGGCAGAATATTGCATGAATGACGACGAACTCAGGCAGATAGCCGCATCTGACGATGTGGATGCTACCTTCACCATGCTTTGGACCAGGAAAGAGGCCCTGCTCAAACTCACTGGTGAGGGCATCACTGACGATCTAAAGAACTGTCTGGTCTCAGAGCACACGAAGGGCGTAACACTCGAAAGCGGAATAAATAAGGAACATGGATATGCGTGGAGCATAGCGCATTACAGTTCATAGTTCATTCTTCATTCTTTATTCTTCATTCTTCATTTATACACATGGCAATAATAAAATCAGCTTACGGAAAGAGTCCCAAATGGGGCAAGGACTGCTACTTCAGCGAAACATCTGCTGTGGTGGGCGAGGTCACTATGGGTGACGAGTGTTCAGTATGGTTCAGCGCAGTGGTGCGTGGCGATGTGGCTCCTATCACTATGGGCAACAGGTGTAACGTGCAGGACTGTGCCTGTGTACATGTAACCAACACCACTGGTCCTACCATCATGGAGGACGATGTGACCATAGGTCATAACGCTACCGTTCATGCCTGTACCCTGCGCAAGGGGTGTCTGATAGGTATGGGTGCCACTGTGCTCGACAAAGCCGACATAGGCGAGGGAGCCATCATAGCTGCTGGCGCTATGGTGCTTGGCGGAACCAAGGTTGGCAACCACGAAATCTGGGGTGGAGTGCCAGCAAAATTCATTAAGAAGACTGCCCCTAACCAGGCTGAAAGCTATGCTGCCCACTATGCCCAGTATGCTAAGGACTATCTGGAAGAGGACAAGAACTAAATCATCTTATATGTACATGATAATTCTTTTATTATAAAGTGACCTCTGTAGTGACCTTTATAGTGACCTATATAGAAGATAGGTCACTATTCTAATCCCCCATAAACACTGGGATGAGAGGAATTTTAGTGAGGTTAGGCAGAGGCTATGCTTCTGCACGCAGAGGCAGCCCTTCTGCAGATAGAAGCATTGCTTCTGCATCTAGAAGTAATGCTTTTACAAAAAGAGGAAATAATTACTAATTTCTAATTTATAAATTTCTAATTTCACGAAAAACTTGGAGTTTTTCGTGGTCAACCTCCCTAATTCCTCCTCTCTCCGCATGAATACTGGGCTGAGCATAGGGAGGTAGGAAGTTGAGATATCCCTAACATCTCCCTAAGACCTCCCTAAGACCTCCCTATATTCATTCTGGGTCAACATCGTAATAAATCAGCAAGGACTTATAGCGAGGGTCTTGCATCATGCCTTCTACTGCAGAGCGGATAGCAGAGCGAGTGGATGAGATGCTGAGAGTGGTCTCCAACTTCAACATAATCTTGCGTATATTGAGCGTCTTGACTCGAGCCACTGGGGGTTTGTCTGGACCAAGCACCCGCTCGGCAAAGACCTGACGTAAGCGACTGCCAAGTTCGATGGAAGCTGTATTGACAATATTGTCGTCTTTGTGTTTAAGATAGATGTAGATGAGTCGAGTGAAGGGAGGATAACGGAACAATCGACGCTCTTTCATCAAAGAATTGAAGAATGCCTCGAAGTTGCCTGACACTATATGACGGACAACAGGCAAATCAGGGCGAGCTGTCTGTAGTATCACCTGACCTTGCTTGCCCTTTCTGCCAGCCCTGCCAGCCACCTGAGTCATCATCATGAAGGCATGTTCGTAGGCACGGAAATCAGGTTGGTTGAGCATAGTGTCAGCAGAGAGAATGCCCACCACAGAGACATTATCGAAATCAAGACCCTTAGTAACCATCTGAGTACCTATGAGCAGATTGGTCTTACCACTCGAAAACTCAGCAATAATGCGCTGATAGGCACCAAGAGTGCGAGTGGTGTCGAGATCCATACGAGCCACTCTCGCCTTAGGGAATGTTGAGGAGATGATATCCTCCACTTTCTCTGTACCAGAGCCACGATTGTAGAGGTCTTGGTTGCCACACTCAGGACAACCCTGAGGCATCCTCATAGTGTAGCCACAATAGTGACAGGTGAGGCTGTCGGTAGTCTTGTGATAGGTCAGCGACACATCACAATGAGGACATCGAGGACTCCATCCGCATTGGTGACACTCTATGATGTTGGAATAGCCTCGACGGTTATGAAAGATAATAGCCTGCTCGCCACGTTCAAGTGCCTGGCGCACAGTCTGTTCCAACTGTGGAGAAAGCAGTCCTCGCATAATCTTTCTGCGTCTGAGGTCTTGAGTGTTCACCACATTTATATGAGGCAGTTTGAGATCGCGATAACGTTGTTTGAGTTCCACCAGATGATACTTGCCCTGCTGAGCATTATAATAGCTTTCTGCTGAAGGGGTTGCTGTGCCCAGAACCACACGAGCCTTAGTCCACGAAGCCATCATGAGTGCCACAGAACGGGCATGATAACGGGGGGCAGGGTCTTGCTGTTTGAAGGATGTCTCGTGTTCCTCATCTATTATCACCAGTCCCAGTCGCTGATAAGGCAGAAAGACTGCTGAACGGGCACCCAAAATCACGTCGTAAGGCTCTGAAGACAGCTGCTTTTGCCATATCTCCACTCGCTCAGCATCAGAATACTTGGAATGGTATATGCCCAGACGATTGCCAAAAACATGCTGCAACCTCTGTGTCATCTGTACTGTCAAGGCTATCTCTGGCAACAGATACATCACCTGTTCGCCTCTGTCTATCGCCTCTTGTATCATATGGATGTATATCTCTGTCTTACCAGATGAGGTGACACCATGCAAGAGAGACACTCCAGAAGCAGAAATCAGCGATTCCATCGCATTTTTTTGCGCCTCAGAGAGGGGTTTTATGCGCTCGGGATGAGGTTCGCCAGAGGTATTCAGTCGCCCCACCTCCTTATCATAGAGGGATAGCATACCCTTATCCACCAGTGCCTTAACGATTGGAGAAGAAGAGTGACTGGCATTGATAAGTTCCTCTCGAGTTATCTCACGAGAAATAGCACCACTATCAAGACCTGAGAGCGAGAGATAGGTGGTAAACACCTCCAGCTGCTTAGGCGAGCGACGAAGAATGTTCAAGGCATTATGCAAAGACTGCTGACTGGAATAGTCGGCACCAATCCTTATGTATGTCTCAAGACGAGGACGATAGGCTTCTTCCTTTTTCATGCCTAAAGGCAAGGCTGCACTCAATATGTCGCCAAGTGGACACATGTAATAGTTGCTTATCCATTGCCACAGCTTGTATTGTGAAGGAAGCAACACAGGTTCCTTGTCGAGCACAGACTGGATGGGCTTGATGGTAATGCCCTTTTGTGGTGGTTCTTCATGCACTCGCACAATGAGTGCCGTATGGGTCTTGGTGATACCGAATGGCACTATCGCCCTCACAAAAGGTTGCACAGCACTCTCCCACTCTGCTGGCACAGAGTAGGTAAACAGCCCGTCGAGGGGCAAAGGCAATATGACATCACAATAGGTCATGGATTACGTGCAAAGGTAATAAAAATAGTTCATAATTCACAGTTCATAGTTCATAGTTGAAAGTTTTTAACAAATTCTTCATTCTACATTCTTCATTCTACATTTTTTTTTGTAACTTTGCGGAAACTTTAATTACAGCACATGACCAACCTGAACGATTGCAAGATAATAACGCTAAAAAAAATAGCAGACAAGACAAGAGGTAATCTGACAGTTGCTGAGCAGGCAATAGATGTACCTTTTGAAATAAAACGTGCCTATTGGATATATGATGTGCCTGGCGGTGAGAGTCGTGGAGGTCATGCCCACAAGAGCCTGAGACAACTGCTCATCCCAGTCAGCGGTTCGTTTAAGGTGGTGCTCGACAATGGTGCTGAAAAGAAAGAGGTATTGCTCAACCACCCTTGGGAGGGACTGCTGATTGTGCCTGGAATATGGCGAACATTGGAAGACTTCTCCTCAGGGTCTGTGTGCATGTGTCTGGCTTCAGACCATTACGATGAGAGCGAGTATATAAGAGACTATGGTGAGTTTAAGGCGATATACGGCAAGTGATGCCCCACAGTGGGACAGATTTGTGGAAGATTCCAAAAACGGGACCTTCCTCTTCTTGCGCGGCTACATGGACTATCACGCTGACCGCTTCAATGACCATTCCCTGATGTTTTATAATGAAAAAGGCAATGTAACAGCCCTGCTGCCTGCCAACGAGGAAGACGGAACGCTATACAGCCATCAGGGACTCACATACGGAGGATTCGTGCTCTCCACTGACGCACGGGCGGCAGATGTACTTGACCTTTTCAATGCAACACTTGCCTACCTTGCTGAGAACTGTATCAGGGAATGGCACTACAAACAAATGCCAACATGCTATCACCGCTGCCCTTCAGAAGAAGACGAGTATGCCCTCTGGCGATGCAACGCCGTACTGGAGTCGTGTCTTATCTCCACGACCGTTCCGTTGAATGGCTGTCCTGAATTCCCAGAAGTGGAACGCCGCCGCAAACGTGGCATGAACAGGGCCTTGGAGGCAGGATATACAATTAAGGAGAGCACTGACTACGAAAGTTTCTGGCACATAATGGAAAACAACCTGATGGAACGCTACGGATTGAGACCTGTGCACACCATCGAAGAAATGTTGTTGCTGCATTCCCGCTTTCCAGAACGCATCAGACTATTTCTCGCCATGAAGGACGGAACGCCACAAGCAGGATGCGTTGCCTACATGGCTAATGACAATTGCGTACACATACAATATGGACACGCCACACCACAAGGCAAACAGGATGGAGCACTCGACCTGCTGTACCTAACGCTTATAGAGAATTTCCGCAATATGGGTTACCGATACATGGACTTCGGCAACAGCAACGAGCAGGGAGGCAAATACCTGAACGAAAATCTCATCGCGCAGAAGGAAGGCTTCGGCGGAAGAGCCACCGTGTATAAGCAATGGAGAATAACAATTTGAAAAATTGAACGCAGCATACAAGAACATATTCAAAGCCGTGGCACTGTTCAGCAGCGTACAGGGACTGAACATACTGCTCAACCTCATTCGCACGAAACTCGTGGCATTGTTCCTTGGTCCGGCAGGTGTCGGACTTAGTTCCATCTATAATGAAACCAAGGAACTTATTCACGAAAGCACCAATATGGGAATGGATCAAAGTGGCGTACGCGAGGTATCAGTGGCATACGAACACTGGAAACAGACAGGCGAACGGGAAAGAATGGATGATTCCATAATGCTTGTACGTTCGTGGGTGGTTATTTTCGCTTTGTTTGGCGCTGCTGTCTGTGCACTTTTCTCTTATCCCCTTTCATCCATGACCTTTGGCAACACAGAGCATTGGTGGGGATATGTACTGTTGTCACCAGCTGTAGGACTTGCCACAATCACCTGTGGCGAAATGGCGATACTGAAAGCCACACGTCAATTGAAAGTCATAGCTTCGCTAAGTTCAATAAGTATAATCATAGGTATTTGCACAAGCATTCCTTTGTACTATCTGTATGGAATGAAGGGCATTATACCTGCGCTGTTGCTTTTCGGCTGGTGCCAGATGCTGACAGTCTTGGCATTTTCATATCGCAAGGTTCCCCTGCGACTGAAGTTGAACAGAGTGTTTCTATCTATTGGTAAACCTATGCTATTGCTTGGCGGAGCTCTTGTTTTGCAAGGGATGATACAACACGGAACGAAGCTAGGCATCCGGTCTTTCATTAATACTCATGGCTCACTTGAACATGTTGGTCTGTTTGTTGCCACTACAACAATAATATCCACCTATCTTGGCATCTTTGCTTCTTCTTTGCATACCGACTTCTACCCTCGACTGTCCGGAATATTCTGCGACAAAACCAAGCGCGCACTTACCGTGACAAGCCAGATAGACGTAATACAGATCTTCACGGCTCCACTCATAGCAACGTTTATCTTAGGAATACACATAATAATACCCTTGTTGCTTAGCAATGAATTTAATGCACTCATACCAATTTTAAGTATTGCTTTAGTATCTTGCCTAACACGTTCAATACAACAGCCTATGGCTTTCATGCCACTTGCTGCTAATGAACCTAAGATATACCTGCTTGCAGACATTCTTGACTGTACCATAATGTTTACTTCCTATACTTTATGCTATTCCTTATGGGGGTTAATAGGTCTTGGATATGGTATTTGCATATACAATATACTGAACGTGTTGTGGTATATGGGCGTAGCAAAGATAAGATACTCCACCCTGCCAAACCGTCGCAACATCTGGTTCATGCTACTGCAAACCACAATATTGTTTGCTACATACATGGTCAGCACCCATCTGGGTGGCATATTATACTGGCTTGCAGGAGGAATAACTATTATTTGCAGTTCGACTATATCATATTATCTTTTCTCAACTATAAAGAAGGAAGAATAAATGCCAAAACTGAGAAACATAGTAAAGGCTTTGCTCCCACATGGGTATATGCTTGCAAGGAAGAAGAACACCTTTGTGAGAGAATACCTGCATTGGAAAGAGAGTGGTGATGTGGTAACATTTGACAAAGAATGTCGCTTCAAGACATTTGTTTCCGTTGATGGATTCGGCTGTTCTGGTTCAAGTGCTGTAATGGATCTGCTACGTGAATATGACAACTGCACCGTGTGGGCTTCAAAACCAATCTTTACATCCACAAAAGAAAATTTCCGAAGTCTCGGTGAAATGGATCTTGTACGTCATCCTGGTGGATTGCTCTACCTTGAACACTTCATAAAGCATGATTACTGTTACTATCACGACACCTGGGGAGATGCTGCACTTAAAGCTTTCGCCAGTATGGTGTTCTATTCCGATATATACCGGCATTTTCCCGAAACCCACAGGCTATTTTTCCATTTCTTTGATAATTTGATATATCAACGCCTGCCCTCCAAGGTGGACTTGGTCAATTGGTATCTAAACCCTTTTGGCAACATCACGGACATGTTCTCTATGAAGATGATGACATTGTCTGAATACCATAATTTATGCAGGGGATTGCTGTATTCGTTATTCAACCTGATTTTTGACGATTATAAAGGAGACATTCTCATCATAGACCACATCTTCGGTGATTGCGGATATGACATGAAGCATTTCAACTGCATCTTACCAGGAACGAAGAAAATTGTTGTGGCACGCGATATCAGAGCCGTGTATGTTCATGCTAATCAGAAAAAACTAGCATGGATTGCACATGACAGCGTGGAGGAATTCTTGAAATGGGAGAAAAGAATGTACTTAGGGCATGACTTCAACGATACATCTTACCTCTCACTCTATTTTGAGGATTTGGTAAAGGACTATGACAAGCAGGTGGAACGTATAGAAAAATACCTTGGATTATCCCCCAAGCAGCATGTGCGCAGTAAAGAGATTTTCAATCCCAGAATATCCAAAAAGAACATTTCTCAGTGGTGCTCATATTCGGAACACCAAGAAGACTGCAAAAGAATAAGGGAATTAGCCCCTATCCTATGTTTCAAACCAACGTAATGTAAAAATGCAAGCCGACAGAAAGAAAATACTCATACTTGGTGGTACCGTATTACAGATTCCTTTTATTGAAAAAGTAAAAAGCATGGGGCATTACGTGATTACGTGTGACAACAAGCCAGACAATCCCGGACACAAGATTGCAGACGAATACTACAATGTAAGCATTACGGACAAAGAAGCAGTTTTTTATCTTGCTAAAAAACTGAATGCAGATGCTGTGGTGAACTACAGTCTGGAAGCAGGAGTGCAGGCTGCAGCTTATGCACAAGAAAAACTGGGGAAACCTACAAGTCCGTATGAATCTGTAAAAATTCTTTCAAACAAAAAACTTTTCAGAGAATTCCTTAAAAAGCATGGTTTCCGCACCCCAGGATTCATAACCTGCCACAACAAGGCAGAAGCCTGTACGAAAATAAGCACCTTGCACTTTCCCGTGGTTGTCAAACCTACTGATTTGTGGGGCAGCAGAGGAGTTACTATGGTTAACACTAAGAACGAGCTTGATAATGCTTTGGAATATGCTTTTGCGAATTCACGTGGAGCAGACATTATAATAGAGGAATTTGTAGAAGCTGACGGTGCTCCGATAGAAGGTAATGGCTTTGCTGTTGACGGGAAACTGACAACCCATGCCTGGGCAGATGTTTATAGTGACCTTAAGGCAGACAACCCCATAACTCCCGTATGCTTCTGTTATCCCTCAGACAAACCACAAAGTCAACTAAAGAAACTGGATGAAACACTGCAAAGACTCCTTACATTGCTTGACATGAAAACCAATGCCTACAATATAGAAGCACGCATAGACAAGCAGGGGAACATATACCTGATGGAAGTCGCTCCACGTAATGGAGGAAATACATCTCATGACATTCTCTCTTTCCTTACAGGCAAAGACATACAAAAAGCCATTCTGCTTGCAGCACTTGGCGAAGACTGTTCCTTCATGGATGACACCACATGTACAAAATACTGGATGGGGTATGTGGTACATTCTAACGTGGAGGGTATATACAAGAATCTGTGGATAGAGGCAGAATTCAAGAAAAACAACCTGCAACGATACATCCCACTCATAGAAGAGGGAAGCAAAGTGGAAACGTATTCAGGAACAAACTGTACAATCGGCGCTCTTCTCGCATCATTTAATACTCGAGAAGAGATGATGACTGTTGTGCAAGACACTTCTCGTAAATTTCGACCATCTGTTTGGCTACGTTCATGTAGTCATGGTTGCGAATGACATATTCACGACTCTTTCTCTTGAGTTCACCTATTAACTCTGGATGTAGCACAAGATCCTCTAAACTCTTATATAAGCTATCATAAGTGGGGGCTGTATTAATTATTGGCCTACATTTATCCTCACCAAGTAATTCATAAAATTCCTGTTCACCACCGCTTACGACTATCTTACCCTCGGACATGGCAAGCAAAGCGTTCATACCTGGACTATAGGAATAAATCTGATCTATTACAACGTCAGAATCTTCCATTATATTCTTATATGTAGCAAAGGGAACATTCTCCACCTTATTTACCACGACACAATGAGGGTATTTCTTAGCCAAATCATCTGCCACCCTCATCATGAGCGAAGCACCCTTGAACGAAGCCCTTATCTTGTTAATTCCAATAAAAACACGCAAAGGCTGCGCATGCTTAGGGTCAAGGTTCGCTCCAGCATCCTGCTGGCTTGGTTTGCCAAGAAGGTTAGAGTTTGAACAAATAGCCAGAGGCACAAAGTACAGCTTTTCTTTCAGCAATCTTCCTTTGCCGTCTCTGTCTGTTGTTTCCCTGTATGGCAGCCAATACTCATAGCAACAAGCCACAATAGCATCACAACTGCTCGCGATTTCCTTTTGAAGTACTTCCTTAGCCGAGCCAAACCATTCCTTTTCGCGCAGACGAATGTTGATTCTTTGTTCCGCCTCATCACCTCCGCTGTAGGGACTGTATTTAAGCAAGCGTTTGTTTATCATGCCGTCAACATAGTAGTAGTCGGTGCCATAAACACCAAGCACCAAAATTTTGTTGTGTCGGCGAAGATAGCGGTAGAACCAAAACAAACGTTCAGATTTGAGGTCAAAGAAATCGGGATGTATCAACTGAACCACATCATAATCTTTCATGCTTGGCAAAGCAATAAGCAGTCTTAACAGAAAAGAGAACAAGTGGCATAGATTTCTCACCTTAAAAAGAATGCCCTTACCTGGTTCTATGATTCTAACGAGATTAATGTCACGTGCATAGCCAAGCCAATGATTGCCGTTGGAGGCAACGGTCACTTCGTGTCCTAAGGCTCTCAATCCCTGCGCCAGGTTGTTGTGAGCATTACTAAATTCGCCAACAAGAAGTATCTTCATCTCGCTATCCTTCTAATATTATACGCAAAACGATACACCTTACACAGGAACTTCAATCCGAACACATTCTGAACAAGCAGTTTAATCTTTCCCTTCCAATACTGAATACTTTTCAAAGGGAAACGATGGAAAGGCAGAATAATTGAACCAGGGGTTGCCGGAAAGCGATAAACATCAATTTGCGTATTAAGCAATTCGGAATACAACCCTGATGAATCACCTACATTTATACCCAGCATATCGAGAGCATTCAACTGAGCTTCGAGCAACTGTCCTAAATTTTCATATTGATGTGATATACTACTGTCATTTGAGATGTAATGATAACAGCCACTTTGCGAAGAAGCCACTGATTTTGCCTTCAAAAGCAAATACGGCAATGTTCTTACATCTTCAAACACTTTGCCTACAGGATATTTCACACCAACAAACAGATGACGGCGAAACAATTTGTTACATGAGAAACTATGAATGTAAGCTTGTTCACGTAACCAGTAATCACGCTTTGCCTGCAACGAAGATACATCATGCGTCGCTCCTGACAACACTACATCGGACTTCTTCCTGGCTCCAACAAACCTTATCGGATACTCTAGAATGTCACATTCTGTATTGGTCTGCATATAATCCAATAACGGTCTGTAGGTTTCAGGACCCACCTCATCATCACTGTCAACAAATGTAATGACATCGCCCTTGCTCTCTTCTATACCAGCATTACGGGCGTCACTCAGTCCACCGTTCTCTTTATGTATCACCCTAATACGCTCATCCCGTCTTACCCACTCATCACACATCTCGGGACAAGAATCAGGACTGCCGTCGTCAACGAGTATCACCTCCATGTCCTCCACATCTTGTGAGATGACACTCTTAACACAACGGTCTAGAGTATTTTCTACTTTATATACAGGGATTATTACACTTAACATCTTGTCACTTCTTCATATAGTTTCTTCCATTTCGCCATTATTGTCTCAAAAGAGAAACGTTTTACCGACTCTTGAGCTGCTCTTCCCATCTCCTCTCTTACCTCTGGATGCTCCATCAAGTATGTTAATTTTTCAATAAACATCTCATCATTATTGTAAGGAATAAGGTAACCAGTCTTGCCATCCTCGATTATTTCGCGTGGACCATATGGACAATCAAAAGCTACTATCGGCAACCCACACGTCATTGCTTCTATCAGAACCATTGGAAGCCCCTCAAAACGCGAAGTCATAACGTAGATAGAACCTTCAAGATATGCAGATACCATATCTTTCGTCTCATGGTGAACCTTTAATTCCCATTCGTGGGTTATGCCACTAACCTTATTCCACAGTTTTTCAAGACGTTCAAAGTTTTTCTCATAGCATTTCCTTCCTGCAGAGACTATCACTTTTGAATTGTAGTTTACATAATGAGAAGGATACATCATTGTAAAATTAGGTATCACCTCTACCCTCTTCGCCCTTCTGTATTCCATCTCATGGTACTTCGTTAACACTGTAATAGCGTCAGCAAACATCTCTGCAATCTTTAGAGGGATGGGGTGTGGCATTAGTGCTCGAGTGCCATGTGCCTCATATATCGTAGTTGTTCGATGGGTGTTAAATAAACATGACAATGCTCCAATAGATTGTATCGTAGTATAAATGTCAGGCTTTATTTGACTAACTACCTTATTCAAGCGCCACAAGGACTGTATGCACATCACTAACCCTTTTGTCTTAACATTTAATCTTACAATTTTCACTTTTGGAGATAGTTTATAAAAAGGTTCATCCTTTTCATAAAGCAACACTACAATAGTAATGTCCCATCCCCACCTTTCTGCCATATAATTGACACGGTCAGTGAGTATATGCTCTATACCACCATTTGTGGAAAGTCTTTCTATTTCATAAACTATCTTCATAACGAAAGGTAATACCCCAGTTTGTAAAAAGAAAATACAATAAGATTTGGTTTATTGCCTAAAAGATTAGCCTTTAGCAAAGGCTGAGCGAGCTTGAATATCACACAGACTATCGATGCAAGACTCATGCTTCTCAGTTTTATTACCATCCTGCCAAGAGGAGTATAGGGGAGCATGTCTTTTTCTATCTTTTTTAGGGAATGTAGCGATGTTTCAGTCTTACGAAGGAAAACAGAGTTGCTATCAAACCCCAAGTGCATCAGCGGATTATCAATATGCAATACCTCTTTCCCTTTTCGCTTGAGTTCTAAACCCATCAGCGTATCCTCATATCCATATTCTATGCAGCGTTCATCGAAAGGAACCTCAAGGAGCACAGAACGGCGTGCCATGAAATTGAATGTCGTGAAACGTGCGTATGGATTAGCATTCCTGTACTCTACCGTTCTGAATTTCTCTGCAGCTTTCTCATATTTATAACGTAGTGTCGCATTAGGCATGGGAGGTTTTTCGGGGTTTACCAGACTACCGACTATCACGTCAGAATCTGTTTTAGAATAATCAGCATACGTTTTTATGAAAGTTGTTGTTACGACCTGTGCATCACTATCCATAATGACACACCAGTCCCCCTTAGACTCATTTATAAGAAAATTGATTATTCTTGCCCTTCCAAGATTTTCCTTATTGATGATATGCTTACAATTGGGGAGTTCTGCAATCTTCTGGTTGGCTATTATGCTAACCTGATCTTTGCTGCCATCTTCCGCTACAATAACTTCGTACTTCACGCCTGAAAGCTCCAACTGCTCATGAATATCACTCACGAGTTTGTAACAGGTATAGTTATATGTAGGAATGAGAACGGAAATCATCCTGCCTTATACATTAAAGGTTTTTCTATTATATACCACGAAGCACAGGCAAGAACTAAAGTTATGGACAAGGTAATGACAAAGCATTGCACCATATTACGCTCTGCCAGTCCATAATGTATCAATGTCTGCATTACAGGGAAGTGATAAAGATACAACCCGTAGGTGACATTATCATATTTACGGAACACATTAAGTGGCTTCAGTTTATATGCTGCACCAATCAGTATCACGGGGAAGCATAGGGATTCAACAGCATGACAAAGATTTGATGCTATAGGTATCTCTATTATATAGACCGGTATCAACAACAGTATCGCTAAAGGTATCAATATTTTCTGCCACTGCCAAAACACATCAAGATAAAGTAACAAAATCATACCCATCAAAAGATACATAAAACTCTGAGTCTGTATGTTTACAAAATTATATGTGCACACACAGAGAATCAATATAAAAGAACATAATATATTTCTCCACACTCTATCTTTTATAAGCCACAGTATGAAAGGGACAAGCGCATAAAAGCACACCTCTTGTTTCATCGTCCAAAGCGAGCCATCCATTACAGGAATAAGGTTAGACTGAAATGTTCCAGGCAACTCTGGAGCCAACCAGTTTAACATAAATATATTGGCAAAAAGATACTCCCATGTTTTTTGTGATGAAAGATATTCCACAGTAGATAGACTCGTGATAAACCAGCCCAACACAAAACAGAATAAGATACAAGTGACATAAGCTGGTACAATTCTTACAAAACGCTTTTTTAAATAGGAGAACACATCACAATCTCTGCGTAAGAAACTATATGTCACAAGAAAACCAGACATAACAAAAAACGCTTTTACGCACTTGCTTCCGTCTATGAACCACCACTGTGAGTGTTCTGTAAGAACACAGAAATGAAATGATATTAGTGATATGGCAAATAGATAGCGCAGGAAGTCAAAGTTATTGCCTTGTTTAACCTTTCTAACGATATCGTCTGTTAGTATTTCTTTTTTTTTATACATTTATACAATACTCGTTTTTACAGCTATCTTATCACAGCAATTTTCGTTACACAACCACTCTCTCCCTCATTGGTTGCTACAAGTACATTATATACACCTGAAGCAACACGTCTTCCACCCATGTCGCAACAATTCCACTGATACATACCTCCTGAGCATGTTCCTTTGTTAACAACATATCCTGAAGGTGTGGTTATTGTCACCTGACATCCATGTGTCAAACCCATAACAGTAACGCTGCCTGTGAAATCAGGCTCTACAGGATTTGGATAGGCATATACATTATCACTGCTTAAATCACCGTATGATTCAACAACGTCAGACTGATAGGAACAGATTCCCTTTTCCGTAGCAAACCAAACGACACCTGTTTCGGAATCCGCACAAATATCATATACTATATTTGAAGGTAAATAACTGTTTTCTGTAGTAAAATGATGCAACTGAGTATTATTATCATCACTTATGAGATACACACCATCTCCATTTGTTCCGAACCACTTTTGATTTGCGGCATTTATGGATATGCAACGTGTATTTACTCCAGCCAAAAGATAATCGGCAAGTCCTGAACCGTCATTTCTGTTTACCTTATGCTGTATAAAAGTAGCATTACCCTTTGCCATATCACTCTTTGCCCAATAAAAGGGACCAGAAGAAGATGTTATCCACAGATTGCCCTCATCGTCTTCATCAAGATCATATAGATAAATAGGTTCTATATTTGAACCATCTTCATTTACAAAAGAGGTTATGCCATTCAAATGGTCGTTAGTATATTCATAATAATACAGTACTGGATGCCTTGAATACGAGTTTACCATAAACATATATCCATTCGTCGGACTGATAAACGTGCCTTGTATATCAATTACTGTCCTGCTGTCAAAAGAATACTGCGAGTGAGGAAAATTCACCGAGTTGCCATTACTATCAAAACGTACGATAAAGTTATCACACCAGCCATTCATCGTCCATAGGTTGTTGTTCCTATCATAAACCATTGATGTGATTAAGGACTGTGAAATATCCGAATTATAAATTGGAGACAGCGAACTGTTCTGACTATTATACGCTGCTACAGGCTTATAATTTTTGTATTCATATAGCCCGGAGCATGCGCCTACCCAAAAATGGCTCTTGTCACGAGGGTCGAATGACATGCAATTAGCGGCTATGTAGTCGTATCCTGTCATTTTCCCTGGATCTTCCAGCTTCGTCCATTTCTCATTTTCATAATATTGTACAAATCCTTCTCTGGTAACATACTGATAAGGCATACCTGCGGAAAATGCTCCTGCCGTAACGAATATCTTACCATCGTGCTTATATATCCTCCAGCAGTCACTCGTAATAGCGCCATCAGGCTTTACTCCAGAAGATGCTGCAACCAAAGTACCATCATCCTTTTCTATGTATTTCGTCAGTTTATTTTCTGCATTGGCGCCCCACCAGCATTTGTTTGCAGGGTCATAATATACTGCGCCGTCAGGTCCGTCCTTTGTTGTAGTGCTGCCTGCTGACTCTGGCATTCCATCAACAGCCTCACCAGGTTTGTATGTAGCTACTATATATTCATCTTTGGTATCAACCTTTAGTGTCCCAAAACCTGTTTTTATAAATACATATTGACCATTAACCGAAAGTTGCTGGACTGTCCTGTCTTTTTGTGACGAAGCATTCTTCAGTCCTACGATAGATCCTATGTCATCCTTGGCAGACAGAATGTCTATCATATAGTCAGCATATACAATAAGCAGTTTGTTGGTAGCCTTAACCCAGATGATATGAGTAATCTCACGACTACTCAAAGCAGGATTTGTTAAGATATTATACTCCCTTATCTCTTCTGTCTTCACATTATAAGAATACAGATTACCGTCAGCAAGCACATATACTTTACTGCCCGTAGGCTCAATGCCCGTTACGTTGGCATAAGAAGGATATATCTTCCATGTCCCTACAGCATCAGCCATTGCCACTGATAATGTGGCGTATAGTACAATTATAAATATGAGAAATCTCTTGAACATTCTTTACACCTTTCCACCTATTTTGCTTAACACTTCTTTGTTTATCTCCCTACGCTCTTTGTCGCGCCACCATCCCCACTTGTTTAGATATTTTATGGTACTTATGATGTGTATTATCATAAGTTTCAGACTCTTGCGCGAACCACGTGTAAAGGTATGATATATAGTTGCTTGCGGATAGAATATCGTACGATATTTCTGATGTACCCTACGTGTAAAATCTATATCCTCTGCATATAGGAAAAAACGTTCATCAAACATACCGACCTCGCTTATCGCCGACATTCTGAGAAACATGAAACAACCACTAAGAAATGGAACATTTAATATTTTTGTAAAACCTGACTGCACCAACTCAAATTTCGTATTCCTCCGCTTTATAAGGAATTCTGGCAGACAGAAACGCCCAAAGAAATCCAGTGGTGTAGGCAGCAATTTTGCCAGTCTCTGTATCTGTCCGTTAGGATACATTACCTTAGGCATCATCTGTCCCACATCATCGTGTTCGTCCATGTATTTTATCAGTGCCGGTATCACCTCCGGACCGAACCACACATCAGGGTTAACTACCAGATGATACTTGCTACCCAGTTTCTGTGCCTCCTTCAGAGCTACATTATGTCCACCGCCATAACCGTTGTTCTCGTGAGGCAGATATATCAGTTTAAAACCCTTTTCTGCCTTCTGTTTCAATTCGGGCTCACCTTTCATCACTCGCTCAGCAAACTCCTGCAATTCCTGTTTCAGGTCAAGCATATCGTCTGAGTGGTCTATCACATACACTATATCTACTGGCGAAGCGAAGAGGCTTCTCAGCACAGGCTCGAAATCGAGCAAATGGTGGTTATATGTTACTACTGATGCTGTGATCATCTTTAATTATAACGCGCGCACGCGCCTATTTATTGCGTACATTGAGCACAAATGCCCTTGACTACATATTCCACATCCTCCATCACGAATCCTTCGGGCATTTCGACTGTAGGAATCACATAGTCTTCAAGGCAATATGTGCGTCCGCATTTTGTACATGTAAAGTGTATATGGTTCAGGTGCTCACCATTCTCACATCTACACAAACAATACTTCTGCTGTCCCGTGCCATCGTCTATCATGTGTAGCAGGTGGTGCTCTGTAAACAGTTTCAACGCCCTGAATATGCTGCTCCTGTCCATGTGGGGCATCCATTGCTCCATATCGTGCAGGGTAAACGTTTCCGTCTGCCTGCTTGCCTTTTCCCATACCAATACCCTCACTGCCGTAGGTTTTACGCCGTGAGCTTCAAGGTGTTGCTCTGCTTCATTCATGAAATATTCCGTTTTAGTCGTGCAAAGGTACAAAAAATAGTTCAAAAGTACGTGAACTATAAACTATTTTTATTAACTTTGCAACTATGAACAGTAACAAACCATTGATTCTCGTTTCAAATGATGACGGCTACCATGCCAAGGGACTTAACTATCTTATAGATCTGCTAAATGGCATAGGCGACATCATTGTGTGTGCTCCTGAGAGTGTGCGCTCAGGTTATTCACGTGCCTTTAGCACTACTACTCTCTCCCTGAAACATCGTCGCCATAATGAGGGCAAGAATGATACTTCCATCGATGTATGGAGTTGTAGCGGAACCCCTGTTGACTGCCTTAAGATGGCTTATGCAAAAGTGTGTCCACGCAAACCAGACCTCGTCATCAGTGGTATCAATCATGGCGATAATGCCAGTACCAATCTGCATTATAGCGGCACTGTGGGTGTGGCTATCGAGGGGTCTATGAAGAAGATTCCTTCCATTGCCTTCTCTTTGTGCGACTATGACGACGAGGCAGACTTTGCTCCTATGTCGTCACTAATTCTCGAGATCGTCAACAATGTGCTCAAAGAAGGCTTGCCTCTCTACACCAGTCTTAACGTCAATGTTCCAAAAGAGTGGAATGGCGAGGTGCGTTATTGTCGCATGGCATATGGTCACTGGCGCAACGAGGTTGACGAGCGCAAGCATCCTGGCAATGGCAAACCATATTATTGGATGACTGGCTACTACCAGAATGACGAACCTGATGCTCCTGACACTGATGCCTATGCTCTCGCTCACGGCTATGCCTCAATCACTCCTCTCACCGCTGATGCCACTGATTACAAATTCCTTGAACGAATCAAGAAAGCATGAAGTATTATCTCATAGCAGGCGAGGCAAGTGGCGACCTCCATGCCTCACATCTCATATCCTCACTCATCAAGGAAGACCCTCAGGCTTCATTCCGATTCTTTGGGGGCGATAATATGTTGCAGGCTGCTGGTTCCAAGGGCGCTATGGTTCGCCACTATCGCGACCTTGCCTATATGGGTTTCATCCCTGTATTGCTCCATCTCCCCACCATACTAAGGGGTATGAAGCAGTGTAAGGCTGACATTATGCAATGGCAACCTGACTGTGTAATCTTTGTTGACTATGCTGGCTTTAACCTCAACGTGGCGAAATACTTACGTCAGCAAATCAATAATGACAAGCTCAACACCAAACTATACTACTACATCGCCCCAAAAATATGGGCCTGGAAAGAATATCGCATCAAGAATTTCAAGCGTGATATAGACGAGATGTTCTCCATCCTTCCGTTTGAGGTATCTTTCTTTGAGAACAAGCACCACTACCCCATTCATTATGTTGGCAATCCTACGGCTGATGAGGTAAGGGAGTTCTTGCGCCCCGGTAGGTGCTCAGGCGAGCAAGCTTCCATCCTTCTTCTTCCTGGTTCCCGCCGTCAGGAGATAAAAGACAACCTGCCTGCCATGCTTGAGGCAAGTGCTCCTTTTGTCAATGATTATTCTATCACTATCGCAGGAGCTCCTGGCATAGAACCAGAATACTATGCTCCTTTTATCCATAACCAGGAAGGAATAAAGATTGAGTTTGGCAAGACCTACGATCTGCTCAGCAATGCTACAGCAGCACTCGTCACCTCTGGCACTGCCACACTCGAGACTGCCTGTTTCGATGTTCCTCAGGTGGTATGTTACAAGACACCATTCCCTGCCCTTATACGTTGGGCATTCAACCACATCATAAAATGCAAGTATATTTCCCTTGTCAACCTTATTGCTGACAAGGAAGTGGTACAGGAACTTTTTGCCGACCGTTTCTCTGTTGAAGCCATCCGCAATGAGTTACGCAATATTCTGCCTGGAGGCAATGCGCGCCAGCAGATGCTTGACGACTATCAGACTGTACACAAGCGTCTGGGTAACGAGTGCGCACCTGACAATGCTGCCCATATTATTGTTTCCTTATTATCATCTTCACAAAAGCATTAACCTGCGCCTCGGCATTCTTTTGTGCTAAGTCCATATTTTCTTTTGTTAGGCATCGCTTGCGCATCAGTGCCTTGGCACGATCAGCCATCGCCTTGCGGTCGGCATTCGTCCATTTGCCCGACTCAAAGAAGGACTTGGTGCGCGTCTCATCGAGGAAATTCTCATCCAGCAGTTGTACAGGTGGTAAATCCACCTTTATTGAGTCACCCTTACGCTCTATCCATTTCTCGTCACACTGGCTGAAATCTATGCCTATACGCAGTGTGCCATAATAGATCCTCACCAGTTCATCATCAGAGAAGAAACCGCGTCTCACAGTGTCCACCAGTTCTTCATCGCTGATAGAGAGGAACTCCCACTGTCCTATCTCCTTCATCTGCTCCACTATGGTAGGTGTATCGTCTATCTTGTCGCTATAACCTATTGTGAAGCTATCATCTTTTATCTTATAGCCCATCCACACTATCACACCCACAATGGCGAGGAAGCACAGCGATGCCAATGTCAGCGTAACCTTGTTTATCGCATTGCTGGCACTCATGAGTTTTCTTAATCCAAAATCCATGCTATACCTCCTTTCTTATCATCATTCTCTATAAACGTGATGGTGACATTCTCCTGTCTGAAACCCATCCTTGCTATAATGGGTATCAGCATTCGCGCTGCACTCGCTTTTGCCATCTCTGGCAGTTTCAGTTTTGGAATATCTGCTATTATCGCCTTCCTTCCCTGTGCCTCGTAGTTTGACAGTTCTTCATCGCTGAAGTTACTCCTCAGCACAGCCACATATTGCCTTACGCCATCATGGTCTATGCTCGACGAGGTCATCACCACATGAGGCTTAGGCAGAATTATCTCTATCTTGTCACCTTTCCTTCGTATGTCTTCCACCTTTACGGCACTCATGTCTATATATGCCTTCAGCGTAGCATTAATGGGTATCGCCACCTTACGTTTACCCAATGAAGGCAGTTTCAGCGAGAAATCCTTGCCAAGCGCCTTGCCTGACAGTCCTATCACATCGTCATGGGTCACTATCTTGTGCACCTTATACTCTGCGGTATAAAGTTTTGAGCATTGCTGTATCTGCTGTAGCATCATCGGTATGGTGTCTATCCTTTCAGGCTCAGCCGAAGAATCCGCATTTCCACCCTTGCACGATGCCATCACCATAGTCATCGCGCATGCACATACATATGTTATAAGGTGTTTCATATCTCTTTTCTCTTATACTTCCACAAAAATCCCCGCCCTCTTTTCTGAGGAGCGGGGCTTTATGTCTATCCGATGTCTCTTGTTAGTGTTAGTGGTTATTGTGTTATTTACGTGGTAAGAATTATCTTTAGGTGCTTTTGTTATAGTATGTCATAAAGGCACGTTGATTGGGTCTTGCCACCGGATTTCGTTTACAAAGATAAGGAAAATATGGTACGTTGCCAAGAAAAATTGTATCTTTCTTTTCTTTGTTAAAATTCTTTAACATTGTGCACGTGCACACTTTTTACTTCCTTCCAAAATCGGCTGGAATCTCGCCCCATTTCTTAGTATCCCACTTCAGAATAGGAACTCTGAAAGCGTGGGTTCTTAACCACAATTCTGCCCTGCTCACCAGTTCCAGAGCCTTTTCTGTTTCTGGTGTCCGCTCCAGTTTTGTTTTACACTGTTGCTTCTGCACCCATATCTGTGCGTTTACCGAATCGGAATATATCACTTTATCTTTTATGCCCTGCTTCTCCATCAGTGCCAGTGCGTGCACTATAGCAAGAAACTCCCCTATGTTATTGGTGCCCTTGATAGGTCCAAAGTGGAAAATCTTGGCACCTGTCTGCAGGTCCACACACTGATACTCCATCGGACCAGGGTTGCCCGAACAACCTGCATCCACAGCCCAACTGTTTGCCTTGACCTCAATGGGCAAAGGCAACACAGTGTCGTTTCTGTATGTTGGAGGGTTTACTAAGTCCAACGTAGTTATCGTTAACGTTCCCGTTAATTACATTCTCTCAGGCACTTCTATACCGAGCAGAGCCATACCATTCTTGATGGTCTTTGCCACGTTGGCTGCTATGCACAGGCGCACCTGCTTCTGCTCCTCTGTCTCCGCATTGAGGATTGAGAAATCGTGATAGAACTGGTTAAACGCCTTAGTCAACTCATAGCAGTAGTTGGCTATGCCTGAAGGACTGTAGTCCTTGCCTGCCTGTGCCACAGCATCGCCATACTCCGAAATCTTTTGGATGAGGTCTATCTCTTTAGTTGAGAGTTGAGAGTTGAGAGTTGAGAGTTGAGAGTTTCCGTTCGAGTCTGCCTTCCTCAATATGCTCCTTATGCGAGCATAGGTGTACTGTATGAACGGACCAGTGTTGCCGTTGAAGTCGATAGACTCCTCTGGGTTGAAGAGCATATTCTTGCGAGCATCCACCTTCAGGATGAAGTATTTCAGTGCTCCCATACCAACTATGCGTGCTATCTCCTGCTTCTCTTCCTCGCTCATGTCGGCATTCTTGCCCAGTTCGTCGCTGGTCTTGCGTGCATCAGCTATCATGGTGGCTATAAGGTCGTCGGCATCCACAACCGTTCCCTCTCTCGATTTCATCTTACCGTTAGGCAGTTCCACCATTCCGTATGAGAAGTGCACCAGGTCCTTGCCCCACTTGAAGCCGAGCTTGTCGAGCAGTATCGAGAGCACCTGGAAGTGGTAGTTCTGTTCGTTGCCCACCACATAAATCATCTTGTCTATCGGGAAGTCCTGGAAACGCAGTTTCGCAGTACCTATGTCCTGGGTCATATACACAGAGGTACCATCGCTACGCAACAGCAGTTTCTCGTCCAGTCCCTCCTTGGTAAGGTCAGCCCATACAGAGCCGTCCTCTCTTCTGTAGAAGAAGCCTTTCTCCAAACCTTCCTCCACCTTGTCCTTACCTTCGAGGTAGGTGTCTGATTCGTAATATATCTTGTCGAAGCTTACGCCGAGTGCCTTGTATGTCTCGTCGAACCCAGCATACACCCATTCGTTCATTTTAGCCCACAGGGCGCGCACCTCAGGGTCGTTGTTCTCCCATTTTACGAGCATCTCGTGAGCTTCTTTTATCAGCGGAGCCTCCTGCTTAGCCTTCTCTTCGTCCATGCCCTGAGCCACGAGTTCCTTTACCTCCTCACGGTAGTGCTTGTCGAATGCCACGTAGTAGTCGCCGATGAGGTGGTCGCCCTTCTTGCCTGATGTCTCTGGCGTCTCACCGTTGCCCCACTTGAGCCATGCGAGCATAGACTTACAGATGTGTATTCCTCTGTCGTTTACTATGTTGGTCTTCACCACCTTGTTGCCGTTAGCCTGCATAATCTGTGCCAGCGACCAACCCAGCAGGTTGTTTCTCACGTGACCTAAGTGCAGAGGCTTGTTGGTGTTAGGTGAAGAATATTCTATCATCACCAGTGGAGAGTCCTCCTTTGCCTGCTTCTCGCCATAGTGTTCGTCGCTGTCTATCTGTGCCAGGAGGTTAAGCCATGCCTCATCGCTGATGGAGAGGTTGAGGAATCCCTTCACCACGTTATAGCCACTGATGGCTGAGCAATTCTTGGTCAGGTAATCGCCTATCTCCTGTGCCGTAGCCTCTGGTGCCTTCTTCGACATCTTGAGGAATGGGAACACTACGAGTGTGAGGTTGCCCTCAAACTCCGAGCGGGTCTTCTGCAGCTGCACCATCTTCTCTGGCACATCCTGACCGTAAAGTTCTTTTATCGCTGCAATGGCAGCGTTCTGTATTGTTTGAATCATAATAGAGACCCCCTCACTGCCCTCTGGGCATCTCCCCCCGAGAGAGGGAGATTTGATATGTGTTGGGGAGATTTTTCTTTTGTTATTACTTTACTAATCTATTCTCTCCCTCTCGGGGAGAGATGTCAGTTACTGACAGAGAAGGGGTCACCCCACCTGACTGCCAGGCTTCACATTCTTTGATGTTGTGGCTACAGATAGTGAGCCGTCGTAATCTACTGCTGAGAGTATCATGCCCTGACTCTCCTCGCCCATCATCTTGCGTGGAGCAAAGTTTGCTACGAACAGCACCTGCTTGCCCACCAGTTCCTGTGGGTCTTCGTAGTATGCTGCTATGCCTGAGAGGATTGTCCTGCCGTCAGGTGTTCCGTCGTCTATGTGGAACTTCAGCAGCTTCTTTGATTTCTTCACCTTCTCGCATGAGGTAACCAGTCCCACACGGATGTCGAGTTTCTCGAAGGTCTCAAAATCCACGTTCTCCTTCACTGGTTCTGGCACATACTCCGCAGCCTCGTTAGCCTTCTTGGCATCCTCCAGTTTCTTCAGCTGTGCCTCTATCACGCTGTCTTCTATCTTCTCGAAGAGCAGTGATGGCTCAGCCAGCTGGTGACCAGCCTTCAGTATGTCCATGCTGCCCAACTGCTCCCAACTGAATGTGTCGAGGTTGAGCATCTCGCGCAGTTTCTTTGATGAGAAAGGCAGGAACGGTTCGAATGCTATGGCGAGGTTTGCCGTCAGTTGCAGACAGACGAAGAGTATGGTCTTAACCCTCTCAGGGTCGGTCTTCCACACCTTCCATGGTTCACACTCCGTGATGTAGCGGTTGCCTATGCGTGCAAGGTTCATCGCCTCTTTCTGTGCCTCGCGGAACTTAAACTGCTCCAGATAGGTCTCCACGTCGGCCTTCACGTTCTTGAATTCGTCTATCGCCTGCTTGTCCACCTCTGTCAGTTCGCTACACTCAGGCACCTTGCCCTCGAAATACTTCTTGGTCAGTTGCAGGGCACGGTTTACGAAGTTGCCGTAGATAGCCACGAGCTCAGAGTTGTTGCGCTCCTGGAAGTCTCTCCATGTGAAGTTGTTGTCCTTCGTCTCTGGCGCATTGGCTGTGAGCACATAGCGCAGCACATCCTGCTTGCCTGGCAAGTCCACGAGGTATTCGTGCAACCACACAGCCCAGTTGCGTGAGGTTGAAATCTTGTCGTCCTCCAGGTTGAGGAACTCGTTGGCAGCACGTTGTCAGGCATTATGTAGCCTCCGTGTGCCTTCATCATCACTGGGAATATGATGCAGTGGAACACTATGTTGTCCTTGCCTATGAAGTGCACCAGTCGGGTGTCCTCGTCTTGCCACCATTTCTGCCATGTGCCCCACTTTTCGGGCTCGCGGTCGCAGAGCTCCTTAGTGTTTGAGATATAGCCTATAGGGGCATCAAACCACACATAGAGCACCTTGCCCTCAGCACCCTCCACTGGCACTGGTATGCCCCAGTCCAGGTCGCGCGTCATGGCACGAGGCTGCAGGTCCATGTCTAGCCAGCTCTTACACTGTCCATAGACATTCGGGCGCCACTCCTTGTGGTCCTCCAGTATCCATTTCTTCAGCCAATCCTGATACTTGCCCAGAGGCAGATACCAGTTCTTTGTTGCTCGCTTCACCAGTCCGTGACCAGGGTTGTTCTTGTTTGTCGGGTTGATGAGCTCGTCAGGCGAGAGTGTGGCACCACACTTCTCACACTGGTCACCGTAAGCGTTGAGGTTATGACAGCGCGGACACTCGCCCACTATGTTGCGGTCGGTGAGGAATTCGCCCGTCACCTCGTCACAATACTGCTCCTCTGTTATCTCCTCCAGCTCGCCCTTATCATAAAGGGTACGGAAGAAGTCGGAGGCAAACTTATGGTGAATCTTTGAGGTAGTGCGGCTGTATATGTCGAATGATATGCCAAACTCCTCAAACGATTTCTTAATCAGTTCATGATAGCGGTCCACCACCTGCTGCACGCTGATGCCCTCCTGACGGGCGCGTATGGTGACAGGCACTCCATGCTCGTCTGAACCGCCTATAAACAGCACGTCGCGCTTCTTCAGTCTGAGGTAGCGAACGTAAATGTCAGCAGGCACATACACACCTGCCAAGTGACCTATGTGCACTCCGCCGTTAGCATAAGGCAGAGCCGATGTCACCGTGATTCTCTTATAGTTCTTCTGTTCCATTCTATCTGTTATTCATCAATCTTGCTCGCAAAATTACTATTTTTTTTCCATATATGCAAATAATCTGCGAGAATACACCTTATTTATATCACACGCACGCGCAAAAAAACGGCAAAAAATTTGGAAGTTATTGAAAAAAACCTTAATTTTGCATTTATAAATCTATTCTAACCTAAAAAGACGCCTATGACTACACTCGTTATTTTGCTACAGCTCCTGATAGTAGCAGCAATGATTTTTATTGGTGCCAGGATTGGCGGCATTGCCCTTGGCATCTATGGCATGGTAGGTGTCTTTATCCTTGTGTTTATTTTCGGACTCGACCCAGGTTCCATACCTGTTGATGTGATGCTCATCATCGTGAGTGTCATCACTGCTTCTGCGTCGTTGCAGGCAGCTGGCGGCATGGACTATATGGTGAATGTAGCGGCAAGGTTTCTCAAGAAGCACCCCAACCACATCACCTTCCTTGCTCCGCTCGTCACCTGGTTCTTCAGTCTCATGGCTGGCACAGCCCACACCTGTTATGCCCTGCTCCCTATCATTGCCGAGATAGCTCGCAAGAACAAGGTGCGCCCTGAGCGCCCTCTCAGCGTTGCCACCATCGCGGCTTCCTTGGGTTGCACAGGCTCTCCCGTCTCAGCGGCTACGGCTGCCATCCTCTCTCATGAACTGTTAGGCGACAGGGGCATCACCATGAAGGATATACTCCTTGTCACCATCCCAGCCTCTTTGATTGCCATACTGGTAGCCTCACTGGTGCAGAACTACGTGGGCAAACCTCTGGAGCAGGACCCTGAGTATCAGCGACGCATCAAGGAGGGTATCATCAAGGACGAGGATGCCTCTTCTTCTGGCGAGATAGCTGTCAGTCCTCAGGCTAAGTGGGCAGTCATAATATTCCTGTTGGGTGTGCTGGCAGTGGTAGTGCTTGGCATATTCTCCGAACTCCGTCCGTTTGATGATAACGAAAACAGACCTATGAGCATGAACTCAGCCATCGAGGTCATCATGATGAGCATCGCCGCCCTGATACTGCTGGTGGGCAAGGCCGATGTGCGCGAGGCTGCTCGTGGCAATGTCTTCGCCTCTGGCATGAACGCCATGGTGTCCATCTTCGGTGTGGCATGGATGGGTAGCACTTTCTTCGAGAACAACCACGATGTGATAATGGGTCGTGTAGAGCATATTCTCAATGCCTATCCCGTACTCTTTGCCTTGCCACTCTTCGTGTTCAGCATCATGCTCTTCTCTCAGGCTGCCACAGCCAAGACGCTCTATCCCGTAGGCTTGTCATTGGGTGTTCCCCCGCTGGTGATGCTGGCTTTATTCCCAGCAGTCAATGGCTACTTCTTCCTGCCTAACTACCCTACCTCAGTGGCTGCCATAGGCTTCGACCGCACTGGCTCCACCAGCATAGGCAAATACGTGATTAACCACTCCTTCCAGCTGGCTGGCTTCATCACCACCTTTGTCAGCATCGGGGTGGGATATCTTATTATTCAGCTGCTGTATTAATTAGAAATTAGAAATTAGGAATTAAGAATTAGAAATTAGGCTCCGAGCTTTGCTCGAATAATTATCAATTGTCAATTATCAATTATCAATTATCAATTTAATAACTATGACTGAACAGAAATTCCGTATTGAGTCTGACCTCTTAGGTGAGCTCAAAGTTCCAGCAGACGCCCTCTATGGCGTACAGACACAGCGTGGTATCAACAACTACCATATCTCACGCAAGACCATGTCCATGTATCACGAGTTTATCAAGTCCATAGCCTACGTGAAACTGGCTGCCGTGGAGACCAACCGCACTCTCGGCGCTATCGACGGCGAGATAGCCGATGCCATAGCAGCTGCCTGCAAAGAGATAATCGACGGCAAGTGGTACGAGCACTTCCCCATCGACATGGTGCAGGGCGGAGCAGGCACCTCTGTCAATATGAATGCCAACGAGGTGATAGCCAACCGTGCCCTCGAGATTATGGGCCACGAGAAGGGCGACTACCAGTACTGTCTGCCTAACGACCACTGCAACTGCGGACAGTCCACCAACGATGTCTATCCTACCACCATCCGTCTTGCCGTTATCCGCTACAACAAGAAGCTCATCGGTGCCCTCACAGGTCTCATCAGCGCCTTCCGCTATAAGGGCGACGAGTTCAAGGACTGCATCAAGATGGGTCGCACCCAGCTGCAGGATGCTGTGCCTATGACCAGCGGACAGGAGTTTAATGCCTATGCCAACAATCTGGAGGAGGAGATAGCCAACCTTGATCGCAACGTCAAACTGATGCTCGAAATCAACATGGGTGGCACAGCCATCGGCACAGGACTGAATGCCGTGCCTGGCTTCGCCAAACTCTGTGCTGCCAACCTCTCCAAACTCACTGGCGAGGCATTCGTCTCAGCCTCTGACCTTGTGGAGGCAACCCCTGACACTGGTGCATACGTCAGCTATTCATCAGCCCTCAAGCGCCTGGCAGTGAAACTCTCCAAGATATGTAACGACCTGCGCCTCATGGCTTCTGGTCCACGTTGCGGACTCAACGAGATTAACCTCCCACCTAAGGCACCTGGCTCATCCATCATGCCTGGCAAGGTCAATCCAGTCATCCCTGAGGTGGTCAATCAGGTATGCTTCAAGGTCATCGGCAACGATACCACCATCTCCTTCGCAGCCGAGGCAGGACAGCTTCAGCTCAACGTCATGGAGCCTATCATCACCGAGTCGCTCTTCGAGAGTCTCATCTGGCTCAAGAAGGCTATCGAGACCCTCACCCAGGAGTGCGTACTTGGCATCACGGTCAATAAGGAACGCAACCTCGAGATGGTAAAGCACTCCATCGGCATCGTCACCGCCTTGAACCCTTACATAGGCTACAAGACCTCGACCAAGATAGCCAAGGAAGCCCTCGAGACCAACCGCTCCGTCTATGACATAGTGCTCGAGCAGGGCATCATGACCCAAGAGAAACTCGACGAG
>Ga0247608_10001634_pt1 | contig 30300 bp, 21 predicted proteins | sample 176DNAGHGlowgp2_FD_193490 | JGI IMG/M metagenome (GOLD analysis project Ga0247608, IMG submission 193490) | Sheep rumen microbial communities from Palmerston North, Manawatu-Wanganui, New Zealand - 1766 DNA GHGlow gp2 | ecosystem: Host-associated > Mammals > Digestive system > Stomach > Rumen ...
GGGAGCATCCATATCAAGGAACAACAGACCGTCTTTAGCCTCCTTCACGACACGTTCCAGGACCTTATAACTGTCTTCGCCAGTCAGTTCATCAGCATTGACGCATACCGTCTGGCCTCGCTTCAATTTACCGAGTCCCTGAAGTATCTTGCCAAGAATCTCTGCAACAGTACTCTTACCGGTTCCTGTCTTGCCAATGAAATTCCAGCATAGGCTCTGAGGGGTAATCTTTAAGGTCTTTTGCTGATGGCTCATACGCGAGATGGCAACATAATCGTTTAGTGCCTTCTTTGCATTTTCCAAGCCAGTCAGCGCGTTCAGTTTTTCTATGGACTCAGTCAGAATAGTTTCATCCAAATCTCTCAACTCATACTCTTTGGACTTTACATCTGGAACATCACAAGCCTCGATGGTAGTCATTTCTTCTATACTTATCTGATCAACAGGCTTCTCTAAGAGTCTCTGACTAAGTGAAGGAATGATATTCGTCGTAATCAGCCGGGTAATGAAACGGCCATTACCGAAATGCTCGTCCTTGTGGTCATACTCATAGATGATATACTTCGCCAGCTTTCGCTCTGCCTCTTTGGTCATCGTATAATTCTCTTCTTCAAGAACCTTCTTGCCAATCTGCATGAGTTGTTCTGGCGTATAATCCTCAAACTGGAAGATGTACGGAAAACGACTCTTCATGCCCGGATTTGCCTCTAACATGCTGTTCATTTCTCCAGTATAGCCAGCCAAAATGACAATCATGTCCGTATCGTCAGAGCCAAGATATGTAAGCAATGTCTCGATAACACGCATTCCATAATCCTTCTTGTCGCCGCGTCCACCGACGAATAAGTTGTATGCTTCGTCAATAAACAGCACACCACCACTTGCGCTGCTGATGGCATTAGTAGTATTCTTCTCCGCATCGCCGATAAATTCACCAACAAGTTTCGAACGGTCTGTTACTACGACATGACCAGAAGACAATACACCTATGCTATGGTATATCTCACCCAAATATTTAGCTATTGTTGTTTTGCCCGTTCCTGGATTTCCTGTAAATACCATATGCATGGGAGGCATCCTGTTATGTAAACCTTTTGATGCTCTGATGGTATTGAGTTTGACAAGAGCAGTATGGTCAAGAATCTGCTTCTTGATATCGTCCAATCCGATAAGTGATTTAAGTTTCTGAATAGCCGCATCAGTATCAGTTTGGCTAATCGGTGGCAGATCTTCTGGGAAAATGGTACATAAGTCCATCTGCTCAGGGGGAAGATTTTGTTTGATTATTCTCTCCGAAATTCTTGGGACAATCTCTCTATTGAAAATATCCCTGAAATAGGCATTGTTCTTGAAATTTGAACCACGCAACTTATAGGCATGGTTAATGTAGTCTTTTAATGGGGCCTCTGTAGATGGATCAAATAGATAGTTTCTGCTATTAACATATTCTACCATACTCTGAAACAAGGCATCCGGAGTGAGATCGTCAAAGTGGAAGATATACTGAAACCAACCTCTTGCCTTTTCATGTCCCTTTACAAGTTCCAGTAGTTGATTGCGCTTTCCCCATAAAATAACAATACTGTTGGATATGTTAGCCATCTTATTGCATAGTTCTTCTATGCCTGTTTTGTTATTGGTATGCCCTCTCTGGCCAAGGCGTTCTGCATTTCCTATACATATTACCATGTTGTCTTTGCAGGCATCAGGTATAGAACTAGCAAAGCCCTCATTGAAGTCATACATAGAATCGGCATCATGATAAGCATATTCAGTAATCTTGTAAATATCCGTTAGCCGTTGACGTATCTCATCGATTGCTTCTGGAATGCCAACGCCCTCATTACCCGTCATCACATAGTGTTGAAGGGCGGAACAGGGCTGATTGTCAGAATCAGACTCCAACTCACAGTGAAGTCTTACTTTGCTAAACTTGATAGTGTTGTCTAAAGTTGCCAAATGCTCTTTAAACTCTACAGGTGCATAATCCAATAACTTCATAACCTCCGTATTTACCTTAATAACTGAAGTTTGATACTAATTTGTGGCAAAGATAGGCAAAATTTTCGTCATTTTTGCATTTTTGCCATCATAAACATCAAATAGTTGTTTTTTTTGTATTTTTGCGACATGATTACGAATTTACCCACATATGATGAAGCTCGTAAGGCGATAAGGGGCGGAAAAGACCCTATTGCTTTCATGCACCTTGGTATTCTGTATGCTCAGGGCATAGGTGTTACACAAAATCATATTCTTGCCCACTACTTTTTAAAGAAGGCATTCGACATGGGCTGCAAAGAGGCTGAGCAATACATGTATTTGGGATACGAGGCCGGTACAAGTGATTTTGGAGCTGAAATAGAAGCAGCCATTGGTGATGTGAATAATGTTTCTCCAACAATAATTGCCAAATTAAAGGCGAAGATAGAGAAAGAGCGGTTAGCTGGAAACATAGGTAATCTTTCCAAGATTCGTCAGCATTTGCCATTGTTTTACCCAGAATACAATCAAGAAAAGGCAATTTCTGATATTCTTAACGACCGCCATACCATAGATGCAGACATCCTCTTCACCCTTAGTACCGCAGACAATAGGTCAGAAGTATATATAGCATCACAGGACAGACTTTTAGAGCAACTCTATGCTCCAGTCACAAAGAATACCCAACTTTATAAAACGATAGTAGAGCTTGATGATACAGATTTGATAAGTAAGGACGAAAGTGAACTAGCCCAGTGTATTGTGAATCTCACTTCTTCTTATAGTATAATATGCAAGAAGTACAATATATCCCCACATGAGATTTATTCTTTGGACTCTCTATGTCTTTATCCTTACATTAAGATTTTTGATTTGGCACTTTTGAGACGACAGGGGTTCAGAGCCTTGTTGTCTATCAAAGATGTTGACTCAGCCATACATGAAAAGTTCCTGAACTGTCTGGATAGTGACGAAAAGTTACTAAATGTCTGCGAAGAGATTAAGGACCAAGACATCCAACTCTTTTTAATCTCTTTCGTAGAACTGAACATTGATATTGAATCACTTGAAATCACATCTTTTAGTCTACTAAAATCATACAGGAATAATAACATCGAACCTCTTGTCGAACACCTGAACGACTTTATTAACAGACTGGGAAAATGCAACATACAGCATGATTTGCCTGTATTCACTACTCAAAACCTGCCACCCTTGGATATTTCTATTAGTAATGAAAACTAGCCATTAGAGTGCCCACTGTCAAATGAAGCTGGGGGTAAAGGGAGATACTCCATTCTTAAGAATGCCAATGGCGAAATCATGGTAATGATTGATGCCAGAGAAGGTGATCCTGACGATCCACGCTTCATTTACGACGGAAAAATGGCACTGCTATTTAGGAATTTCGATAGCAACGTCTTGTTCAAGAACATCGACCCAGAGGCTCATGAAGCACTAAAAGAAGTAACAGAGATTCTTGTAGTAGAAGTTCTGAATGATGATGTAGCAAGGGAATATGTTGCATTAATCAGAAAAGTGAAAGATGTAAATAGTCTGATTATTTAACACTCCTGTTGCTGAATTATCAAGCAGCAGTATACCTTTTGAAAATATTCTGTTCTTCCTGCTTAGCCATTATAGCGAAGTCAAGTCCTACATCAGCAAACTCTCTGATAAGGATAGTGTTCTCTAAGAATGTGACGGTAGCACGTGCCAAATTCTGTCGAAGGACCTCTCTGTCAAGTTCTTCATCTTGACTTACCTCTGTATGAGTGGCCACAGTTTCGTATATAATTCTCAGATTCTCACGATTTGCTTTTTCCGATTTCGCCTTGGGGTCAATATAGTTTTTGAGGAAAGAAGCGAGAATCCTGGATCCAGTATCTCCTGTAAAATATTTTCGATTTGCGGTCAGCAAGAAAAGACCAATAACATCCATCTGATTAAGTCCCATCTTACTGGCTACAATTTGGAACAGATAAACTTCCTGTGGAGCGGCATAACCATCAGCGCCAATGAGCTTGATAAGATTTCTAAGATACCCTTCCCTTTCTTGACGACTATTTGGCATCTCTTCATGGATGTTTTCATAACCACCTCGCAATGATTCCAACAGCTTTGATTCATCAATACCTTCCAAATGGCAGATGGTACTCATGGCCTCCTTTTCTTCAGGAGTAACCTCACCGTCTGCAATGGCCATAGCAGTCAAATCACGAGCTAATTTAAATTCTGGCTCTGTAACTGCACTCAGAAATCTAGTTATGATACTCATTATACTCCTATTGTGATATAGTGCCTTACAAAATTATCTATGATAACAATCCCTTCGTCTTTACTTATATGGCTCTCACTAATTTCGTCAAGAATAAAAGACAATAACTGCATTGGATTGATTTCCAGCCTCTTGGCAATAACTTCAATAATATGAAGTTCCAACGTTGGGTATTTCCCATCGGTGCTCATCATTCTAATCAAGTGCAACAAATATCTCTTTTTCTCCTCAGTCGAGTGCAACAATTTGGCTCCAGACTTCTTATCACGGATAGAATCCATCAACTCGACCAAAGATATACCTTCTGTTTCACAAATTTCAAGTATTGCTTTCTGCTCTTCTTCGATAAACTCATGGTCTGCAATAGCAACTGAAAGCAAATCACGTGTCAACGCCCTTTCCTCTGTGTTCAGATCATTAATGAACCAATCAACAATTCCCATAGTTCTTGATATTTATTATATATTTGATGCAAAGTTAAGAAATAAAATCGACTTTTGGTGTTTTTCTTGAAGATATTGATGATTTTTTGCATAAAATACGTACCAAAGCTGAAAAAAAGAGCAAATTAGCGTTTAATTCAAAAGAATTTTGTATCTTTGCAGAATAAAATGTACATATTTAATATATGATTTGGCAATTTGTCATAAACGGACTAATAACTGGAATCCTATATTCACTTTTGGCTATAGGGTTTGCCTTAGTCTATAATACAACTCGAATCTTCCATATAGCAGCAGCAGGCCTTTATGTTTTTGCAGCCTATGTATTATGGTGGACCCACTTACAATTAAATACTCCACTATTGTATGGCACAATTATATCAATAGTTGCAACAATCATATTAAGTTGCCTTATTGAATGGTCTGTTTATAGACCACTAAAAAAAAGAGGGGCTTCTCTTAATTTGATGATGATTGCTTCAATTGGCATAATGACAATATTGGTAAATGCAATAGCATTGGCATTTGGTCATGAGGCGAAATTCGTTAATACCGTGATGCAGCAAACATATGAATTAGGAACTATCATAATAACAACTCCTCAATTATTCCAGATTTTTGTGGGAGCACCGATCTTAGCAATTAGTGTCCTTCTCCTTAAATACACAAGTTACGGACGACGATTAAGAGCAATTAGCGAAGATGAAACATTATATAGTACCCTCGGATATAATGTAAAATGGACACGTTACTTTGTTTTTGCAGTAAGTGGATGTTTTATAGCTATAGCAAGTTGTTTAAGCGCTTATGACGTAGGTATAGGACCAGATGTCGGGATGAATTTTTTGATAAACGCAATGGTTGCAATGATGATTGGGGGTATGGGGCGCATAGCTCCATGTATCGCCGGCGGCCTTTTACTAGGTGTCCTGCAATCATTGGCTGTTTCACAAATTGCTGCCAGTTGGCAAAACGCTGTTACTTTTGCCATATTACTTATATTATTGTTTATTAGACCACAAGGTCTTATGGGGTACAAAAAAAGAATCATCTGATATGGAATATTGCCTTCACGTCATATATCTCCTCTGCATATACATTATGTTGGTTTTGAGTGCCAACTTAACAACGGGTATGGCTAACCTACTAACCATGTGCCAAGCGGCTTTTTATGGAATTGGAGCTTACATCGGTACATTCCTTCTATTTCAATTAAACATATCATTCCTGTTGATTGCTTTTATAGTAATGGCTATAACCGGGCTGTCAAGTTTGATAATATCCTATGCTTCTGTCAAGTTTAAAGGTGATTATTTTGTTTTGGCTACTATGGGTTTTCAATTAATTGTTTATACGATTATTTACAACTGGACTGAAGTAACTCATGGAACCTATGGAATAGCGGGAATACCAGGGATAAATCTGTTTTTTGGCTCCATAACACTTGATAACATCTATGCTAATCTTGCATTTGTCCTTGTAGTTACAGGTATTGTGATTGCTTTCTTGTCGCGCCTTAAGTCATCTCCCTACGGAAGATTGCTAAAAGCAATTCGTATAGATGACACGACAGTTGAGTCATTTGGAAGAAATACCGCAGGTGTGAAAATCTGGGCTTTTGCACTATCTTCTGCCATTGCAGGCCTCGCAGGTGTTTTATACGCATCATATGTAGGTTATATAGATCCAACCAGTTTCCCTTTAAAGGAAAGCATTTTCATTCTTTGTGCTTTGTTTATTGGTGGTATTGGAAATATTTGGGGGCCAATTTGTGGTGCAGCATTTGTTATTCTCTTACCAGAATTGTTGCGCTGGGTTGGATTGCCGGATACAAACGCTGCAGAAATACGCCAAATTATATATGGATTGGCACTTGTATTAATAATGATATTCCGTCCTCAGGGAATTGCAGGTAAAATAGTAATGAAATGATTTTAGAATTAAAAGACATAAGGATCAGTTTCAACAATGCTGACCAAGAAAAACTTAATCTACTTAATGGAGTTACGCTAAGTATTCCAGAAAAGAAGATTACTGCTCTAATTGGTGGTAACGGAACTGGCAAAACAACACTTTTCAATATCATTTCAGGTTTCCAAAAAGACTTTGAAGGATCTATTATACTCAATGGAAAAGACATTGGAAGGCTCCCTGCCCACAAAATTTCTCTAATGGGGGTTGGGCGTTTATTCCAAGGTGGTCAGCTGTTAGGGGACTTAACCCTCATGGAGAATATGAAAATTGCCTCAGAGGATAAGTCAGGGGAACAACCATTTGCATCAATCTTACATCCCCAAAGAGTAAGAGCACATGAGCAACAGAAAGAAGAAAGAGCACGTGAGATAATCAGAAACCTTATTAGTGACAAATACGTAGACAGAATGGATAAGCTTGGCTCTGAGTTTTCTTATGGAGAACAACGTCTTTTGTCACTAGCTTGCTTACTGATGGGTGAAGACAACTTATTACTCTTGGACGAGCCAACATCAGGTGTTAATCCACGATATATTTCACTTATTGGCCAGCTCATTCGTAGGATGGTCAATGAAAAGGGCATTTCTGTGCTGATGATTGAGCACAATATGCATTTCGTAAGAGAAATAGCTGATGATTGTGCTTTTTTAAACGATGGTGTAATTGCCAAGTACGGTAAAGCGGATGATGTTTTGAACGATTCAGAAGTTCGCAATAGTTATTTAGGCTTATGATATTAGAGTTAAAGAACATAAAAGGAGGTTACACAAAAGGAGTTGATATTCTGCGAGGTGTAAATCTTTCCGTTGAAAACGGAGAGGCATTGGGCATAATAGGTCTGAATGGCTCCGGAAAATCAACTCTAGGGAAATCTATTATGAATATGCTCCCATATCAAAGTGGAGCCATCTTATTTGAAGGAAATGACATTTCAGATCTTTCTACAAGTGAAATTGCGAGCAAAGGTATTTCCATAATGCACCAAGGTGGAAAGGTGTTTGACAACATGACAGTCAACGAAAATCTGAGCCTTGCTGGCGAAATGGATTCCGATTTCAAAGAGCTTATACCTCTTTTAAAAGAAAATATAGGTAGTAGAATGGCTGATCGCTTAAGCGGTGGTCAACGTCATCAACTAGCTTTGGCTATGGCGCTGTTGACTCATCCGCGCCTTGTTATTTTAGATGAGCCTAGTGCCGGTCTTTCTCCAAAAGCCGTTGAAGAAATGTATCAAGTTTTATCAGTAGTCAAAGAAAGACTTGGAGTTTCTATTATTCTGATAGAGCAAAACATTTCTAAAGCCATCTCTTTCTGCGATAGAAGTCTTCTGATTGCCCAGGGACAAATAGAACAAGAATTTACCAATAGAGATATAAAAGAAATAGAATCGATAATGTTTAATAAAAAGAATACAGAAGAATTATGAAAAAGTTAATGATCATCCTTTCGATTGCAGCATTCGTTTTCACCGGATGCAAAAAAGAGTCTTCAGACGCTATTAAGGTTGCTTGCAACCTACCAATGACCGGGTATATCGGTTATTATGGTGAGTGGATCCAGCATGGTCTTGAAATGGGTAGAGCCGATATTGAGGCCGAAGCCAATGAATTGGGTATTAAATTTGATTTCGACTATCAGGACAACAAGGGCGAAACCAAAGATGCAATTACCATTTTCCAAAAACAGTCTATGGCTAATCCTGATGTTTACATGTCGGGTATAACCTCTCAGACCATGTCTATTCTTGATCAGATTCACAAGAAAGGCTTCCTTCAGGTCATGTGGTCGTGGACACCTCTGGAGTTGGATGCTAGTCAGAAGGATTTTCGATGCTGGGTAAATTATGGCATTGAAGGAAAACACATTGCAGAGTATCTTCTTTCAAAGAGCCCTCAGAAAGTCGCCTATCTTCATCTTGATATTCTTGGCGCAAAGGTACAGTGTGATGAGGTTGTTGTTCCTGCATTGAAAAAACAGAACCCCAATATCAATATTTATGTAGAAGAATTCCCGGTTGAAACAACCAATTTCCGTGATATTGCCACAAAGGTTAAAAATTACGATGCTGATGTTATTATGGTGTCTGGTTTCAAGGAACATATTCTGAATATTATTAAGGACTTCCAAGCATACAATATCGATAAGAAAAAAGTCCTTTGCTCAATGGACTTACTTGATGCTTTAGAGGAAGCTTCTGATGAGACTCTTGAAGATCTCCATGTTACAGCACCTGCATTTAACATCGAATCACTTCAGTCTGAAAAGACCAAGGGATGGATTGAGAAGTTCGTAAAAGAGAACGGCAAACAGCCTACTTATACTGAAGCTTATGGATATGATGCAATGTGCGCACTTTTCGAAGCTGCAAAGATTAGCAAGAAGAATAATGTTACATTGGCAGATGCTTTCAAGCAAGTTGATATTGAAGGTGTCACTGGCCAACTGAAATTTGATGCAAATGGAGAACTAAAAGACAATCTTCATATAGGTGTCTTCCATGATGGTAAATTAGTAATTGAATAATTCACAAATTGTAATTGAAAGGTAAGGACTTATGAAAGAAAGCGAATTCGTTGATGTAATTAATCAAGAAGACATCGTTAGAGTTTTAGCAGATCTCATGTTGGGGAAAGATGAAAATGCGAAAAACATAGTAGATTTTTTAGTGTCATGCAACAACTGCCCTTTAGATATAGAACTTAAGAAAATAGTAGGCGACAACAAGGAAATATGTAACGTGGTGGAACTTATACAAAAGATTTCTGCAGAATTGAACCCTCACAACAATTCCGCATTTGAAGATTTGATGGTAAAGTTGGGGGATGTTGTCGATATCGATAAAGGTGTAAAAAAACTTCTTTCTCTTTCAGATGAGTCATCTGAGGAGGACAAAATATCTGCTAAGTTTAAATCCGGGCTTGATTATGTAATTAGACGAATTCAACATTATCTAATAGAGTCAAATATAGCATCTAATATTCTTGTTGAATATAGCTTACTTTCATCAACATTAGATCCAGAGAATCCTGACAAACTTCAGTGTTGTTCTTTTGTTATTGGAGATGAAGAATTCAAGAATAGTGTAGATAAGAATTACACTTCTTGTATAGATTACACGGCAGATCCCGAAAAGGGCAAAGGACTCTCAATATATCAACACCCGCATTTCCTTTATAATATCCAAATAAAAGATAGAACAGAATATGTTAATCGTGATTTAGGTGTTGATGATGACACCCAAACAAAGGTCATAAGTAATGGGAAAGGACTAACAATATCAATCAAACGAGGGACATCAGATATTGACAAAGAAAGAATAGAGGACCATTATTTAATTGATGAAAAAGATAAAAAAGGTGGCAATTTTAAAGCCATGAATGACGGATCCGATATCTATATTGAAGCATTTACCCTTGATCGCCCATTTAAAGAGATGCTGCTAAGGGCAAAAAACTATGATACGAAGAAAGAGCCTAGTTTAGAGACCATACAAAATGTGCTACATTCCTATTGTCATAGAAATATTACTTGTGATGATTGTCGAGTTAAGGACAAAGAAGAAAGAACATCTGTATATGTATCTTTCCCAATTTATGGGTCTAGGGCTTCTAATCAATTACCGCAATACGAAATAAAAAACAAAGATGGAGTAATAGCACTTCAAGGGATTGGAGCTTGTTTCATATATTTCGAGCCCCAAAACAATTCTTCCAAATCTCCATTATTTAACAGATTTGTTGAGACTATTATAGAAAAAATAGCATATGAAGTTGGCAAGTTCGTAAGATTCGTCTCTGCTAATTATATGTTTAATCTAGGATTACAATTACAAGAAAATGCGCGAAAAGAAGCATTAAAATCTGCACGATCAGCAATTATGTCTCGCAATATGAGTCATAATCTTGGTAGCCATGTAATGTCTTATCTAAAACAAAGTCTAAGTTCAGTTCAAAGGATATTGGATGATAGACTTTTAGCATTATTGTTTGAGAATAATGCAGATATGCTTAGAAATATCAAAGATGATTTATATAAAAAGATTCAAGATAAGAATAATGAGAAAGGGGCTCTTCCTTTCCTTGTTGGATTAGGCAGATTTATCTCATATCTTCAAGAACGTCAGGATTTCATAGCAACAATAGCCACAGACTTCATTCCTTACTTGTCTACAGTAAACTTTAAAGATTTTATTTACGACGAACTTAATCCAGATAAGCGTTACGAACGTCATAAGGATAGGAAAAATTTCAAGACAGATAATATATTGTTAGGAAATATTGCACGTTCTGAGGGTTTAGGGCGACCAACAAGTCCGACTATTACACTTAGCAAAGATGAAAACGAGGACAATATAAAAGAAGAGAGCAAACTAAATGATATAGTTATAAAATTTAGATTTTTTGATGGTAATCCTGTAAAAGATCTTGATGGTAATGTGCATAATGAATTAGGGAATGATGCTCTTAATCATATGAGAGATTATGATTTGAGTCTGCCTGGTGGCGTAGTTGGTCGACAGGCAATCTTTTCAATTATAGAAAATACTATTCGAAATGCTGCAAAACACGGAAATTGGCGTGACAAAGGAAAGCTCGAACTTACTTTTGATATATTCACGAAGGACGAGTTGTTTATCTATAAAGAAATCAAACAAATAGAAAAAGAGATAGACGAAAGAAAAGAAAATGGGCAAGACACTTCTGATATCGAGAAACAAAGAGACTTTAAAAAGAGAAGCTTAGAGCACACACACCAAGGTATAGGTGCATCATTAGATGATAAAGGCGATGGTTTATCATTATGGGAAGTTTTTGAGAAATTTTATCTAGAATCAAAAGATTCAAAAGATTTATATTTTATTACTTTGACCGATAATCTTACCACGGATGATAAGCAACTTGAGAAATTGAGAAAAGCCATTAATGAACCCCTTATCAATGAGCGGGGAGAAATGAACGAGGCTAGTAAAGGTATAAAAGAAATGCGTATTTCCTCAACATGGCTAAGAGGTCTTAACGAAAGCGAGACATACAATCCAATCAGATTTGAAAAAAAAGACAATTCAAAGCTTCAATCTGAGAAAAATTGGAAAAAAGTAAATAATGAGCAAAATGCTCCGGCATTATATGCCCGTATTTCCAATGGGCATCTACAATACATTTTCTGTGTTCTACGCCCAAAGAGAGTCGCTATTGTTTCATCCAAATTCCCACAAGAAGAAGAGAATGTAAGCAAAGACAAACTGAATGAGATTTACAATACAGATGCTTTCTTAAGAAATGCTTGGACTGCTTTTCACCCCATTGACTATATTAAAGAAAAAAACAAGAGTTATGAATTTGTAATTTATGACGAACCAGATAAAACTAGTGATTCTTATTGGTACGACCTTCGGTATGTTTCATCATCACGTTTAATTAAATTAATTGATACTCCTTTAAAAAATGTACTATTTGAGAACATTAAGAAAACCTTTGGAGATAGTGAAGAAGAATTAAAAGAAGAAAAGGATTTCTATCATGGCATGTTATGTACACTATATCGCTATATTTCAAATTACATAGAAAATGAAGATTTTATCTTGATCGATGACAAAAAAACTAATGCGCGAAAAGACAACGAAAAAGAATTCAAACCATTTAAAGGTATTTCCATAATAGATGGTCAGTTTAAAGAAGCAAATATTGATACAAAAGAAGGAAACTGGAACATTTATAGAACCCACCATGACTCTGCTGAAGAGTTTAAGATTTTCATTTCAGAACAGGAGGGTAAGGTATTTAAACATGGGGTATATGTGGAAGGTATTACTGGTAACAATTCCACAGATAGATTGATTAGAAACGAAAAGCTAGACGCAGAATGGTTCTATCGCCATATACATGCGATGAAAGAGAAGGTGGCAATCTTTGATGAACGCATATTTACTAAAGTTTTTGGAATAGAAGAAGCAGATTTAACAACTTATTTAACTGATTGGACAACATTAGAGACAGAGTTGTCTGAAAAATATTTTGACGAGAATAAAATAAATGATTATGATGAACAAGATAAGTTAATAGCCGATCCAAATTGGCATGATAAACTTAAGCAAAAGTATGAAAAGGAGGTTGCCCAGAAGACATACGTACAAAGCAAAGATGCTATGGATGCTAAAACTGGTTATGCTCCAACATCCTATTCTCAAAAAGGCATATTTGTTTTTTCTATTATTCGAGATCTACAGAATGTATCCACTTTTAATTTATATGGAATTAAAAGAAATATAAAGGATGGAGTTTCTGTTGATAGCAATGTTTATGAAACATATGTTAGCGTTTGCCAAAAATTAGCAACATTTAATTGGGATTCTAGTAGCTTGCATATTGTATGGTTGGATAATTATGACATATTCTATAAAAAGAGGTTTAATCACATATCCATTCACCAAGGGCTCCTAGATAAGTTGTATACTGTTTTTGGGATAAAGGACGATGATGAGTTGAAGGAAAAATTAACCCAACAATTCTATGAGGAATTTTCTCTCCAGAAGCCAGTAAAAGTAAAAGAAGAGCTCGAAAATGATCAAATCAGGATTAAAGAGGTTGCTGATGATAATCAAAAAATGGATATAAGTGATAATTGTTTCTCTCTATTACCTGGAATGTGTATCCATTCGGGGCGATCAAAACCGAGTAAAACTGATATGCCACAGCGTGTTCCTTTCATTCAATATGCTTCTATAGAAAACGCCGTGATGGATTGTAAGTATTCATTGATAGAACTATTAGATTATGCAAGATATGAGTAATATAAGTGCAGAAAAGACCATTCATGCAAAACGTGTAATATTATTTTCTACTCGTTTTTTGGAAAATGATACTGCGTTTTTTAAAGAGAGTACAACCGTCAAGAAGGCATTTCTTGAAAATGAATCCTATTGTGAGTTTTTCTTAAACAACAATGCAAATGATGAACTAAAACATTATTTGTATGATGAATATGTTATACCTCATTTGAAGAAACACTTTCCAGAAGATGTCGGATCCGATGTTATTACTTTTCAAAAGGCATTAGAACCCTTGAAATCAAAATACCCCTCCTTATATAACACTATTAGAGGAGAACGACGTCGTGGATATCCTCATGTTTTTAACATCAACAAATATCTATCTCAAGATAATGACAACAATACAGATAATGAAAAGGATGTCCCCAAAAAAGATCTTCTTAGTTTCATTTTATCTTGCACAAAAGAGGATGTAAAGAAAATCAAATTAGACATTGATTGTGACCTATCATCCTACGAAATCACTTGGAGATTTAAACTATACAAATTACAACTACCAGAAAATTGCGGTTATTCCGCGTATGCAGTGTGGTCATTAAATGAGCTTATCAGTCATGATGAGTTTAAATGGTATGAAGCTCTTTGTAAAGAAATCCTAAATCAAGAAAAGGGTAATGAAATAGAAAAAATCTATCTATTCCTTCATGACAAAGATATTACTTCGTCAACATTCAAGGTACGTCATTATAATAAAACAAATGAGGATAGTCTGTTCTCATATTTGCAGGATCGTATTAAGTTATATGTTGCATTATTTCAGCATAATGATTTAATCGGTAAAATATTAAGTTCAAGTCCATCTAACGATGAGGAAAAAATTGAGTTGCTTTCTGACGCATCGAATGTCATGGAAAATATCGGCAACATTTCTTTTCTCTATGAACTTTCTGATTGTATTTCCAGATGGACAAAGAAGAATGAAAAAAATAAAACAGGGAGAGAAGAATACTTAGATAGAACAACCGCTGATGAGCTCAACAAGTTTCCGGATATCACATTAAAATATACGAACAAGAACAACAACGTTGATAACATCTCTGTCTTATTAATATATAATGATGTAAAAGAACAAATTGATAGTCTTATTAAGGCCACAACGTAATTTTAACATATTACCTCAATTAATATAATTAGAAACCAATAGCGATGACAGATCGACATTATATATTAAAATATTACGATTTACTATTTAAGTCGTGCAATAGTGGATTTAAATACAAAATATTCGCTACGCAAAATAATGATTCTAGCAATAATAAGACCACTCAAGATTCGTCAGATACTGAAGACGACTTTTCGGGAAGTTTGCTTGAATCACTATTAAGCGATAAGCGTTTTTTTGAGAAAGGCGGAGACGATTTTGACGAAACAAAGGCTTTTGAAGTAAGAATTGTTGTTCATTCTCATAAAGATTTTTCAAAAGGTCAAGTGTCAAAAGAAGAAGATGTCGCTACTTTTGCCCAAGAATTCTTTCTTCATGAAGAAAAGAAGGAGTATCTGCCTATTGTGCATATAACACTCGACGATAGTTATGTGTATAATCTTTATAATCTATCTGGAAGTATTTCTGTAGGAGGAAAAGATATTGAAAAAGAAAAACTTTCAAGTTTAAGAGATAGAATCCCTTCGCGAGTTTCACGCTCATATCAAATATTAGACAGTAGCATATGGAACAAGATTGTTCCATTTGAAAGCATTATCAGAAAAGTTGGTGATAAGCCAGAAAAACTGCATATAGCTGGAGGTTCAGAGGGACTGTATCGTGCAATTTCAGAAATTGAAACCAACGTTGAACGTGGTTTATACAGTTTAGGTGTGGCGAAAGAATATGCAAACTTAAATGCTAGATTAACGCAACAGGCATTTCTATCTGGAGCTCATGCAAGTGGTGTTTCTCCATTCATATTCCATTCTGAGAGTGCTACGAACTTTATGATAGAAGATGAGTTTAAAAAGAAAGAAGAAAACGATAATTCTATCATAGAAAAAATAGCAGATAGAAAGTGGAGAGTCCTCTTGGTTGATGATAAAGCTCATTCGCAGATGGATTCTGATGGAGAGGATACCCCAAAAGCAGAAGATGGATTATACAATAATTGCAAACTACGAATTATAAAGAATCTTTTTGAGGATCAATTTGGAAAATCTATAATAGAATGGAGATCATGTAAACATGGTTTAAAAGATCCAGCATTATATATATGGTATAAAAATGAATCATACAATGACGAAAAAGATGAGATTATACAACTTTTCAAGGAAGAAAATAATGGAGACAGATTCAACTTTAACAAGGAATGCCTCTACGAAATAGTATCACAGACATCTCAAGAAAACAGTACGACAGCAAAAGAAGAGGATAAGAAAAGTGAAATGAGCAATCAGACTTTCGGATTGTTAAAATTTTTAAGACGAATAACAAACATCCTTGCAAGAAAAACGAAAGATGATAGTCCGAAAGAAAATGAAGAAGCAGAAACTTGCACACAGCAAAAAGGAGTCATTATCGGATATAAATATGTAGGAGAAAATTTATCAAGAATTAAGAGTAAAATAGACGTCGAACTGAACAATATATTTGAAACTGAAATAGAAAAAGAAATAGATGACAAGACCTCGTTTTTAATTGAATATGCGGAAACTCTAGATGAAGCAGAAAAGGCCTTGCAAACTAAGAAATACGACTTTATCCTTCTAGATTATCTTCTAAATAACGAGTATGGATATGAATTGCTTGATCGTATTTATTGTTATAAGGAAGCATATAAGGAAGCTATGGAAGCAATCGATACGAAAGATGAAGAAAAAGCTTGGGATAAATTAATTGGTGTAATGACTTCTCCTGATCCATCTAGTGAATATGATGAGTTGTCGCGCTACTTAACTCTAAAAGGGAAGGAACTAAAGAAGTTGGAAAAGTTAATACGAGCATCTAACAATCATCCCGATGACGTACTCCGAAAGGCGAAAGAAGAAGCAGAAAATAAAAGCAATCTCATAAATCAACTTCTGAATAAGGGTGAGTTAAAGAATAACAAAGACCTTTTAAAGAAACTTCTAGAGTTAGATAAATATAAGTTTGGCCCTCATGACATATTCTTTTTCATGTTCATTTCCGCGTACACATCTGCTGTGTACGAACGACTTCTAGCAGAAGGATTGAATAGAAATGAGAAATATTGGTATATAGCTGTGGGCGCATGCCCTACTAATACTCCTAGGCTTTTCTTATATAATCTTCTAAAATTAATGGAGAAGCAACTATATGATTCTGGTGTAGATAGATTGTCTTCAGATAAGATATTTAAGGTTGTAAAAAATATATATAAGGAAAAAGGGAAGGTTAGAGCAAATGCGAATGAACATTATCAAGACATACTCGATCTGCAATATATGTATAGGAAAATGCTAAAAGATGTTCAGATTCCTTCTGATGGTAACATTTTCAACACGGCAGGATCTGTATTGATAACGGATTTCATAACAAAAAATGTTAATCTTGGAGGCCTATTGGAACATCTTACTCAACTGGTTCATATCACAGCTTTTGGAACAGTTCGCCAATGGCCTGAGATGTGGGAAGAATACACCTACTTTAAGTCTCAATTCCAAGCTCAATATTTTAAAGACAATAAGGAGAAAATGGGTGAGTTTAATAAATTATGTATTACTATTGAGAACTATATTCTTGAATTGAAAAAAGATATGCAATGAATTACGGAAAGTTTTTCAGGTTAAGCCAGAGAATATCTAAAATAGAAGAGGGCATTGCAATCTATGATTACATGGATTTGCCCGCATATTTTGATTCAGGTGATATGGGTAAGAAGATTTCCCCCAAATATCCAATAAGTATTTCCATTACAGAGGACTGCGTGCGGTTCAGAGTTCATTATAGTGCATACAAAATAGAAAAAAACGGGAGTCCCGAATATTTATATGATTTGAATGGTGTCAATGCAAAGGATAGTAGTTTACAGATAGAACCATCTCTAAAGCATATAGAGGAGACGATATTAGAACTGCCATATACAAATGACTCAACTGACACCTTAAGCAGAGCTATAAAGCAGGTATATGAGACCAAATATCCTCAGACGAATAACTTTGTCAATAGCCTTATAAGCAAAAGATATGAAGGGGAAGGTGCAAAAGGATTAGAAAAGTCATTATATGATAACTTGCGTAAGAATTATGATGAGGATGTCTCATATTCCACACTCTGGTTAATGGGGATAAGTAATGGGGGTGATTTCAATTTGCGCGAAAAAGAAAATACGCCCATCACAGGCTTCCTTAGAAAATTACTGCTTGATTTTATGTTTGATTTGAGACATACAGATGTCTTTCAGACGAGCAAATACTATCAACAGATGTATTCTGGGTTGATGGAAAATTTCTTCTTTTCCGCATTGATGCATAAATGCGAATATTACTATCAGCGAGGACTCATAGAAGACTTAACTGGTCGAATAATTGATAATAAACAGAAAAAAGATCACATAAGGAGTCTTTATGCGGAAAAGCTATTTGAAGACGAGGAAATATGGGTCAATGACATTATGAATATAGAAGCCGAAAAGCATTTCATGTATCATAATGACAACTCTAGTCCGTTTCGTAAAATTTGGCATTCCATATGCAATACCTATAAGATGTTTAAACCTTATCAATTCAAAGTAAGGAACTCATGGTTTGCAGCACCAGAAGAGGAGATGAGACGTGTATGCTTTACGACCGAGGATTCAAATGGAATGCATGCTTGCAACATGGAATCTTTATGTCGCTATCTTCGAATAAAGAAACATGAAGGTGCACTAGAAAAAGAATTGATAGAAAAAAAGGATGATGTTAGAGCTAGGATATCAAATTGGTTCTTGAAGAGATATTCTATAAGTGACGTGATGCATATTCATCTTTTCAGGGGAGCCGATATAGTCATATTAGGCGTATTGGCACTTTTGATTTGTGGTATTTTTATCTATGCAGATTTTTTCACTAAGTCTTTTTGGGAGAATCTATACAAGCCGATAATAGGGATAATAGTTGCTGTGTTGCTATATGCTACTTTATTAATAAGACTCTCCATTTTTAAAAAACAAAGATATATAAAGAAAGAAAAAGAAAGAGGAGGAGGTGATACACAAAGTGGAAGTAAATTGAGTGGGCTTATTTTCAGTTTAGAGAAGCAGGAGATTGCTTTTAGAAGAACTGCGAGCATACTCCTGCTGATAACGCTATCTTTAATCTTAATTTGTTCGATAGGTTATTTATCAACAATAATAGGAATTGATAAGTTTATTAAAGAGGAAAGTGCTATGGGAACTGGGGTCAAGTTAGTGACAATTGTTGTTACTATCATTTCTATATTTCTTATTGGATTTTTACTTAATAAATTTTTATTCCGTATACGTTGGCTATCTAATATGCATGTGTTTATGCCTCGTTTAATTGCATCTATAGCAGCAGCATGGTTAAGCCTTGCAATTGGTAATGAACTATTTGGCACATTCTTTGACTCTATTGTTTCATGGAGTACATGTATATGGTTACTGGTTATAGTATTTGCTTTTGTTATGTATGAAATTGACATGCAATTACGAAGAGAATCTGTTTTCGAGAAATTTGAACGATGTATGGAGATGATGATTGTTAGTTATGCTATATCCATTGTTGTTGGTATGTTTATAATCAATTTCACAGGAGAACGCTTTTTGGAAAGGAGTGGCCAGCTTGAAGACTTCCATTCTCAATATGTTAACTCTAATGAGAATACAAGAACAGTGGAAGGACGTGAATACAAATTTGTAATGCATCAAGAAAAACCAATAGAAGAAGATGTCTTGTTAGGTGACATAAACGTTAAAATAAACAAGATGATTAGAGATAGTGCAAATCAAATCTCGCAGTTACAGGGAGACATATCGATAAAAGAAACGAGAGATCAAAAGAATATTTCTGATGCAGAACGACTGAAAAGACTTTCAGATATTCATATAGTTCCTAAAGACAGCAGTCTATCAAAACATCCAATAAGCACAGTATGGCCATTGCCTGGGGGTGGAAAATTCTTTATATTGCGAGATTTCTTGATACAATTCTCATTTGTAGCAATGTTCATAGGTATTTTCATTACAATGCTATTTGAAGGTAAGAGTATAACAGAAATGTAAATTGCACAAGGATGGAACCCGTAGATGAAAATCTGTGGATAGTGATTGCGATGGTGGTGTCATTCATCATCTCGTTATTTGTTTTCTTTATAGCCAAGAGGAAGTGGCTTGGTTGTATCTTGCAATTTTTTACCTTTATTGTACTCTATATCTTTTCGGGATTATTGTTTGGGATGTGTAGAGGGTGGATAGATTTAGATAACGAATCTGAAGCTATGGTTGGAGTCCGGTTAATTGTGGAGGATCGAGATTGCCGTTTTGAAACCAAGTGGTGGATGAAACCCGACAATACTTATTATTACGTATTAGACAAAGAGAGTAATAAACACAAAGTTGAGCCATGTGGGAATGATTCATATAGTGACAAGGGTACCTTTACACGCATAGACTCAATATATGCCATCAAAGCAAATATCAATCCCGACTTCGTAATCTACTTCGACCTTGATAGTCAGAAGGTGACACCAATTTATGACAACGATACGATAGAGGTAATCAGTACCGACTGGAATCGAATAAAAGAATACTTCAAATAGCAACAAGTAACTAATATGAATATCGTAATCAGAGATGACCAAGGACTTGATACCGTCCTCATGATGGACGGCTATTCAAAAGAGCAAAGGCAAGATGCGAAGCAGCGCATCCGCACTCAGTTCAGAGATACTGCTATTCGAGTATTTCAGGAGATTTTGGCTAAGCCACTCCCTGAAACTATCATTGTCAATATGTCTATCAGCGACCGCGAAGAGATTAAAGGAGAAAGTGCCGCTAGGCTAGCAAGCTTCAATGCTGAGCTAAGCCGGAATGGTTCTCTGTATTTTAACATCCGGGAAATAACTGTGAAAACTGTTCTTGACCACAGCGACACAACGCTATTTGAGAGCACAGTCATCCACGAGATGTTCCATGCAGCTGACCAGCAGATGCTCAAAAGCGATTATCAGTTGTTTGAATCCATACGCGATGATATATATGAAGAAGAGAATAGCTTTAACCGACAAGGTTCAAATAAGCATATCGCTCTGTTGAGTACATTAAACATGCTCCACCATTACAGGGCTGAAGGTATTGCTCTTTTAGGAGAGTCGCTGCTGATGAAAAGCAAGTTCGGTACTATCGAATATGCTACGAAACAATTCTGCAAGGTATTTGAACTGACGATGATGAGAGCGCAGATGAGAATTGGCGGAAACAGAGAAAAAGCTGTTTTTGATAAGGAGGCATTCCATCAGGCGTATGCTGTGGCTCCCATCATTCTATTATTGGTGATGGATAAGAGAGGCGAAATCAAACATGAACTGGCCAAAAAGGCACTGGATGGTCTGGCCACAGGGGATTATAATTTGACAAACGACGAGGTAGTCACCATTATTCGCTCTGCTCTGGCACTGGGACTGATAGGTTTTATTCAAGGGTTGACAAGCCTAAGCGATGAAGTGGCTCCGATTCGTCCATTCCTGAATTTCTGCGCATCGGTGCAGCAAGACGAGGATGAGGATAACAATAATGCCTACCAACAATTATTGTCACAACCACTGTCCGAAGCCAACTTCAACGCTGCGATGGATCAGATAATGGGAAGTTGTATGTCTGTAGAGGAACTGGATGAACTATACTTAAAGTTCAAGGGAAGCACAGATGGAGATTCAACATATCCCCAAATGAGAGAGAAAGTAAAATCCCTATTTTCTATTTTCAAAAACGACAAGAATCCCAATCGTCAAAGATTAGCCCAGTGGGCCTTAACTTATTTCTTCGATGACGAGGACATTATCCACGATGATGTGTCTGGCCTTGGACTCATTGACGACATGACTATCATTGACAATGCAATCAGTCTATTGAATTAAAACGATTTTACTTCTTTGTTGGGGCATTTTTGAAGAGATCAAGCCATTTGTTAAACTCTTCATTCTGCTCTATTTCTGCTAATGGAGTGGCAGACGATAATGACTTTATTTTATATTCTGATATAACCTTATCAAATATTCCAATTTCCACCTTATCATCTCTGATGAGTAAGATTGGGAGATTGGCCATAGCCCCCATACCAACTTCTATGCCATTCCAAGGTGTTGGTAACCATGTATCATCAAGTCTTTCTTCCTTATCAGAGTTGGGACGCGAGCAACCTTTCTCAATTTCTATCTGCTTAAAGCCGAATGCAATCATAGCATCTGACTGACTTATGGATTGTTTTACCTTTGTAAGCTGGCCATCTTTCGGATAATGATCACGCTTATAATACTTTACATCCATTCCTTCCCCTTCAAGTATTTTCTGATAGAATAGAATTAAGGCTTCCTCAGAGGCGCTTAAAGTACCAGGCATACTGAAGAATACTGTTTTATGTCCACCTCCTCTTTTTTGGGTTTTATCCATTGTGTAAGCATCAGTGTCTTTGAAGATGTAGGCTTCATCTTTTGTTCCCTTATCAACCCATTCTAGGTGAGTAGCCATTTCTTCAGGAATGCCAGTTGCTCCCTTGAAATTTGATCCCTCTAGCTTTACGTTCTCAAAATATACATTGGTTAAGTCGGAATATTTAAAGTCCGCCTTTCTAAAAGAACAGTTTTTGATGTTCGTATGGTGTAGTATTGCGCTATTGAAGACAGTTCCATATCCAACAACATTTTCTACCAATGCATATGATAGGTTCGCACCATACATATCTGTGAAGTCCATAGTAATCTTCCATGAGTCATCCTTGTCTGTTTGGGGAGCCTTACCTTTTTTTTCCAAGGCATCATCCTTCTCGTTCTTCTTGCCAAGATACAAATCCTGCATGTTCGTCCGCTGAAGATCTGCATAATTCAGATTTCCTGCATAGGCCAATCCATCACCTAGAGTTTTTTGGTATATGCCTGTAGGATGAATCTTAAGCATTGATGATATTACGTTGATGGTCTCTTGTCTAAACCGATTTTTGTCTATCACAGCAGTGAAAAAACGTCGGAGAATAATAGCTGCTGATAATTGAGCTGTCTCATTGTCTTTAGACAACTGCTCAACGACCCTGTTAAATTGTTCTTGTGTATCTTGACGTTTCTGATTGCCAGTTCTAACTACCTTGGTAATAACATATAGTATAACGCCAGCTAATACAACTCCAATAGTGTATAACGCTTCTACATTGCCTAATGAGAACAGTAATATCATAAAGAAGAAATATTATTTGATTAATCGATTCCTAATTGATATACACTTTTCCATCCATTCACCATTTACAGCGTAATAGTAATTATCGTGTTTAGTATATGGTGACGAAAGAGAATTAGAGAATTCACGAAGAGTTGAGATAATTTGCTCCATAGATTTTAATGGGGCTGTAGAATGACGATTCAAACTGTCTTCAGTGAATAACACCTGTGGCGTGATTGTTTGGTCAACGGTACCTACAGCCTTATTAAATGCAGCCAGCCTGTAATCCATCTTTACTACGAAGTAATTAGAAACGATACGACGGTTATGAAGATTATGGTAAGTTTCGTTTTTACCAGTAATACCTAATACTTCCATCGTTATGGGATAAGGACGCTTAAATTCTTCTTTGATGTCATTCAGCCGCTTTGCAATAGTCTGAAAGTTATATAAGGGATCAATGCAGTCTTTGTCAAAAATAACAATAATATGATATGTGGTACTCAGATCACGTGGAAGTAATTCCGTTAAAATACTGCGTACATTATCAAAACCATTACCATATTTTGCATTGGTGGTTTTAAACAAATAACGGTCTGTTAGAATGAGTGCATTAGAAGGGAGGAACTCCACACTATCCAACACAGTATCCCATCCTCTTCCCAATGGCTCATTTTTGTCTGTAGTATGTTCGTCGTTGATGTCGATCAACGACGATACGTTGAGATCTATACCACTCCGACAAATCACTCCGTATTCTGTCTGGATCTTTTTTGCTTCAGCAAACGGCATATCAAGAATAAATAATGAAGACGGATTCTTAAGCACAGACTCTGGCTTGGTGGGGATCTTTTTTATATATTCTGTCCTTGTCGCATCTGCCACAAGGCCATAATTGTCTTTTAGCTGTTTAATCCAAGCTAAATCAGGAACATCCATAGCCACATATAGATTCTTAGCAGACTTAAGAATCTTGAACAGGTTCGACCGAGAATTATTTGGTCGTTGACTCTCTGCCTGAATTATATTTCTCAGGATTTTCTCTGCTATAAATATCTTGAACATACGTTTTTAGTTAGTGGTTAGAAACATTGAGTTATACAGGGAATTGTCTTCCTGCGCTACAAAGTTACAAAAAAATCCTCAAATTGATGAACTATTGAGGAATTTTATGAGTAAAATTATAATAGAGCCTTCAAACTCTTGGTTTCTATCACTTGAAAAAATATATTTTATTAGACCTCAAAATTTACCTCAAAACATTTGGTGGGAACAATTATTTTCACTATTTTTGCACCAGATTTATGATAATAGCATGATGACATAGCTAAGAATCCGCTTCAATAGCGTAGTGTAACAATTGGGTCGCATGACCCGTAAACATCGGTCTGAGATGGCCGATGGTTAGGCGTTCTTTAACATTGTTACACAAAAAATACAGATTATGAGAAGAAGAATTCCCTATCGGGTGTGCAGCTGCATGCCCAATGGCGTAGTTTCTCATCTTGAAGCCCGTTTGCTGAAGGACCTGGTAAATCGTGAAATCCACCCTATCAGATGCGCTGCGAGTTGCAAACAGAAGTTCATGAGAGGGATGCGCATCGGTGATCTATGCGCCGAAACAGGCCACTTCTGGTGGGCGCGTAAGGTCTGGAGATTCACGGCAAGCCTTATTGATTCAAAAGACTATGACGATTGGCGATATGTCTGGTTTGACAACAATCGGGTAAGTCTCCGAGATGTGATTTCAGAAACCGAGTGCGAACTACTTGAGCGTCGATGCAGCGATCTTTGGCGAGCATTAGGATTCCCTGAATACTCATGGTGGGACGAGAGAATTGAGTATTTAACCAGTCGATACTTCGGAACATGTTACTATTACCTGTTTGCGGAAAAGTATGATGGTTACTACGACGAGTTGATTGGTGAATGGGAGGAGAAGATGATGGCGTTCAAGGCTGAGCAGGAAACAGAACAGTTATTCCGTGATGCCCAAGGCGATGACCTCCCTCCATGTTCACAAGACTTTTTTGATTATTGGCACGATGGTCCTCACATAGAGGATTTCTCGTGGCTTACTTACAAGAAGGAATGGCTGTAAAATACAGTCGTTCCTTTTTAGAATCCAAAACGATTCTTTTCCATTAACTCATTTGCTGGGAGAACGTCCTCAGGAGTGAGCAGGTGCATTTGTCGTTTATCGACAGGGTGCATTTGAACACAACGGGTCGCATGTTTGATATAGATTCGCTCCAATTGATTTGCTACAAATCGGGCGTTTCCCCATGTCTCCGCATCTCTTTGATTATATGCCTTAGAGACTATCTTTTTATATTGGATCCAGGCTTGCGGTGTGAACTCGTATTCATATTCCCTTACCCTGCGAAGGGTAATCTCTAATAGTTCGTCAATGGTGAAGTCAGGGAAAACGAACTTGTTGGGGAACCGGGATTGTAGTCCTGGATTGGAATTGAGTAGTTCCTCCATGGGCTCTTTATAACCACAGAGCACGATGGCAATGTCACGTTTGGACTCGTCGGCAAGGATGTTCAGCAATAGTTGAATGACGATTTTCCCGGGATCACTCTCATGTTTACCATTGAGGGTGTAGGCCTCATCAATCATCAGCACACCACCTTGTGCCTTTTCAAGCACTTGGCGCATCGAACGCTCTTCGTCACCCCAATGTGTACCGATGAAAGTTCCACGGTCGCATACCACAACATGCCCTTTCGACAATGCTCCAGCCTGTCGAAGCAGGGAACCGTAAATCTTGCAAACTGTGGTTTTGCCTGTGCCTGGTTTACCGTAAAAGACACTATGCAGAGACACCTCATGTTGCTTACTATTCGGAAACATCTCCTTCATAAGCTTATTGTACTTAGTCAGTGCTATCAGCTCTGCCATACGTCTCTTTATGACAGTACATCCGACCAACTTGTCCAATTCTTTTTGTGGATTACTCATCGGACGTAGTATCTCAACTGTTACACAGACATTCTGATTCTGCTCTATATGTCCATCTGGGATTGAGATGTCTTCAATCTTATGAACACTTTCCTCGGACGCGGCATCAGCCTCAACTACCTCAGGCGCTTTCAGTCTAAAGCCTCTTATAGCAATGCTGTCTATGATATCCCTTGCTTTCTGATCATAGTTTTCGTTTGTAGAAATCTCTCTGTGTCGAAGATCCGTGAGATTATCAATCACATGGATATTCATAGCTTCCCATTGATCTCTCATTTCTCTCGCATTAAGGATGTTGCTTTCGGAAAGCAGTACACCATATATGTCGATAGGAGGGAATAAATAGATGGTCGAGTCTTCCATCTGTTTGATGGTCTCTGACAATTGCCATACGGGACTCGTTCGAGACCCCCTTGGAGAATAGTATTCTGGTGCATCAACATCATAACGATCTCCTTCATCGGCTATTTCTTCGATCTTTCCACATAGGTCGAAGCATACCACGACCATACTGGTATCATGGAGATAGATGACAATGTTTTTGTCTTTCAGATATGGTTCATAGCCCTTCACATGAGTAGAATAGACTACGCTATTCACCGCCAGTCTATCCATATAATCAAGAATTGTGTTCTTGGTCTGTTTCCTGAATTCATCAATCAATCTGCTTCCCATCGACATATACACCTGTTGTTAGAATATGGTCTTCTGATGGTGATAATAGGTCATTACCTCAAGGATGATGAAGTTGACGAATCGCCAGATGATGAAGACGACAAGGAATCCGACAAACACGGCCAGACTCTTCCATGCCAATCCCCATGCGACGAGTATAACGATGGCGAAAGGGATGAATAACAGGGATAACTTCAGAGTCTCCATCAACTGGATATTGGCTACGCTATTACAGAAATACTCTACGATATCATTCTTCAAGTTGTTGATTTCAACGGCAGCAGATTCCTTGGCCTTCAAAATGTCATAAGCCTGATGAAAGTGGTAAAGAATCTGCTTCCTGTTATATTCCTCACGTGCCTCTATGTCTGCTGCTGCCTTCACAAACGGCCAACAGTCGGCACGGGTATCCAATGGAATGTTCTTCACCACCTCATTCCAGTATGCATCTTTTTTCTTCCATAGCAAGGCCATCCAACGATGACACTCGGCCATCTCTTTGCTGTCCTCCCCGTGTTTATGTTTCACCTCTTCCATCCAGCGCCTAAGGTGTTCTTCGGCGTTTTCATATTTCTCCAATCCGAAGTAAGCCTTGCCCATCTGTTCGTGGAAGTCGGCAAGTGTGTAGTAGTCGACAGGAATCTTATGTGTGTGTTCCATCATCCTGATTCCGTCCATGCCGATGAGGTTGACAGACTCCCTGAGCCTGTCAACCGCTTCACCAAAGTGTTTTTTCTCCACCTGCGTCTTACCCTCACTGAACAGTTGGTAAGCCCTGGTGTATGTCTTGATTTCTTCTACTATACTATTGTTCGTCATTGTATGCCATAAATTGTGTTCACAGATTAATAGAGCCTTCAGACATTCTGTTTCTATCACCTGAAAACACAGATATTCTAATTGAAAGCAAGACCGAAGTCGGCGAGGTTGATGCCCAACTGGGCGGCGATTTCCTGTTGGGAGAGGGGTTCTGTATAACCTGCCATCTCACACAGGTGATCGTTGGCGCATTCTATGTCTGCCCCAGTGTATTCTGCATTGAAAATGAAGGACAGGGGGAAGGCTATCGGCAATTCCTCATCGGGATTGACGGGAAGATCATGTGCTTCGAGCTCCTTCACTCCTCCAATGACTGAGACATTCACACTATCCCACTCTGACTGATCTTTGGAGCTTTCCATGACGGTATCGCCTGTGACCAGTACACCAAAGATGTAGGGAATGTGGCGGCTCAAGCGAAGCATCCTGTTGCGGATCATCTCGCAGGAAACAGCCAAGCCCCATGCAAGGGTGTCTTTATCTGCTTCATGATCTAATGAGCCTGGTTCTATCACGACAACGGCTAGTTCGCTTTCCGTGGCATAGAGATAGACGATATGATCCTCAAGCATCGGGATTCCTCCCTCACAACCCTTGGAATAGATTTTTCTCTTCTTTCCTAATTTCTGGAGATACTTCATAATATTGGTACTGTTCTTTCTCAAAAATTCTGTATACATAAGCCTCATATAATTGAATTGTTTCTAATCGTCGAATTTTGTGAAGTGATTCAAGGCGCCTCAGGCTCTGAAGCCCTTGACCCGATGACGGGTGGACTTCAGATCGATGGGGGCGGGTTTGAACTTCTCATAGGCCTTCATAACATCAGCGGCTTCGATGTGCTGGAGGTCGTTGCTGCCTGAGGCGTAGATGCGATCAGCCATCGCGGGGATGATGCCATTGTTGACGAACTGCTCCACCCAACGGGCATTGCCGAAATTGGGGAGTTTCTGGTTCAGAACCTGCGTGATGTCATCCTGCATCTCAGCAGCTGCCTCGTCGGTGAGGATGTACTCATCGCGTTCGAAGAGCTTGAGGGCAATCTCCATGAGCTGATCGGCGGAATAATCATCGAACCGGTAGTGGTAAGGGAAGCGTCCCTGAAGGCCGGGGTTGGAGTTGAGCATGGCATTCATCTCCTTCTCGTAGCCTGCAAAGATGATCAGCATGTCGGGATTGGGCTGCGTCAGGACGGTGAGCAGCGACTCCAGCACCCGATAGCCGAAGTCCTTGCGGTCATCACTACCTGTGCTGAGATCGTAGGCCTCGTCGATAAAGAGCACGTTGCCCTTGGCTTCCTCGAGGACGACCTTCATATTGTCCTCCGTCTGTCCGAGATACTGCCCTACCAGACGGGTGCGATCGACTGAGATGACCTCGCCCTTGGACAGCAGGCCCAGCGAACGGTAGATCTTGCCTAACTTGCGGGCAACGGTGGTTTTACCCGTACCTGGATTGCCTGTAAAGACGGAATGGAAGATCATCTTGTTGCTGGTGTGGAGGCCTCTGCGCTGACGTTCTGAGAACAGACGTGCCTGATTGGCCATGGTCATGATGCCCTGCTTCACGGTGTCGAGACCAATCATCTCGTTCAGTTCACGGATGCTCTCGTCGAAGGCAGACGAACCACTGACGAGTTTCTCGAAGGGAACGTCTTCTTCCTGAAGGTACTTCGCCGAATCATCGAGCATATCCGCCATGACGCGCTGGAGATAGCGGGGACGGATCTCCTCAACCACGAAACGATGGACATCGGCCAGTGACCAGCTGGTGAGCGTGCCCTGTCTGTAGCCTTGGAGAACTGTTCGCGTAAGACGGTCCTTGACAGGGAAATTTGGTTTCATATACTCGTTGACTACACCGGCTAAGAATGCATCAACAAGTTCGAAGGGGGTGTAAGGCTGCTGTTCGACATAACTCCCGGCAAAGAAGAACTGGCGGAGCGAGGGATAGAGTCCCATCAGTTCGTCGATCTCCAGTCGGGTGCCACAGAGCCAGAGGGATAGGTCGCCTCGTGAGTCGCGTACCTTGTCGATGACTGACCGCATCATCACCTTGCCGTTAGGGCCAAGAAGCTCTTTCAGATTGGTGAGACAGAGTGCCCGCATGTTCACGTTGAGCAGATCGTTCAGCGGTTCGTAGGGATTAGCGCAACCAGGATTGTAGAGCGTAGCGCAATCGGCGTAGACGGAATGACAGCCCGGGAACATCAGTTTCATGAAATGCTTCAGAAACTCTTCGTCGATATCATCGTTGCGTGTGCAGATGAGCAGACTCTCGCTGGCGTCCATCTCGCCGAGACCTTTTTCCTTACGGATTTCGTTGTATAACAGCAGTCGGCAGGCTTCCATCGCCTTGCGGCGGAACTGAGCCACACCAGGCCGATGAGACACGAAATCCCAATCATCAGAGTCGCCCTCCATACAGGTGACCAGCACTTGTTGCGGCTCACCATACTGACATAGGCGAGGTGTATCTAACTTGGTGTTCAGTTCCTCGTCGATTGTAAAATCGATTTGGACAACATCAGTGGACCAAGTGTCGTATACCATCAGGATGTAATTGCCTGGTATCCAGATGCGATTGGTGGTCATCCTCAACGTCATGGCTCTATTCTTGGGACGTTTCGGCTCGCACTCGTTAGCCCCAGAACAAATGGGGAAGTAATTCTCATCGTAGATAAAACAAGCAAAGCGGTGCTGCCGGAAACGGATTTTCGGCTTCGGACGGAAGGTCACCTCCACGGAACTATTCCAGAAAGAACCTTTCGTGAAGTTTGGGGCTACCATCTCCAATGATACTGAGGCTACATCGTCCTTAAAGTATCTTTCGGGGCGATCTTTGTTCATCATGGCATCTGCGACCTTGTCGCTGATCTCCCTGGGAAATGGGAGTGTCTCGTCGGTCGGATCATTCAGGTTGTCAGTGCTTTCGTCTTCCGGGGCCTCGTCAGACTCTTTCTCTGGATCAATGAACTCCCGGAATAATTTTTCAAACTCTTCATCTTCGATGTTT
>Ga0247608_10001636_pt1 | contig 30294 bp, 33 predicted proteins | sample 176DNAGHGlowgp2_FD_193490 | JGI IMG/M metagenome (GOLD analysis project Ga0247608, IMG submission 193490) | Sheep rumen microbial communities from Palmerston North, Manawatu-Wanganui, New Zealand - 1766 DNA GHGlow gp2 | ecosystem: Host-associated > Mammals > Digestive system > Stomach > Rumen ...
GACGTGTTTATTTAAACCCGTTAATGAAACGCGTGCAAAACCTTGATGGTGGGAATGAATTGCTGTCGTGTGTGAATGAAGTCATCAAACTCACACAGGACTATACGAAAAAATCAAGAGAGGAGAGTTATGTGAGTAATGACGGACTTTGGGAGTGTGTGCGGAAGATTGTTTCTGAAATGGTATACAGGAAATTAAACGAAAACAGAGTAAAGAATGACATCGGTAAACCGGCAAACAGCAAACATAAATAATTTCAAATCTTATAAGAAAATGATAGTACTTTTAGATAACGGACACGGCTCAAACACTTACGGAAAATGCAGTCCAGACAAACGGCTCATGGAGTGGAAATACGCCCGTGAGATTACGGAAGCGGTTGAGAAGCAACTCAAATCTGAAGGTGTGGACGTGCGACGTATCGTTACGGAAGATATGGATATCACGCTCGGTGAACGTTGTCGTCGTGTAAACGCATTGTGTACAAAATACGGTTCAAAAAACGTTGTGCTCGTCAGTGTGCACGTCAATGCGGCTGGAAGCGATAACAAATGGCATGAAGCAAGGGGATTCTCCGTATGGGTTTCTAAAAAAGGAAGCACAAGCAGCAAAAACCTTGGAAAAATGTTTACAGAAGAGGCAATCAAACAAAAATTGATGGGTAACAGATGGATACCTGGGGAAAAATATTGGCAGGCAAATTATCAAATCATAACCAACACAAATTGTCCAGCGGTTTTGACTGAAAACCTTTTCCAAGACAACAAAGAGGACGTTGATTTCCTGCTTTCAAAAGAAGGTAGGGAAAAAATAGCAAACCTTCACGTTGATGTTATCAAGAAATATTTGAAAGGATAATCCTATGAAGAAATCTATCGTTGTCACTGAACAGCAATTACACCGTTTCAAAGGCAGGGTACTTAAGGAAGCATTCGCCGTAAACACGTCTCTCGTACGCAAGGTTTACGATTATGTGTCGAAAAACTATTCATACGCGAAATATGACGATATTGACGAAAACGGCGACGTTGTTGAGAAAATCGCAATACAAGTGCTTGGTTCAAACGGTGAACCAATCCAAACACTTTCTCCGCAAAAAATGCTTGACAAAATAGACGCCAAGTTTTCCGGTATTATAAAGGACGATACGGAACGAAGAAATTTTTTGAGACAGGTGCTGGCTGATTGGGTTGACGGGAATGTGACAAAGGAAGGAATGCTTTCAGTCAACTCGACTGGAATCTAAACAACGTTACTGGCAACGTGGAAATCGAACGCTTCTCTTGAATGAGAGGCGTTTTCTTTTTTGTTTTCTTTTGAATTTCCGTCATAATCTTTCAAATTAAGTAAAAATAAGATTAGAATAATGGCGAAAAAACAAATAGATGAACCAAAACCCGAACCTCGGGTTATTTTGGGCTTGGACGTAAGCACTGAGACGATAGGAATAAGTCTTGTGGTAAAAGACGATAACGGTACAATAATTCCCGTCGAAGTAACGCACCTTAAAATGAAGGTGCCAGACAAATACAAAGGTGCCGAATCCCTTTTCATGAAAAACGACATATTCCGTGAAAAGCTCGAAGAGTTACACTCTAAATACGTGATTGATAGTGTTGTCATAGAGGAGCCCCTGGTTTCCTCAAACAACGCGATTACAGTAAGCACACTTTTGAAATTCAACGGAATCGTTTCGTGGACGGTATATCATGTACTGAATGTTATTCCTGAATACATCTCAAGTTATGAAGCAAGGAAATACGGCATGCCGCAACTCATGGCTGTGCGAAAGCACAACAAGAAGGGTGAAACATATGACTACAAGAAAATCCGAAAAGCAATCAACAACAACGAGCTTGTTGAATTCGGGGCGTATCCTTTCGATGTATCAAAAAAAGATATCATATGGGGATATGTTTCAGAACGTTTCCCGAACATCAAATGGGTGACAAACAAGAAAGGCGAACTGAAAAAGGAAAATTTCGACGCTTCGGATAGCCTTATATGCATTTTGGGTTGGCTCAACAAACGCGTCTATGGTGATACGGAGCCTGAGATTGTGTGTTGTGCTGTGAAAGATTTCGTTGGCAAGAAGGTTATCGAATATACGACGTCTTTCTGTGGTGAAACCTTCACGAAACGGATAGAACTGGCAATTGAAACGAAACCTTTGGATAACGAAAACGTTTGAGAATGAAACACACGTCAAAAAAACAAAACGCCCCTCGAATTGTCGGGAGGCGTTTTTTGTAAGCGAAATGCCGAATCAATAGTTGTTCATCACGTAGTCAATGAGTTTTTGCTGATTAGTGCAATCCAATTCCACGAAAAATCTGTTCATGTCGCCTTTGCAAGCCCTGAATTTGTTCATGAAATGTTCTGGATTAGCACCCTCGAAAATACCCATCCATTCTTCAGGATTATGAAAGTTGAAGCACCAATATACCCACTTCGTAATTGGGCTATCGTCTGCCATACCTTCGTTAATGACAGTTCTAACAGACTCTTTGATAATCTTATTCAATTGTGACTCAGTAAGTTGTATCTTTTTCTTCATTTTTGTATGTTGTTTTTCTATTATTTTGCGGGAAGGAAAAATTTGTAACACTCTGCTCCCATGTCCTTCGGAAAAACGTCGTTCTTTCCTACAAGGGCTGGTTCTTCGCCGTCCATAGGAATACAGAAATCGCCAGCGTTCATCCCGTTGAGTAATTTACCATCAAACTGTTTCTCGAATGCTTGCATTTCAGCAATCTCGTCCTCGTCGTAGACGTCCATGTCACCGTTCACCAGATATGGCAGACAATAATCGGGTACCCAGACTTCGTAACCGTTTTCACCGACTTTCTCGACAAAATCGTCGTCAACGTTCTGATATCCATATTGTTTTGGCTGTTCTTCGTTTTCCTCGTTCAATTTGCTCTCTCCAATAGCTGTGTTATGTGCTTCGTAGTGAATAAATTTTTCGGATTCGTCCATTACTTCGTTAGCCCACTTAACCAAATCGAAAATGGCGGTACTTTCGTAGTCGTCTTCTGGGTCAGCATCACCGTATTTACGAACAATTTCCTGAGCAGCACTGTAGATAGTCTCAAGCGGTTTCGTGTCACCCCACCATACATACGACTCGTTGAGTGATTCATTGATTTCCATGTCATCCCAAGCTCCGTTCACAACCTCGTCGATAATCTTTTCGGCAATGAAACGGCGGAATTCCCTTGGGCTGTTCATCCTGTCCAAACCTTGTTGCTCTTTGGCGTACTTTTTGAAACAGTGCTGTTGGTATCGCTTCATGATTGAACTTTCCATTAAATGCTCCAAAGATAATTGGACATCTTTTTTGTAGAGTTTCATGCATGCTTTTGCAATCTGACGATACTCTTCGTAGAGTTCCCTGTCGTTCTCGGATAGGAAAATGATATAATCGATTCCGTCGGGATAGTCATAGATACCTTCGTTCAAAACTTTCTTGATGGATTTTTGTATGGCATTATCCAGTTTTGATTCCGAAACGTTACCTTTCCTTGAAGCATTCGCTTTTGCGGCAACGTCTCCGGGCTGTACTTCTTTAGGGTATTTGTTATAACCTTCAATATTTCTCAAGGCTGTCATGTTAATGTTGCTAGGTTCAAGTTTCCAGTCGGTTCCATATCCCCAACTACCTCTTGGTTCTGCAATGTTTATATCTTGGTTGAATTGTTTGTTAAGATATGGGTTCTCAAATTGGTATTCGTTTTTGCCGTCGTTACGTCTGCTGTTTCTTCTGCCAATCTGTTTATCCATCATGTCTTTTGCTCTGTCGTCCCAACGTAATTCTGGGTTTTTTTTAACCATGAACGTACCGTCACCAAATTCGATTGGCTGGAAGTTGTTGTTACCAAAGTCTTTAGTGTCCCACCCATTCAACCCATATTGTCTGTAATGATCGTTTTGGTTAACCACTTTATAAGTGTCGAAATCATCGTCGCTCATGTTGTACAAGTCGTTTTTGAAATCAGCGCTCCATTTTCCGTTTTTCAAACCACCGTGCTGTCTTGCAAAGTTCTTGAGTTTCTGGCTTTTGAATGATTCGTCCATAGTGGACAATTTGTTTTTCATCGTATCCAGTTGCCTTTTAAGTTCCGGAAGTTCCTCGTCAGTGGAACTGATTTTCTGACTCATGCTGCGAATTTTCTTTTTCATATCCTCAACAGCCTGCGCCTCTTTGGCTTCGTCAAATTCAATCTTGTCATTGTTCCAGTTTTCGTAGTAGCCTATGGTGTTGGCTGCCTTCTCCACGGCACTGCGAACGTTGTCGTCACTTTCAATGCCTTTCCACTCGGCGAACCTTTCGCAAACGGTGTCCAAAGCGCTTTCGTCACCATTGTACCACTCCTGCATGAGTTGAACGGCGTTTATTGGATAATTGTGCCCACTGTCGGCGTAATTCAACGCCCAATGCATCACGTCCTGTGACAAATCGTCGTAATCGAAGCCCTCATAAACCTTGTCAAAACCAGCTTTTTTCTTGAGTGCTGCAATTTTTTGGTGTATATTTTCAACCTCTTCGTCAGTTTCACAATCGTCAAGACTGTTTCTCAAGCGACGTATCTGTTTCCTGATTTCAGTTTGCTCTGGTGTGTCTTGCTTTACTCTGGAAGATTTTTCAAATTGGCTGTCGTATGGGCCCAAATCGATTTCTTCGTTGAGCAACGAGCGTATGGCTTCGTCGACCATTGACTCAACCACACTTTTCTTTATTTTGAATGATTTTTTCATCTTATATAATATTATTTGAAATTATTTCAATCAACATTTGTTTTCACCCAAATCATCGTAACTTCTGAATTGACGTTCTGGATTATCCAGTCGGTTGACATATCCGTTTTCCTCCATTGCGTACATAATATCCTTTATCTGGCTACAAACGTTAATAATTTCTTGTCTGATGTCTTGATTAATCACAGGGCAATCCGTTGCCACACTATACAATTCGCGTTTGGCGTCAATCAGTTTCACAAAGTATTCCGCAACCTTGTTCCTATCCTCGTTGATTAATTTTCTCAGGGCTTCATTGAGAGATAGTTTGCTTATGTTTTTTCTTGTTTGTTTCATCTAAAAAATGGATGTTTATAACAAATAAATAGTCCGCAAAACCAAACAAAAACGAGCAACAAACAAACGCCGATGCTCGCTAAAAATTCCAATAGTACTATCTGAAAAACTTATAATCCAAGTTCCGCCATCTTAGCCCTGATTTCAGGAATATTGAACGGATTGCAAACCTTTACGGTGTCAGCACCAGGCTCACTCCAAGGGGCGTCCATTTCTTTCAACCAAGGGCAAACGTAACCAATACCAATAACGTGCTTGAAATTCCACGCCGTTTTGTTACCAATTTTAAGAACTGCACTGTTTTGGAACTCTGTTGGTATTACGCCATACATGGACTCGTTGAAATTGCCAAGCTTGATTTTTATAGGTTCCGTTGTCCCTTTTTTGCATGCCAACACTGTGTTCGAAATATCCATAGCCTGAACGTCAACAGTGCCTACATACTCACCAGTCGTGTAATCGTAATATTCTTTATAACCTAACGCAATCAGATGAACTACAACAAACAACTTGCCGTCTTCCACTGAAAATTGCTTTTTTCCGTTTTGCTTGTTTTTCTTATCGTACAAGCTGAGTTTGTTCGAAACCTCATAACCCACTTTATACGACGTAGGCCCATTTTTCCAAGCACCTGAAGCCTCAACAGGTTTACGCCAAGAAAGACAATAATACACATTCTTATTGTCAAATTTCGTGCTACGGGGTTTGTTCGACAACGTTCCGTCTGGGTTTTTCTCACGGAAAATAATCGTGCCGCCATCCGCACTGTCAACCACACCATAGAAATATCCAGTGTTCTTTCCCGTAATCTTTTGGGCACCACTACGAAGGTAGAAAATGGTGTCGCCTGGTTTGAACGCCGTTTCGTTCCTAGGAATGTATTTCACCTGCTCAAAACTGTCAGGCGCCATGTATGCTTCGTTAACCTGTCCTACTATATTTCCAAACCAACTCATTTTTCAAATCATTTGTTTAACTTATTTGCAGATTTTGCGTAAATCGAATATTTGTTCGGGTTGCTTCTCGACAACTTCTCCCATTGTTGACGCTGTTCGTCCGGCAACTGGCTCAATTGATACGTTGTCATCTGGTATTTCCCGTTTGGTTGCTTGTACCTTTCAATCCACGACTCTTCCGCCTTATCTTTATCCAGATCAATCAAAACTGGCAAGTTCTCCTCATGTGCTCCAGCCGCCCTTACAAACTTGTCATAGTCCTTTGCCAAAAGCCACGCGCCATGATAAACGGTGTACCCGATGTTACGCGCCAATTGTTCCATATTCGAATAGTTGTTCCAAAGCCTGTTGTACGTGTTCTCAACCTCTTCAAGATTTGAACCTTTGATTGTGATTTGCGGATCATTCTCCTTTGCAACCATAGTGAACTGCCTGCCGTCGTCAGTAATCTTGACACCATCGTATTCCAAAACATTACCAGCTTTATGTTCCTGACTTTGTGTGGTATTATCTGAACTATTCATTTCCCTGTCATCGAATTCGCTCGCGTCTTCCTCGTCGTAACTTTCGTATTCCTTTTTCGCGGACTCAAACGCCGTTTTAGCCTCAACCCTATTCACTTCACCATCAAATCCTTCAAGCCATTCTTCGAACGATATCGTGCCGTTAGTCGTTTCCATAGCCTCCATAGCACTATCGAATAACTCATTGTTGGAACCGCCAGCGTTATCAGGCTGGATTTCGTCATCTTCCTCTTCCTCGGATTCTTCAGGAATATCGTAATCGAACAACGAACCCATGTCAATGTTGAACAAATTCCTCACAAAACCCTTGTTGATTTTCTGGTTCCCGGCTTCAGAGTCTTTTTGCGTCGCAGCCTTGTCTTTCTTCTCCATGCTACGCAACAACTCGTTCGTGTAGTCGTCCAAGCCATCATCCCCATAGTCGTCGTCATCCCAATCCTCGTTCAAACGGCTACGGAGCGTTTCTTTGACAGATTCCATGACAATTCTGTCCAATTGCCTGTCGTCAAGCCTTATAATTTGTTTTGCCATTTTATCAAAATTATTTCTTTCATTATAAATATCCACACAACACGAAAGCACAAAAACAAACTTTTTTGAAAAATTTTCACGAAAAAACGCCCCTCATATTCAAAAATGTAGTACGTTTCCGCTCGAAAAACCACCGATGATGCGGACGCCAGAAAAGGAATACCCGCTTAACTCGGAACGGACTAACCTCAAAATCAAAAACTTAGATATGTCAAAAGTCAGCAAAGAGGAAGTTGAAGCCTTCCTTCACGGTTCCAACCCCATGGAACATATTGTCAAGATAGAGTGTGGATACGACGATACGAAAGCGAAAGTCTACTATCGTGACGAAAACGGTAAGAAACAATGCCAGCTCGACGATTTCTACCCGTTTTGTTGGGCTAAACAAGACGCATCAAGACGCCTCTACAACGGAAACAGGGACGTTTTGAAAGGCGAAATGTCAAGATACGGCATCACATGCAAAGGGCTCCGCACAACCAAAGACGACGGTACGGAACCAGAGCGTATGAAAAACGGCTACAGAATTCTTTGGTACGCCATCCGCCCGATGACTTACCAACAGTTCCAGCGTTTTTTTGAAGATGGTGGTGTACCCCTCAGTTCAAGAAACAAGGACGGCTCCGACTCCGGCGAACGCAACTACGTGACAGTAGCACCCAACGAACAACACATGATACGGACAGGAAAACGTCTGTTCAAAGGCTACGAGGACTACGATGAACTGGTTAGGATGCAATGGGACTTGGAGACAACCGGATTGGAACCTCAAAAAGACACAATCGAACAAATCGGCATCAGGACAAACAAAGGATTCGAGAAGATTCTCACAATCACAGGCAATACGCCCGAGGAGCGTTTGGAATCACAACGCAAGGCAATGATTGAACAATACGAAATCATGCGCGATATTGACCCAGACGTTATGTCAGGCTACAACTCTGAGAACTTCGACTGGAACTTCGAAATAGAACAGTGGAAAAAATACGGCGTCGACATGAAGGACGTTACAGGTTCCATACTCCGTGAAGGTATATACAAAAAGAAACGCGAGACGGTTTTGAAACTTGGCGGTGAAATGGAAAGATTTTACCCAACAGTGTGCGGCTCGATTAATCTTACGGACGGATTATTTGCGGTTCGTCGTGCAATGGCACTTGATTCAAATATCAAATCGGCAACGCTAAAAAACATTTCCAAAGATTTTAAGATTAAAAAGAAAAATCGTGTTTACGTTCCTGGTATTGCAATCTCAGACATTTGGAACGACACAGAAGAACACTATGCGTTTTGTGAAGAAGATGGCGATTGGTACCTTTATAATACTTCACATAACAATTCCAATTCAAAAACACCACTCACTATCGAATATTTCCAAAAAATATTGGCAAACGATTGTGACGTGGTTGATCCCGACACTGGCGACATCGTGTTGGAACGCTCATACCCAGAAGGTACTACACCAGAAGAACTATATGAGGTATATCTGGCTGAAAACGGCGTAACGCAAAATAGTACGGAAGCGTCTGATTTTAAGAAAGGATACAATGAGCAGAATGGAAAGTTTACTATGTATACACGAAGCGTTTTGTATCCAGGATATGTTTTAAAAACAGGGCGTTTTATAGTAGAACGTTATTTATTGGACGATATTTTTGAAACTGACGGTGTTGAATTACTGTTCAATCAATCTAATTATCAGGTTTCAAAATTATTGCCTGTTTCATATGAGCGTGCTGCAACAATGGGTACTGCTTCGGTGTGGAAAGCAATACTTTTGGCTTGGTCAAAAGAGCATGATACAGGAATACCAGAAACCGAAAATGTTAAACTTGAAGTAGGCGGATTATCAAGGCAAATGCTAACTGGTTGGGTATCAGAGAGTTACAAATTCGATTTCAATAGTCTATATCCATCGATTGAACTTTCATTCCCATATTTTGTTGATGTTGACATAACCGATGCAATGAGAGCAATGTTGCATTACATGTTAACAACAAGAGAAAAATATAAGGCTGAAAAGAAAAAATGGGGAAAAGAAATTGAAAAAATAAAAGAACAACTTGGGAATGTAACAGATGTAAATGAAATTGAAACATTAAAAAACAAGTTAAACATTGCTAAACGTAATAAAGGGAGTTATGATAAATTACAAATGTCTCTAAAGGTTTGTTGCAACGCATGGTTTGGAAGTGTGTCTTCAAACATTTTTAATTGGAATTCTTCCGAAGTTGGACATCGCATAACCTGTACAGGAAGACAGATGTTCAGGCTTCTTATTATTTTCATGACAAAAACTATTTGTCAAGGGCATGATGATAATCCAGACGATTACAAATATACACCACTAATCGGGGACACCGACGGCATAAACTTTGCCGCACCAAAAAAATTTAGATATACCGAAGAAAACCCATATTATTGTAACGGGTTAGGAAGAAACGGTGTACAAGGTAAAGCTTACATTGGTGCTGAAGCGGACGTTCAAGAATTCGAGGATTTGTACCTCCGTGGTTTATTAGGTATAGATATTGATGATGTTGTGCCAGCGTCAATTTATATTAAACGTAAAAACTATATAGATTTACTAGATGACGGAACTATCAAGTTGGTTGGTAATTCTGTAAAGTCAAAAAAAATGCCAACCTATATTGAAAAGTTTATTGATAAAGGTGTTGATTTATTACTTCATTCAAAAGGTAAGGAATTTATTGAACTTTATTATGACAGTGTGGATGCGATATATAATCGGCGTATCCCATTAAAAGATATAGCTTCAGTTGGGAAAATAAAAATGTCAATTGAAGATTACAAAAAGGCTTGCAAAGAATTAACCAAAGCTGGGACTAAGAAAAGTAGACAGGCATGGTATGAATTGATTATCAAAAATGGGCTTGAAGACAAAGTCAACATGGGTGATACTGTGTACTTTATCAATACCGGTAGTAAAAAATCTCAATCCGACATCAATAGGGAAACTAAGTTTTTCCAAAACCAAAACGGCGTGGAAACCGATGTCACCAAAATTATGCGTAAGGAGTACGACAAGACGCGCAAGGAATGGAAGGCTGAGGGTGTCGATCGTGAGAAAGAATTCAAGGAGCGTTGGAAAAACATATCAGACTATGTGAAGGAGAAATATCCGGACGTGATGGAGCGTGACGAGGTGAATTTCAACTGTGTGCTGTTGGATAGGAACATCGTGGAAGATGAGGAAGATCATTTCTGCGACGAGAACATTGAGTACAATGTGGAGAAATACCTTGAGGCTTTTAACAAGAGGATTTCAATCCTTTTCGTGTGTTTCGACAGGAAAGTCCGCGAACGTGTCGATGAAAACGGCAAGGTTGTCAGCAATATCTTGATTACGAACCCGAAGGATAGGAAGGAATTCACTGAGGAGGAGTGCCGTCTGGTTTCGGGACAACCGCTCAACGATTCCGATCAGGACAAGGTTGAGGACGTGTTGAGGATGGAGGACAAGGAAATCAAGTTCTGGATGTCCGTGAACGAGAAACCGCCGTTCGCTGATGAGTGCGGCATGGATTGGGAGGCAATCAAGAAAGATTATGTTGAGCGCATGGAAGTGTTGAAACGCGACGGTATCCGTGACGAGGTTGCCGATTTCAAGCGAATCCTGTCCAAGTTGACGTCTGCCGATTACGAGGCGTTTATGGATGAAGGTGAGTTGCCCAATTCTATTGCGAAACTTTGTTATATTGACACCAATTCGAACAACTTGATGTCAAAGAAGTTCAATGTTGCGATTGGAACGCTGTACGACATCATAGATGCTTATAACGATAGGGAAAACAACAATAACAACAATAGCAACGAAGAATGAAACAATTGTCAGATGGAAGGAAAAATCGGGCGCACCCAAGGAAACCAGTCAATTTAAGTTGTGGGTGTGACCCTGATCATGCTGGCAGGCCATGGTGTCAAGATTGCAAAGGAACAAAGATAGAAACTTTCTCGTGCAGGAAACGAGCAATAAAATGGCTTGCTTCGCTAGATGAAACCGAAAAAGAAAAAATGATTGAAAAATGGGGAAATGCCATGCATCCAGATTGTTATGCTTGAGGAGAACGACAAATGAACAAAGATTTGGAACAAGCTAAACTTATTGCTAACTCATACGATGGCGACAACATTACAACTGAGGATATTGTCACCGCTTGTATTGGAATGGCGCGTTGGAAAAACTCTTTGTTTTCATATGAAAAGTTAGATAATGAAATATTATAAACCGAAAACAATTTACCTTTATGACACAAGAAGATAAACAACTATTAGCGCTGGATATCAGTTCTAGACTACAATACGGTGTATTATGTTCGGTTCCTGGACAAAACCATCCAATGGTGTTAACTGGGGCAAAGTTCAATTATTTCTATTTCCATGATAGGGATTTAGGGTACGACTACACGCATGAGATTGAATGTGTTATTGACCCGTTGAATGATGCGTCAAACGGCTACATTGTCAAGCCGTATCTCCGTTCGGTGTCAACAATGACAGAGGATGAAAAATGGGACATGTATGGCGACAGTTATGTTATTTCTATTGATTTTGAACGGCGAACAACGGATATGGTTGCGGTGTACAATTCGTCTCGTGTTGTTGATTGGCTGAACGAGCACCATTTCGACTATCGAGGCTTGATTGAAAAAGGTCTGGCGCTCGAGGCACCATGTGGTATGTACGAATCTTTAAATAATACTACAGGAAATGAATAAGATTGGTACAAACGAAACAGAATTTGTAAAAGACAAAAGAAAAACACATTGCAAAGACTGCATGAATAAAAACGGTTTTTGTGGTGCTCAAGACGTTTTGATGTGTTGGCTTCGTAAAACTTATCTACCTGAAGGAGAGTGGTGTAAAGCGTTAATATCTGATGTTGAAACACAAAATGTCAATGAAATCACAGCCGAAGTTAACAAAAAAATTGTTGAAGACATTTTAAAGAAATGACAGAAAATATACAACTCATGCAAGGTGATTGTCTTGACTTGATGCAAGGTTTGGAGGATAAATCTGTTGACTTGATTCTGTGTGATTTGCCGTATGGTACCACGAAAAACAAATGGGATACCATAATTCCATTTGATAAACTATGGGAACAATATGAGCGCATCATTAAACCGAAAGGAAACATAGTACTTTTTGGAAGTGGTTTGTTTGCCTTCAAGTTGGCTCTCTCAAACGAAAAACTGTTCCGATACGACATGATATGGAAGAAGTCGAAGTGTGGTTCGCCGTTTACCGCCAAATACATGCCGATGAAGAAGCATGAACTTATACTTGTGTTCGGGGAAAGTGCGGCGTATTATGAGTCACAATTGCAAGAGGGTAAACCGTATCATCGAAAAAACACACAATATTCCACAAACAACTTCGGTTTCGGGCTCAAGAATCTCGTCATTGAAAACGATGGTACCCGGCATCCGTCCACCGTTTTGGATTTTCCACAGAAATGGAGGAGGCAGGATCAGGTGCATCCTACGCAGAAACCAGTTGAGTTGATGGAATTCCTTGTCAAGTCATATTGTCCGGAAAACGGCGTGGTGTTAGACAACTGTATGGGTAGTGGCTCCACGGGTATTGCTTGCGTCAGAACAAACAGGAACTTCATTGGAATGGAATTGGATGAAAAATATTTCAAAATTTCGGAAAGTAGAATAGACTCCGTGATTCCGGAAACTTAGGTTTGTTTTCCTTCGGCTACACACTATATTCATAGAAAAGGACTTTGGCAACCAAGACTTGTGGATTAGAAATCTTTCACAGTCATCAAAGAAACGCCTCTCAATTTCGAGGGGCGTTTCGTTGTTAACGTCAGTGTTCTGTTTTTCATCAAGCGTCCAATATAACGACAGTCATTTTGTTGAGTTCGGGTGCATATCTGTGTTGTGCGTTATTGAAAACGACGTATTGCTGTGGAATCGTTTGGAGTATGCATTTTTTCAGTTCCTCTGCCGTGCAAGCGTTGGTGTTATATTTGTCAAGCAAGAAACGCGTACCTGTTTTTCCTGTGGATTTGCTTTGCACGTCTTGAAAATCGTAGTAAGCCCAACCGCATTGTTCCAAAACGTCAACAAAATCTCCGAAGTAGTCGATTGCCTCGTCTGGCTCTTCCGATTCGTTGAGTCCTTCCTGGTTGACAACGAGTTTGCCTTTTCCACCGTATTGTACAGCACCTCCGTAGTATTGTATTTTAACGTTCGGATCATCCATGAACAGTTTTCTCATCATTGAAATTGCTGTTCTCATTTTCCTGTCGTCGCTAATATCGAACATTTTGGCAAGTTCCACTTCTTCACCCATGTTTTGGCACAGCGCATTAAGAATGTTGCTATATTGAGGACGTATTCTTACCGTGCCATTCGGGCCAATCAGTGTATGGGTATACGGGTTGAACGTATATTTTCCGATTTGGTATTCGTTTGCAGATGCTTTCTGTTGCAGTGTTTCGGGTTCCGTTTGCTGCCTCTGTTGCTGCATTGGTCCAGACTCTGGTTTTGGCATCGCCTGCGGTTGTTGTGCTTTCGGTGCGTGGTTAACTCCTGCGGCGTTGATGGCGTCCAGTATGTCCATCCATTTTGGACGTGCGTTTTGGGTGTCCGTTTCTGCGGACATGTTTTCTAACTCTTCCCTTATGATTCTTCCTATCGTGGATTCGTTCGCGTTCTTTTTCTTGTTCCATTTCCTGCTGTTCAGCGCAAACTGGGCGCGTTTTCTTGTTAACGGGTTTTTCGAGTGTGACAATTCCTCGGCTGATTTGCCGGTGCGTTTCATTGTAGCAGTGAACTTGCCTTTGTTTTCTGGGTTGATTTCAATTCCCGACTTTGACTTCTTCTCGTCGAGTTGTCTTTGTTGGCATTGGTTAAGAATTTCTTCGGCAGCCTCTATCCATTCTGGTGTGGATGGGTTGTCGTTTGCGTCTGTTTCTTTCAGCCAGTCCACAATGCTTGAGAGTTGCTCACATTGTTGTTGTGACAATTGATGCCCGTCGGAGCACATATTCAGATAGTACTCTATTGTATCTATCGCGTTTTCGTATTTTGTATCGAAAGACTCTTTCAAAATTCTGTTTATTGATTCGCTTACGATATCGTTTATATTCATTTCTTTACCTTTTTTCTTTCTAGGAACCCATTTCAGATTGTCTGCGCGGTTGTTGTGGTAGTCTCCGTCGATATGCACTACCATGTTGTTTTCCAAGTCATGCTCACCCAAAAACGCGTCCGCAACCATGTATTTCACATCGGGACAGGTATTCATTCCAGATTTATGGTTGAGGTGGAATTGCATTGCCTTTCTTGTCGGGGCGTCGTATCCGCAACTGATTGTGGATTTCGCGGCGTTTTGTAGGTTGATAGTCCTAAGTCTACCAAGATTGGAGATTTCGTAGTAGTTGCCGTAGTCGGCTTCACCACCGAAATAACGTCCTTTGTTAGGTACTGGACGCCATTCCTCGTCTTCCAAATCTTTCAAGTCAGGGTTCATTGGAATAACGAACTTTTCCTTATATTCCTCAACCGACATGTTTTCTGGTTTCGAAATTGTCTGTGGTTTAGGTTTTGCAGTACGTTTTGGCTGATAGACAATCGTCCCGTTTTTACCTTGTACGAAGTCTGCTGGGTTAGCGCCGTATTTGGAGGCAATCATTTTCGCCAATGTTTGGGGTGACATGCCGTTTAGTTTGAAACTGTCGCCTTTTTTCAAATCCTCGTTCAGTCTAGAGTTCAATGATTCCTGTAATTTTTTCAGGAATTGTTCTTTGACGGTATTTCGTATAATAGTATATGTTTCTTGTTTCATTGTTCCTTTTGCGTGTTCATTATGTTGTTTCCAAATCTCTTATAAGTTCCTCTGCTGTGAAGTAACCGTCTTCGATGGGATATTTCGAATTCTGTTGCTGGATGTAGTCGTCGAATTCGTCTTGTTCGCGATTTTTTTTGATATAGTCGCACATGGCTCCGACGATTTTCGTACCCTTTCCTGTGTTAGCGAAAACCTCTTGCAATGTTTTGTTGAAAACTTCAAGGTTTGAGTCAGCCAATTCCATGAGTATGAAATTGTAGCCTATTGTTTCAACGTCGTTTCCGCTTTTTTCAACCGCTTCCGCAATCTTGCACCACAACGGATATCCCAGTCTACTGTCCCATTTCTCCGCCATACCGAAATCTGCTTTCGACATAACGAAACGCGCTTTTTTCCTGTCTTTCGGAAGCCCGCCCAAAACGGCGATTTCCAAAACGCCTTTTACGGTTTGCTGTAGCAGTATGGGAAATATGGCACCCGTTGCCTCAACGCTCGGCATTTCATCAACCTGTCCGACTTTGACAATTACATATCCTCCTTCGTTTGTAGAAGCGTCTATGTCTGTATCGTCCTCTGTAAGTGTCAGAAATTGGCTTGATTTGATTATTCTTGTGTAGATGGAAGGAAGTTCTGGCTGAATCTTGAAAAGTTCCTGGACGTAGTTTTGGACGTTATACGCGAAATATTCAGAGGCACCTTCGACAAGTGCGTCAACCATCCTCCTTTTGTATATTTCCGAAGACAAATTCCCCATATCCTCCACGCTGTCGAATTCGAAGCCGTCTCCGCTGTCTGGTTTAACTCTCATTTTGTGTGGAGAAACAGACTCGGATATTTCCATGTCGATTGTTATCGTATCTTCTGGAAAACGGAACAAATCCTTGACAATATCGCCGCAAAGTTTTTCCAACGCAGGTTTACACGAACGCTCGATTTCCTTGCACTTGTTCAAATCGGAGTAAAGTTCGCTTTTAATTTGTTTGACAGGCTTGTTTCCGAATTCAGATGAAAGTTCACTGAAACGTTTCGACAACAAAGAGTCAAGGAAATGTCCTCCAGTAATTCCGGGTGGAAATGCTGGATTATCCCCTAGAGATGTCTCATTATTTTTCAACGCATCCAATATGTAATCTGGAAGTTTCATGTTCAAACACTTTCTTATTTGTTGAGTAGTTCCGACATTTTAACGACTTTCGTTCCCTTTTTCCATTCTTTCCTTGCCTCCGACACGAGTTGTTTTTTTGTGATAATGCTCTCGTTCGTTCCGCCGTCTGTGATTTCGATTGCGGAAGCGTTTGAGTCAAGAGCCTGTGTCGTTGCGTTGCTCAACCCGGACTTTGTGGTTTGGATAACCGTTTTGGGTTGGGAAGAGTTGCTGTTGGCTGAATAAATGGTATTCGAGCCGTCTTCACAGAGCCTCTTGTACTGTTCCTCTGTTATTTTGTACGTTCGTTTCATTATTTCAATCGATTGTTAACACATAAATATGTTGTATCTTCAACTTTGTTTTCCACGCACCTTTTTCATATATTAAGGCAAATTTTTTGAAATGTCAAAAATTGTTGAAAACATCAGACAAAGGCTTAGGAATTTCATGATTGGATTGTCCTTTGCACTAAAACGAACCGAGGGCACCATGCTCCGTCAGGAAGGCACCGCTAACAATGTTGGAATCGGTGACGAACAGGAGGTTAACGAGAACAGGGTTTCGAAAGCGTTACTCAAGGGTGAGGTGACTCAAGAAGTGAAAAACCTTCGTTACAGAACTTACAAAGTGGATGAAGAAGCAAAGGAAACTGAATATTATTCACCGTTGAAGGCAATCAAGCGCGACAAGCAGGACAACAGGCACATCAAGTACAAGAAACCTGACAACTGTACACTCATATTGATACAGCCGAACAAACAAGAGGGTGAAAGTGTGTACGCTGCCATAAAGGAGTATGAGAACAAGGAAAAAGAGACAAAACAGTTTACCATAAAGATTAAGAGGAATTTTGTTCCAAGGTTCAGGCTTGAGGAATATACTAGGAGACTGGCTTTGTTCAGTCGTCCAGACGGTTCTACAATTGCCGACTTCTATATTTCAAAATATCCCGATCCGTCCGAATTCAAGGCAAAGGCTTTCATAAGGGAAGTCAAAGAAGTAATGGAAAACAAAAGAAAGTCTGACTTGACAGATTTCACGTCGTTTAGTTTCGAGACATACAAGTGCTACAATTCTGAAGATTTCCAATTATACACCTTGAAAAAATGCTATCTTGAAGGGTTTGATGAGTATGATGGAAACTATATCTTCAGATATGTAACAAAAGAACCAATCGAAGTGAAAAACAACAGATTGTCGGACGTTTTCTATGAAGAGGAAATGGCTAAAAAGTACGAGAACAAAGAGGAGAAGAAAGTCACGTACATGTTCAACCCATACGCCGAACAAAACAAGAAAGAGTATATTTGTTCAAGGTGTGGTAAGAAATTTGTGTATGACTTGGCTGAAATCGATGCGGCTGAACCGTCCGAGGCGCGTTTGGTTGATGAAGAAAACAAAAACGGTGAGAAAGAAGTATCGACGTATCTAGACATGCAGATGACGGAACAGGCAACAGGAATGAGACTGTGTAAGGATTGTCTGCAAAAAGAATATGAAAATCTTGTCCAAAAAATGTCTAGAGAAACAACTGAATGATTTGGTTTTCTAATTCATAAGCGCTACAATAAGACAAATTAAACAAAGGAAATGAGTTTTTTGGATGAATACAAACGGCTCGCGGAATCTGAAACCGACAACGAGTTCCCTGAACAAATGGAGTATGACGGTTTGTCCGAGAGCGACAGGGACGTGTACGAGGAGGTTTTGAACAAAATGCGTGCGGATATGGACAAAGCTAACGAGGAAATGAAAAAAAACGCAAAAAGTTGGGGCGACGTTTGCCACACGACTGAAAATGGCGGGATACAAAACAACACGTATACGTTGAGTGAAGAAATGAGGAAAAAAAATAGGGCAAACTATGGAAGTCAGCAGCCAATTGTAAACGGTGATGGAACAACAAAGCATGTTTCTGAGCCGTTGGGTTTTTATATTGACGGATACAGATGCCCGAAGTGTGGTAGATTGATGTATGGTGACAACGGTGAGTTTATATGTGGTGGATGTGGCTATTCGGAACCAAAAAACGGGCGAGTCATTCAATTCTGTTTCATTGACAGTTCATATATCAAAACGCCGTTTGCACCAGAAGACAACGAAAACATGAACGCCATGTTCAGAAGGGCTAACATGCAGAATAAATAAAAAATATTTTTGAATGACAAAAATTACTATAGGTGTTGAATTGAACGACGTGATAAGGGATTACACAGGGCAGTTCATAGAGTGCTATAAAAAAATAGTTGACGGGAATTTCAATAAAAGTATTGAGGACGTGGATAGTTTTGAGTTTTATGATGTATTTCCGTTTGAAAGTAAACAAGATTACCAGGAATTCAGGTATGTCGACGCGGCATACGATTTGAATGCGTTGGCGCCTTTGGTTGATTCGCGTTTGCTGGGGTTGGTTAACAACTGGACGGAAAACATCCTCAAGAACCTTGATGTTGATGAAGACCCTGAAATAATGTTTTTTTCCGCTTTGGAAATCGGTGCCACGATACCAGCAACGCTGGGATTCTTGTCAGACAAGGGTTTTAAAGTCAGGGATTATTATTTTCCGTTGGATTCGACAAGAATTTTCGAAAAGTGTGATATTGTCATAACGGCAAACCCGAACATTATAAACGCGTGTCCTGAGGACAAGACGGCAATCAAAATTAAAATGGGTTACAATGATGATACCGAAGCAAAATATGCGTTTGACAGTATGTATGACTTGCTGACTGATAGTGAAAACACGTTTATTAAATTAATTGAACAAAAGGAAAAAGAATGATAAAGTGCAACAATTACGTGGAAATTGACGGGACATATTATGTATTGGACATGGACGCATTGTCCAAATACATCATTAGCAACGACAATGGGAATGTTGTTGAAAGGACAAAAAGCGAACAATGGGTTGCTTCCGAAAAAAAAGGCTCTAAAGAAATGGAACTTGTCACAAAGGACATTACGGAAACAACACAGGCAAGGTGTGACGAACATGCGCCGTTTAGGGCTGAGGTTGCAAAAATGTTGCTTTCATTAGTAATGTATCCAACAGTTAGCGACAGTGGCGAATCAATTCCGTTTAAGTCTCTTAGTGATACAATGACGATTGGGCAAGTTATTGCGTTCAACACACTTTTGGAAGAAGGAATAATCAAAGAAGTCATAATCGAAGAAGATGAAGAAGAATAAGAAAAACAAAAGTGAAAAACCGAATATTGAAACGTTTGTCAAAAACGTAGAGTTGGCTGTGTCACAGATAGAGAACAACGATTTTACTATGTATTTTTTCGTTGTTGATTCGAAGAATGTGCCTAACGCCATGATGTGTTACATTTACCAGATGGCTAAATCGTTGCAGGACAAGGGTTACAAAGTGTGTATGATTTACCAGATGGAAGGTGAATACAGTCAAAGTGACATTGAAGCAATTGAGAAAGGTGGAGGCGTACCAGATGAAAACCGTATGTTTATTGGTGTAGGGGATTGGCTGGGGCAGGAATACGCTGATTTGCCGCACATGAACATTATGAATGAGGAAAACAAATGGATGGTTGGTGCATACGACTTTCTTTTCATTCCGGAAGTGTTTTCGAGTTTTATGTTCCTCACTTTCAAGAACAAAATTCCGTGCAAACGATATGTAATCCTTCAAGACTACAATTATATTGCGGAATTTATCCCTACTGGACACCAATGGGCAAACTACGGTATTGATCATGTGGTTACAACATGTCAAGCGCAAGCAGACAGAATTAACAGTGTGTTTCCTTACACAAAACCATTCACTACGGTTATTCCGCCGTATTTCCCAGCATGTTTTACAAAACCAGTAACAGCCAAGAAAATGGTTGTAAACATTATTGCAAAAGACAGGGAAGATGTCAATCGTATAGTTAAACCTTTTTATTGGAAATACCCGCTCTACAATTTCATTTCGTTCCGTGATTTGAGGGGTTTTCCGAGGCAGAAATACGCAGAATTGTTACAGGAAGGGCAAATCACTGTGTGGTGTGACGATAAAACGCCGTTTGGTATTTCAGCGGTAGAGGCTTTGAAGTGTGGAAACCTTGTCATTGGCAAGATTCCGGATATTATACCTGAATGGATGAATGAGGATAATGGGTTGTGGTTTAACGATATCAATGATGTTCCTGAACTTTTGTTCAAGGCAATTTCGACACTTTTGGCTGACGATATGCCACCAATTCTGCAAAACGGGATTAATGAGGCTGCAAAATTGTATACAGCAGAGGAATATAACAGTAAACTCATGAATTTTGTTGAAAACATGAAGAAAGAAAGAGTTGACGAATTAAAGCGTTTCGTTGAAATTGAAAAAAATAACGTAAAAAATGAGAAAAAATGAACAACGACATCACTATTGTAATTCCATTGCATACACTTGGAAGTGAAAATGTCGATTTTTTGAAAAAGGCAATTGATAGTGTCAGAACATGCCAAAAATATTACAACGACGGTAAACTCATCGTTTCGGTTGTCGCGCCGTTTGAGGATAGCACTAACACAAATCTTGTTGACAAATGGATTCTTAACGATTCTGGAGACACTACATATTGCGGACAGGTTAACTATGCAGTTCAACATATCGACACCAAATATTTTTCGATACTTGAATATGACGACACTTATACTGAGAAATGGTTTAAATTCTTCAAGGATTATGTGTTTGGTAATGAGGATGTTAGCGTGTTTCTTCCGTTGACAATTGTGACTGATGCTGGTGGCGAGCATTGGCAATACGGAAACGAGGCTGCTCTTGCAGAGTTCTTTTCTTCCGAGCTTGGTTTCCTTGATTTCGATTGCTTGCAGGATTGGAGTGCGTTTGCGTTGATGGGTGCCATTATCAACAGGGAGGATTTTGTTAACGTTGGAATGTACAAACCGTCAATCAAACTGGCGTTTGACTATGAACTGTTGCTCAGGATGACAAACAAGAAACTTAGAGTAATGGTTATTCCGAAAGAGGGATATAAACATATCGTTGGACGTGAAAACAGCATGATGGACGTTTATAGAAAGGAAATGGATGGTACCGATGAAGTCCAAAAATGGTTCGAGTTAGCCAAAAGGGAATATCAATATACTGAAGATAGAAAGAAAGGTATTTCCAGAAAACAAAAGGTTGAGGAAGTGAAATAATTTTGAAAAATTCCGAAAACCAGTAAATGGCTGACGAACAGAAATTTGAAGGTGGACAGGTTGGTAATGTAGAAAGTAAACCCGATGGTAATTATTTCGGAAAACGAGAGGAAAACGCCATCGGGGAATATCTAAAGTGTGAGGATTATCTGGAAAAACAGCGTATTTTCAACACGATATTGAAGCCCGCATTCACGAAAATGATTGAATCACTGATACGCCGTTATGGCTTGTTTAGTGTTGACGAGGCGTTCGAAGACACGTTTAACGACGCTATGTCATTTCTCATGCTCAAAATAAACAATTTCGATGCAAGCAAAGGGTATAAAGCGTATTCTTATTGCGGAACCGTTTGCAAAAACTATCTGATACGGAAACGAAAAGAATCACAGAAAAACGAAAGCATAAATATGTCTTTTAACCCTTCGTATGGAAATGGTTTGACTGACGATAGTGACAATCCAGAAACGATTGACAAAAAAAATACTTTCAACAGCAAAATCATTGAGAAAATAAAGGTGGCAATCAAGCGCTCTGTAGACAATAAGGAAGAACAAAGATTGACAGAGAACGAGTACAAGGTAGGTATTGCTTTGTTGAATCTGCTTGACGATTGGAAAACAATTTTCAACGGGCTTGAAGGTGATTTGTCGAAAAAATATAACAAGAGCTTCATATTGTACTATCTGAGTGAGAACACTTTCCTGTCCATCAAAGAAGTTAGAGAAGCAATGAAGCGTTACAAACTGTTGTATATGATTGTCAAGGAAGATTATGTGCACAATATTTATACAGGAAAAGAAGAGGAATAATGAAATACTTAAAACTAAGAATAAACAATTTGACAATCCTGGAAGCGTTGTTACAGGAACTGTATGACGAATCAACGAAAAACATATACGAGATACAAAATGAGATGAACCGTTTGTCTAACAGTGTCCAACTCAACGAAGAAATTATGGATTCGAAAGTCAAATACGCAAAAGCCATGAACGACTATTCGTCGAATAAAAACAAGGCTTTAGGCACAAAACTTGATGTTGCGAAACTTATGGCTGAGTTGTACAAATTCCAAGGTAATGTCAAAAAAATGAATCAGGAAAGCGAAGAACTACCAAATTGGGGTGACGTGATTTCGCAAATCAATGAAATGGGTGAGGAACAAAAAGAAAACACTAAAGTGTATAAAATGAAAAAATGAGCACAAAAGTAAAACAAGCGGTAGAATCAGTTTCTGGGCAAATAAACGCTATTTTATCAATTTTAGATGGTACAATACCATTATCTACGTTGTTGATGGATAAAATAGGCGCATTGAACCCATTACAATTTGTTTTATCGATTTTACAACGTGTTGTGGGTTATGATAAGGTTGTGGATTTTTTGACGGAGACAATAGTCATTGGATTACCTTCAATAGAAGATAACGTAAAAATTTCATTAATTGAATCACTTAAAAATTTATTTTCATGTTCGGTTAACCCTTTAATCAATGAAACAATATTGCGTGAAGGCGTTGTGCTTGATTTGTCTACAATTGATTTGTTGGGTATCATGAAACAGTGTCCATTAAATACTATTTTTGAAGATGTAACATTTAACGGTACATACTTCTATTTCGATATTGATAGGTTTACGATACCAGATCAATTGGAAAATAGTACAGATTTAAACGCTGTTATATGGTATTCTAAAAATCGCTCTAGCGATAGAACTGTTTGGTATGGTAGCGATAAGCAAAACGAAGAGCATGAAATCCTTTCGGTTGAAAACGAATATTCACAGGGAACGCTTCCTTCTGAGAATAATGGGCTTATAACGTTAGAATACACTGAAAAATCTTCTTGGATAAAAGACAGTGTCGGAAATGAAATGGCAATACAAGTCCCACATGGGAATTGTTTGCATGTGTTTTTGGGTAATTCAAAAGGAGTTACAGACGAAATAATACCTTCATATGATGAAATTGCAAGTAAAACCGAACAATTTAAACTTTTTTCAGATGAATTAGAAAATGGGCTGAATAATCTCAAAGAAAAATTATTAACTGACGTTACTATTGAAGAACAAGAAGAAACACAAAATAATATAAACGTTATCAACAATCTTAAGAATTCGCTAAAAAACAATATTTCAATTGAAACTATATTACCTAATCTTCCTATAGATAGTTTTAACGGAAAACGTTTGATAACAATTGGTGATACTGATATAAATATTAGCGAATACGCCTACAGCGCAACCAAAGAAAATTTGATGGATGAAAATAAACAATATAAATCTGAGCTTGAAAGAATTGCAGAAACATATCAATACATAACGCCACAGGAAAACTATTATTTCAACAAAACGTTGTTTGAATTTAATGCTGATTATATCAAATCTATAAAGCTTTTTGATTCAAAAGTACTTGCGATACAATTAGTTAATTTGTTAACTGGATGCTTTGACGTTAAATTAAACCTTTCATTTGAAGAACGACTAGTACGTAACGAAGTCGAACAAATGATTAAAAAGATTATTAACGGTGAAGACGTAACCTCTGTAAGTGACTGTTTTTTCACGTTTAGTAATGATGAATACAATTTATTGCTTGACGAAACTGAAAAAGAAAGAATTGGAAAATATACTGGTGGTGAGTATGGCTACGGTTCCACAATTGATTATTCTAAAATTTATGATGAAATCAATGCTATCTCAAATAGTGCAACACTTAGCGAACAAATTTCAAATATTGAGCACGCATTTAATGAAATAAGCCGAACAATAAAACCTGAAATTTATCAAGACGTTGACGAATATTCTATAAATTTTGATTTTTTAAATAATCTTTTGATGGGCTTAATGCAAACAATTGTCTATGGAATTATAAGCCCTAAGTTTTACATGCTTATTGCTGTCAACCTTAAAATAATGGGTAAGGTTCCTAATTTTGATTTGGCTGGATTTATTGCTTCATTTAAAACTTTGCTATTAAATTTAATAAAAAGTATAATAGATGACATGTTGTCAAAACTTAGTGAATGGTTAATTTCAATAATTAAAGAATTAATTAGTCGTCTTTCTGACAGGCTTTTATTGGAACAATACGAATATTATATTCAACTACTCATGAAATGCATAAGAACATTTAGGCGGCTATTTGGCAACAAAGATTGGAACATGGCAGACGTTGAATACGCTGATATTGTTTCAATTAATGCAAATGACGACTTTACTGAAATAACAAATACAAATTGCTAAAATATGAATTGGGTTTTACAAATAGCCGATAGTTTGAATGACGTACTTGACACTGCTCGCCCCCCTTTTCAAAATATTCCGGCTTTACCATTATACGCAGAATCAACTATGCGCCCAGGCTTATCGGCTGACGTGTTAGCCAGTAAAATAATCTCAAGGCTGCCAGATATAGGCATACCAACAGGACCAAACCCTGATGGTTCTAAAAACGTCATTAATGATTTAATAAAAGTTATGTGCGAAGAAATTGTTAAAGCAATAAAAAACGATTCTTTGGTTTTAATGACAATACCTTCAGGCGCAATTAAAATAACTTCAACTGGGGGTAACGTTGGTGGGCCAGTACAATCAACAGGTCAAAATTGGAATTTCAGTGAAATTAAAGGAATTGTTCAATGAATACAAACATTAATACACTAACAAAAAAAGAACTTGAAGAAAAAAAAATCGAATTAGAAAAACTTTTTAATCAAGTTAGAGATGAATTAAGTGCTTTTATTGAATCTACAGAAACAACTATAAAAGAAAAAACGTCTAAAATGGATGAATTGTCTTCCGAATGGATAAAAATAAACAACGAAATTAATAAAAGAGATGGCAAATCAGTCAAGTGATAATTCGTTTTTCAAATTTTGTACCGTCGAATACGTCGACGATTCTAGTAAGGCTTTAAGAGTAAAAGTTCGTATAGCACCATACGACAATGGTAAGGATATAACACAAGAGCCATGCGTTGAAAACAATTTCAATGGGGTTCAATGGTGTTTTCCAATGCTCCCGAAAATGATGCATGTAAACCCGAAAGTCGGTGAATTGGTTGTTGTTTTTTGTCAGGAGCCTGATTCACCATTTAGCCAGCGTTTGTTTTTGGGCCCTGTAATTTCACAGGATTATATGATGGATTATGATTATGATTTTCCGCCTACAGATATTTTACCTAAAAGTTCGGCTAGAAGAATGTTATCAGGAAGCACTGCTGACAAAACATATATCCCATTGCCAAGTCCAGATGGAGACGGTGAAAATGAAGGAACCATTCCAGAAAGAGAGGACATTGCGATTAGAGGCAGGGGTAATTCTGATATCATATTAACAGATGATGAAGTACGCATTAGATGTGGTTTCAAGAAAACGCCACATGGTACAATTAAAAAGAAATTAAATTTCAATGATAAAGATTTGGCGTATATTCTAATGCGATATAGGAACAGCAAAGATGAAGTCAGTTCTTATGATAGTTCAATAAATATTGTTGCAGACAGAGTGAATATTTTGTCACACGATTCAATAGACTATTTTAAATTGGGTGATAGAAAAAATCTAATTTCAGACGATGAAATGGATAAAATTCTGAAACAAGCACACGAGTTGCCTTATGGTGATGTTCTTGTTAAATTTTTAAAAAAATTTATTGACGTTTTTAATAGGCACACGCATCCATATAATCGTTTACCTCCTTCTTTAAATGAAGCTGATATACAAGCACTTGAACCTAATTGGGATAACATGCTTTCAAAATCTGTGAGAATTAACTAACAAAACTATTTATGAATAAAAACAATTAGAATGTTAGTTACCAATACATTCCTTTCAAAATGCAATACAATTGTTGACGGTAGTCTGGTAAATACGGGCCTTAACCCGATACTGCAACTGTATTACGGCAACATGCACACGAGAGGGCTTATATATTTTGATGAGAACAAAGTCAAATCTTTATGTTATGACATGACATATTCAGACGTTTCCAAACTGAAACATGTTTTGAAAATGTGGAACGTCTCAGACATAAACGTCCCCGGTATCACAAAACGTTTTCCTGATTCATATTTGACAGGCTTAAGAGAACGTGCAACATCTTACGATTTACTGCTTTTGAAACTACCAATGAATTGGGACGCCGGACGTGGCTTTGATTTCTCTCAAGTTAACACATATGAAGGATATAGGGCATATTCTGAATACGGTTCTAACTGGTATCATGCCACTACTGATACGCTTTGGGAAACCCCTGGTGTTTACGACGCAAAACAGGTTGAAGAGGAACTTGAATACATGGAAACGAACGAAAACTACGTCAGTGAAATTATTGTGGCGAAACAACATTTCGATTTCGGAAATGAGCCCATTGAAATGGATATAACCGACGTTTTCAACAACTTCATAAACGGTAGCGAGGAAAATTACGGTTTCCTACTTATGTTCTCGCCAAAACTTGAAAACACGAAACATAGGATAAGTCAATACAGCGGTTTTTTCACAAACACAACCAACACATTTTTCGAACCGTATGTGCAAACGACGTATAGTGAAAGTATTCAAGACGATAGAGTTTCATTCTATCTTAACAAACCAAACAGATTGTACTTTTATTCAAATATCGGTGGAAACAATGAAAAATCTTGACATGTTACCGACATGTGAAATAAACGGCACAACATATGAGGCACACCAGCAATCAAAAGGCGTATATTACGTTAATTATCGCCTCAACGAACAAAACAGCACAGCCCCGAAAACATATTATGATACTTGGGGAAACATTTCATTCAATGGAGTTAACTACCCAGATGTTAAACTAAGGTTCACAACCATTCCAAACGGAGACTATTTCAGTTTCGGACTTCCATTTGATACCGAGCGCAAACCTAGACTTGATGTTACACTATCAGGAATCAACCGAGACGAGAAAGTGCCGCACGGGGAAACAAGACGCATAGTCGCTCACATCAGGGCTGAATATACATCTGATCAAGAAGCACCAAACGCTAACGTCGACTACAGGGTGTACGCCGTTTTCGACAACAAGGAAATGACAGTAATTGATTGGCAGCCAGTTGACAAGGAATACGCTACGTATGTGATACCGTTTGAAAGCGACAATTTCGTACCACAAGTGTACCATATCGACTTGAGGGTGAAATATGGAAACGAAACCATCACGAAACAGGACGCTTTGAGGTTTGAAGTCGTTTCGATTGCGGACAAAATGAAATCCTAAATACCGACTATTTATAACTAAAATTTAGAAACAAAATGACACAACAAATAAGACTTACTGAACAGCAACTTAACGAAATGGTTGCCGAATGCGTTAACGAGATTTTGAACGAGGGCGCAGGCTGGGATATGCTCAAGGGTGCTTTCCAAGGTATTAGAGACGTCAACAGAGCCAATCGTGCTGATAGACAAGCAGTTAGAACTGCTCAAAAAGACGAAAAACAAGCACAAAAAAACTTCAATAATTATATGTCTCAAGCGGAGAAAGACATTCAGGCAATCGAAAAGATTTTATCTCACTATGAAGGACAGCCAAACAGTGGAAACATTGTGGACAAAGCCAAACGTTTGATTGGTGCTATCCGTCCAAAAGACACCGCCAAGGCTGATAATCGTTCTTATTATAGCGGTATGCAAGGCAAGGTGTCCCAAACTAAACAGAATACTAACACTGCCACCCAAACTGCTAAAAAAAATAAGCAGCAAAGGCAACAAAACGTACAACAAGGGATGCGCAATTTGTTTGGAGGACAACAGCAACAGCAATACACTCAAACGGCAGAATAAATATACAATCTTTATCATATCCAAGGAGGTTTCGGTAACGGAGCCTCTTTTTTTTTTGCTGTTCAACATAAAAAATGTGGAATTTTTGAAAATTTCTTCCCGAAAATGTGATAGTTTTGAAAAAAATGTAGTACGTTTCCGTTGCTAAACTAATAAATGATAAATTATGCTATCAGAAGAAAGACTTAACCAGAACTACCTAATGTTCATTAACCGTATGGAAAAATACGGTTGCAAATCGGACGCGCTCCTCAATGAATTGGGTGAGAAAATCAAGTATGCAAGCTACAGCCGAAACGAGGAAGACGGCGGGTGCTACACAGGCTCCCTAATAGACGTCACATTGAACCGCCTATGCAAACTAGGCTTCCAGATTAACGAAAGCGTTTTCGGACAAAATACAAACGCCGTGGCGCAACGTCCGTTTTTGTATTGTGAGCCTAAATCGCTTATGAAAGTTTTGCTATTGCTAAATTTGTCCAAGGCTGAAATGTATGAACCGGAAACGGAGCAATGGAAACTGAAAAAAGGGATGCTGTACCGTTTCAGCGAGACATTGAAAGCACCGCTGAAAATCGGCGCCAGAACACTATACCTCTGTCAAAAATACGGCATCAGACTCACGGAAGAGGAATATGAGGCGATCCTTTTCTTCGACTCTGAAGACGACACTGTTCCAGAGAAATTCAGGAACCCTCTCTGTATGCTGGTAAGGACTGCGGTGGCGTTTACTGCGGTTGAATTGAGACAAATATATTTGGACAACAACAAATTGAATAACAACGAAATAGAGAAATAATTATGTGGATTTCCAGAAGATTAAGAAAAATTGAACAAGACATTGACGTATTGAGAACTCGTCAAATTATTATGCAAGCGAACCAAGACAAAAACGACGTTCTAACCCTCAGGTTCTCAAACGATTCACCGCACCCTGATCCGACATACGCCAAGGAAGGCGACAGCGGTTTTGATTTAAGAGCGTGGATTCAGCCAAATGAAGAAGGTGTACTATGCAACAGTAACAACGTGCATAGTATTGTTTTGCACCCGCACGAACGACGTTTGATACATACAGGTATAAAATGCGAACTTCCGCACAACACGGAGATACAAGTGCGTCCTAGAAGTGGAAACGCTTTGAAATTTGGTTTGTCAATAACTAATACGCCGGGAACAGTGGACCAACTTTACAGAGGAGAGATTGGGGTTATTGTGCTCAACACATCCAATGACATTGTGACTATTCAAGATGGTGACAGGATTGCACAAGCCGTTTTATGCCCGGTTTACAACTCATACAACGTGAACCTTGAGAAAATCGAGCGTGTGGATACGGACACGGCAAGGGGAGAAGGTGGATATGGGCATACAGGAAACAAATGACAGAATTCCATTATGAATTATTTTTACCCAACTACCACACATGGTAGATAACCCGAAACAGTTAATAAAGGTTGAGTTATGGAGTTGGGGTAGTTGGGTAAATTTTTATCAAACGTTTACAGTCAATATCCAAACCACAAAGTACCTTCAACAATATGTTCTTGACAATCAGTTTTAGCAAATCTAGTGTAAATAGTCACATGGTCTGACGTCGGCAACAACGAGACATTATCTGTTAAGTACCCATTGTAAAATTCGCCAGATTCATCGGTTGTGTAGGTGATAATAGTATGTTCCACCATTTCTCCAGTGTCAGTATCTTCAATTTCAAACCAACTATAGTCGGGTATCCAACCGTGTTTATCATCTGGGTAATAATTTGCGTCGTTTTCACCAATTTCATTTAGCTTGTACCCCTCAGTTTTGTCATAAGATCTAGCATCCCATTCAGTAATGGGAAAAACGCATAATTCATCCTCATCCTCGCCTTGATCTTCGTCTTGTTTTTTCGCGTTCGCGAAATACTTAACACCGTTATAGGTGAAACTGTCGAACGGGACGCCAACCTCGTCTCCGTATTCGTTAAGAAAATAAATGTTATTCATTGTACTAATATGTTTTTAACATAAATAGTTGTTTTTTTTTTTTACCAATAAACGGTTGAGAAAGCCACGGAGTATTCATCTCCGTGGATGAATCAACCTTGATTTTGAATGTATTTCTTTATTGTCTCTTCACTCATCTCTCCTACTGTGGAGCAAAAGTATCCGTTGCTCCACAACACCCTCTTCTTCCTGTAGAATCGCGACAGGTGTTCTCCATGGCTGTCCCACATTCGTCGTGTCGACACCTGCTT
>Ga0247608_10001641_pt1 | contig 30269 bp, 38 predicted proteins | sample 176DNAGHGlowgp2_FD_193490 | JGI IMG/M metagenome (GOLD analysis project Ga0247608, IMG submission 193490) | Sheep rumen microbial communities from Palmerston North, Manawatu-Wanganui, New Zealand - 1766 DNA GHGlow gp2 | ecosystem: Host-associated > Mammals > Digestive system > Stomach > Rumen ...
GGGATCTGGGAGGCGGCGTTTGCGCCGCTGGTGAAGGATCTCTCCCAGGCGGAGCGGCAGCGCACACGGGCGCAGAAGGAATGGAGCGACAAAGCCAAGGCGGAAGCCGAGGAAAAAGGTGCAGATCCGGCCAAAGCCAAACCGAGCTTTTCGGATGAATTGTGGGCCGTGATCTGCGACCTCGACAAGAAGATCCTCGCTTACCGCGAGGCGCTGGGCCTTACGCCGAAGGCGCTGCGGCGGCTGCGCGGTCAGCCCATGGCAGCGTCCGGGCCGACGGCAGCTGAGGAGATCAGCGCGAAGCTCGACCGGATGCTGCAGATGGAGGACGTGGGGACGAACTGGAGCTATGAGGAGCTGGTGTCCGGATTGGACACAGGTCAGGAGACCCCTTCCACCGCTGGACCCCCTCAGTCAGCTGCGCTGACAGCTCCCCCAGAGGGGGCGCCTGTCCCCCTCCCCCAAGCACCGCAAGCGGCTGGTGGAGGCAAGAGCGATGGGTAAGCCGAGGCACCTGCAGGCGGTGATGGAGTACGCCATGGAGACCGCCGATAGCGTGCACGTCGAAGAGATGCAGCGGCTTGCCGCCCGTCGCTTCCTCCTGGATCTCAAGTCCGGGAAGTGGGACTTTCGCCCGGGGCTGCCGGAGTGGCTGATCGACACGGTGCAGGGGCTCTTCTGCTTCTCCCAGGGAGAGCGCCTGGACGGGACGCCCCTCAGAGGGCAGCCGATGGAGCTGATGCCCTGGCACAAGTTCTGTTATTACAACGTGGGCGGGTTCTTTTATCCTGGGACTGAGGTCAGACGCTTTGTGGAAGCAAACTGGATGCTCCCTCGAAAACACGCGAAGACCACTGCGGGTGAGGGTCTTCTAACTACCCTTGCCTGGTATTACCGCAGATCCGGCGCGAAAGCCAAGACCGTCGCAGGCTCTTTGCAGCAGGCGATGGAGGGCTTCGACTGGCTCTCCTATAACTTCAGCAAGCTCGGCCTGATCGCGCCGAACAACCCGCCGGGGAAACTGAAATATCTTAACAGCTCTCTCGGCCACCGGATCAGCGGGAATTTTTGGGGCGGTTTCATCGACCTGCAGACGCTGGCGTTCAAGCCCGATTTGTTTGACTCGTTTAATGCGTCGCTCGTCCACCTTGACGAGCTTGAGCTTTACAAAAACGCCATCCCCTACACAAGGCTCAGGGACTCCATGAAAGCGGTGTCGAATAAGCTTTTATTGACGACATTTACGGCTGGCGATGACGGCCTGGGATTTGCGTCCCAGCACCACGACCATATGGAGAAGATCCTACGCGGGACCGTGACGGGTGTGGATGCCGACAGAACCTTTTGCTTTTTGGCGCAGGCGCCGAAGAAGCCGGACGGAGATGTCGACTACCTCAGCCCCGAAGTTCACCGGGCGGCAAACCCGGCCTACAACATCACGATCCGGCCGGAGGATATGATCGCCGCGGCGCAGAGAGCAAAAGAAAACCCTGCAACCCGCAAGGAGTTCTTTACCCGGTCGCTCGATGTGTTTGTGAGCAGCATGAAAGCCTGGTTTGACCTGGACGAGTTCCGGCGGTCGGACGAGCACTGGCAGTGGACGCAGGCGGAGCTTGCGCAGCTTGTGCGGCGCTGGTACGGCGGCGCGGATCTCTCTAAGCTGCACGATCTGACGGCGGCCTGCCTTGTCGGCGAGGTGCCGCAGAAGGAGGCGGCGGCGTGGCTAAAGAAGTGGCGGACCCCTCAGTCGGCTGCACCGACAGCAAGCTTGGATCGTCGCGCGCTTCCCGCGCGTCGCTATGCTCCCCTTGCAGGGGAGCCGCAAGCGGAGTGGGTGCCGCCGGAGGACGTGCTGTGCATCGTGCCGCACTGCTGGTTCCCGATCACGGCGGCGGCACAGAAAGCCGACGAGGATCAGATCCCGCTGTTTGGCTGGCGGGACGACGGATGGCTTTCCATGCCGAACACGCCGAGCATGGACCCGCGGGAGCCGGTCGCGCAGTTCCTCGCATGGAGAAAGGCCGGCTTCGGCATTGCGAAGGTCGGCCACGACCGGAAATTCGCCCGCGAGTACTACACCGCCATGCGAAAGGCCGGCTTCCGGGTGAAGGATCAGCCGCAGCTATACGTGCAGAAAAGCGAGGGCTTCCGATATATCGAGCACAAGGCCAAGATCGGCTGCCTCTATTACCTGCACGCGGAGCCCTATGAATACTGCGTGAGCAATGTCCGAGCCTCAGAGAAGGTCGACGATGCCGTTCAGTATGACAAGATCGCGCCGGAGCGGCGGATCGATGTGTTTGACGCCTCGGTTTTTGCAACGATCAGGATGCTGATCGAGACGGAAAGGCTCAGCGGTGCCGAGGGCTGGTTTGACGAGGACAAGGGCGAGAGGCGGCACCCGATTTAACCCCTCAGTCGGCTGCGCCGACAGCTCCCCTTTCAGGGGCGCCAATAAAGGAGTGAGTGAATGAAGAAAAACGGAAAAGCAAGACCTGCAAGAGATCATCCCGGGACCCCTTCAGCCGCCAGTGTGCGCACCGGCGGCAGCTCCCCCAAAGAGGGAGTCATGAGCGCGGAGAAAAGCAGCGGGGTGATGCTGCTCACGAACAGCAAGGCCTTTGAGGGGTTCTGCCTGGAGGGCTACACGCGCCTGAGCGAGTGCCCGGAGATCGTGACGGCGGTCAACGCCAGGGCGAAGCTCGTCGGGAGCATGACGCTGCACCTTATGGAAAACACCGAGCGTGGCGACATCCGGGTCCGCAGCTCCCTTTCCGATCTGGTGGATATCCGGCCGAACCGGTACATGACGCGCTCCGCGCTTTTTGAGTGGCTGGTGAAGACCCTGTACCTCGACGGGCGCGGGAACGCGGTCCTCTTCCCCAGGACGGAGCGCGGGCAGCTGCGGGAACTGATTCCGGTACCGGCGGCCTATGTGTCCTACGTCCCGCGGGGGCTCTGGGAGTACAGCATTTTCATCAACGGGCAGGAGTACGACCCGCGGGACCTGCTGCATTTCACACTGAACCCCGGCAGCTTCTTTCCCTGGCTCGGCGAGGGCTTCCAGCTCTCGCTGCATGACGTGGCCACCAATTTGAAGGAAGCGGCGAAGACCACACGGGGCTTTATGCGGTCGGAGTACAAGCCCAGCCTCGTCGTTAAGGTCGACGCGCTGGAAGGGATGAACACCGCAGACGGTCGACGGCAGATCCTGGACGATTTTGTCCGCAGCTCTGACGCCGGGGAGCCCTGGGTCGTGCCGGCAGAGCAGGTCGACGTGAAGGAAGTGCGGCCGCTGACCCTCTCGGATCTCGCGCTGGCCGATTTTGTAAAGCTCGACAAGGCGACGGTCGCCTCCATCCTCGGCGTGCCGCCGTTCGTGCTGGGAGTCGGAGAGTTCAAGAGAGACTGGTGGAACAGCTTTGTCTCCACCGAAATCATGAAGGACGCCTTGGGCATCCAGCAGGTGCTGACGCGCGGCCTCGTCGAAGATCCGCGGCAGTTTTTCCGCTTCAATCCCCGGAGCCTGCTCAACTACTCGATGGAAGAGCTGGTCAAGGCCGGGGCCGAAATGGTGGACCGCATGGCCATGAGGCGGAACGAGTGGCGCGACTGGATGGGCCTTGAGCCGGACGACGAGATGGACGAGCTGCTGGCCCTGGAGAACTACATCCCCGCGAACAGGCTCGGGGATCAGAAAAAACTCACGGGAGGTGAGAGCTAATGAAAAAGCTTGATTTGAAGCGCACAGCCTACGCGCTGGCCAGCGTGGACGGGCAGAGCGCGGAGCTGACCATGTACGGCGATATTTACGAGAGCCGCCCCGTGGACTGGTGGACCGGCAAGCCGATCGAGGGCGAGTTCATCCTGCTGGATGACTTCCTGGCAGATCTCCGGGAAATCGAGGGCGCGCAGAGCCTCCTGATCCGGATGAATTCCTACGGCGGGGACGCGAATGTCGCCAATACCATCCACAACCGCCTGCGGGAGCTTGCCCGGGGCGGGATGAAGATCACCTGCGTGGTAGACGGCGTGGCCATGAGCGGCGGCAGCCTCATCATGTGCGCGGCCGATACCGTGGAGGTGAATCCTACCTCGATCATTATGATCCATCGGGCGTGGCGCAGCATGTATGGGGGTTACAACGCGGACGAGCTGCTGGAGGCCGCGGCGCAGATGGAGGTTTACGACAAAATGCAGGCCTCGATCTATGAGCGCAAGACCGGCCTGAGTCAGACGGAGATCCTCGGGATGATGTCGGAGACCACCTACATGACCGGGCGCCAGGCCGTGGAGAAGGGATTTGCCGACAAGCTGATTGAGGACGCGGAACCGCTTGCCATCGCCGCGAGCGAGGACGGCCACTGCATCTACATCGGCAGCCGGAAGCTGCACCTTGCCCCCGGCATGACCGCCCCGGCGGCCCTGCAGCGGATGGAGGCCCCGGAAACCTGGCGCGCGAGGATGCGCGCAAAGCTGAAAGGAGTATGACATGCTGAAAAGTCTGATTCTGGCGAAGAAGATCAAGACCCAGCGCGAGGAGCTGGAAACGCTCCAGGCGAAGGACGCGACCTACAAGGCGCTCAAGGACGATCTGAGCGCCGATATTGAGGCCGCCCAGACCCAGGAGGAGCGCGAGGCCGTGGAGGCCGCTGCCGACGAATACGACAAGGCGCTCGCGGATCACAACGCGGCGAAGGCACAGCTCACGGAGAGCATCGCCGCCCTGGAGAAAGAGCTCGACGAGCTTGAGAAGCCCATGCCCGCCCCGGCCAAGGCCGGCGCGGAGAAACATAACGAAAGGATGAACACCGCTATGATTTCCCTCCCCACCAATATCCGGACGCTGGCCGCGGGCATCCGTGTCCTGGACGTGCTGCCCCAGGCCAGCCAGCAGGCCATCATGGCCGATCCCGAGACCACGCAGTTTCTGGCCAATGTCAGAGATCTGGCCAAAAAGGCACAGGCCAGCGTGACCGGCGCGGATGTCGGCATCCCGACCAACATCCTGCCGCTGCTGACCGAGAACCGCTACCGTTACTCCAAGCTCTACAACCGCGTCATGGTCCGCACCGTGCGCGGCGAGGCGCACCAGCCGATCGCCGGTCTCGCCCCCGAGGCAATTTATATGGACTGCTGCGACGCACTGAACGAGCTGAACTTCCAGTACAGCATGGTGCCGGTCACCTGCCGTATGCTGGGCGGCTTCGTCATGGTGTGCAACAGCCTCCTGCAGGAGACGGACTTCGACCTGCTGGCCGATCTCATTGAGATGATGTCCCAGTCCCTGGGCTATGCCAAGGACAAGGGCATCCTCTACGGCAAGGGCGGCACCTACGGGATGCCCCTCGGCATCGTGACCCGCCTTGCCCAGCAGTCCAAGCCCGACAACTATCCCCCGAACGCCCCGGCCTGGGTCGACCTGCACGAGAGCCACATTCTGACCATCGACGGCAACAGCCTCGACGGCGCCGCCTTCTGGGCCGCGCTCAGGATCGCGGCCGGCAACACCTTCAGCCGCTACGCCCGCGGCGAGGTCAGCTGGGTGATGAACTCTAAGACCTATGCCTTCCTCGAGAGCAAGGCCATCGCCACCACGGCTGGCGGCCAGTGGGTCGCTCTGATCGGCGGCAGACTGCCGATCGTCTCCGGCCAGATCGACGTGCTGGAGTTCCTGCCGGACGGCGACATCATCGGCGGCTACTGGCAGCTCTATCTGCTGGCGCAGCACGAAACCACCGTGCTCGGCACCGACAGGACCGGCGCGACACTCAGGATCAAGAACGCGACGCTGATCTACGCCTATGAGCGCTTCGACGGAACGCCGCTGATCCCCGAGGCGTTCGTCGCCATGAACATCATGGGCAACGCCGTCACGACTGCGATGGAATTCCCGGCAAACGCGGCCAACGACGCGCAGCTGCAGGATCTCACCATCGGGGAGCTCACGCTGAGCCCGGCGTTTGACGCGGGCGTCGCGACCTACACCGCGAGCGCGGCCAACGCCGTCGCCTCCGTCAAGGTGGAGGCCACAGCCGCCCAGAACGGCGCGGAGATCGGCATCACTGTCACCGCCGGCACGACCACCAAGAACGTCCGCAACGGCGGCAATGCGCCTCTCGCCGAGGGCGCGAACGTGATCGCCGTGACGGTCAAGCAGGGCAACGCGGTCAAGGTCTATACCGTGACCGTGACCAGGGCCGGCGCCTGATAAGAAAACCGCTCCGGGGTCTCTCCCCGGAGCGTGAGCAGAGAAAGGAGATGCCTGAATGGCCGACTATGACTATGAGCAGCTCCTGAAGCTGCTGAAAATCGACCTCGGCATTTCGGCGGCAATCTACGACGAGCGGCTCACGGACCGCCTCAAGGTCGCGGTGCAGCGGCTCGAGGCGCTGGGGATCGCGCTCAATGAGAGCGAGCAGGACCGGGATCTCGTGCTGATGTACGCGGCGTACCTCTGGCGCTGCCGCGTGACGCAGGCGCCCATGGGTCGAATGCTGCAGCTGGCGATCAACAACAGGCTTTTCGGGCAGACGGCACGGGAGGCGACGACCCCTTCCACCGCTGAAGCGGTCCCCCTCCCCCAGACGCCGCAAGCGGCTGGTGGAGGCGAGAACGGAGGCGAGGGATGAAAGAGCTGCTGCATACACCGTGGTCGGACGTGATCGCGCTTTTGAGCTTTGCCGACAACCAGGACGCGGAGGGCTACGGCGTGGAGGCCGCAGAGCGGCGCGAGATCATGTGCACCTGGGAAGACGGCGTTTCTCAGAAAGAGTTTTACCTCTCCCAGAAGGAAGGACTGCAGGCCTCGGCCTCGGCGGAGATCTGGCGGGTAGACTACGAGGGCGAGAAGTTTGCCGAGTTCAATGACGTCCGCTACCGCGTGATCCGGAGCTTTCCCAGTTCTTTCGATTGCCTGACGCTGATGCTCGCGGAGGTGACGCGATGAGCGTGGACAAGGCCCTGCAGGCAGCGCTCAAGCCCCTGGGGCTGCCGGTGTTCCCGCACAAGTACACCGGGCCGGCGCTCGAGTACATTGTGACAAGCTGGAACATGGTGCCGGAACTGCACGCCGGGGATCGCGCCCGGGCGGCGAGGTACCTCGTAAATGTGAGCTACTACTGCCCGGACAAGCAGAATCCCCATGAAACGCTGGAGGCGATCTGCCGGGCGCTCGTCGCCGCGGACTTCACTTGCCCGGAGATCATGAACATCGACGACGCCGAACGCCGCTCCGGCGCAGCCTACGGGCAGCACTGGGCCATCGAGTGCGAGTACTGCGACGGGGGATATTGGGATGGCGAAGCTTGTAATCTCAGGCCTTGAGGAAACGCAGAGGACGCTGCTGGAGATGGCCGACATCCCGGAAGAAGTTGTCAACAAGGCGCTGACCGAGATGGGAAAGATCGGCGTCGACGCTGTGAAGCGCAGCGGCGAGGCCATGGGCATCTATGACGGGGACAGCCGGGTGCACATTCTGGACAAGGTCAAGCTGAAAAAGATCGTGAAAACCCCGGGCGGCGGCTTCACAGAGGTGTACTTTTCCGGCAAGCGCAAGCGCGGAAATACCGTGACCTCCAATGAGCTGATCGCCTTCGAGAACGAATACGGCAACCGGCATCAACGGGCGCGCCCTTTTGTGCGCATGGCTGCGGCCCAGTACGGCGAGCAGATCGCCGCGCCGGGCGAAGAGATCATCGGGGACTGGTTTGAACACCGGTTCGAGGAATAACCCCTCAGTCGGCTGCGCCGACAGCTCCCCTTTCAGGGGCGCCAATAACGAAAGGAGTATAAAATGCCTACTTTTGGACTGCGCGGCGCAAAGGTCGCGAAATATAACAATAACAACGGCGTCGTCACCTATGACGCGCCGATCGGCGCCGGGTGCGCCATCAACGTGCAGCTGCAGCTCAGGTTCGCCGAGGCGCGGCTCTATGCCTGCGATAACCTGGCCGAGTACCTGCGCGAGGCCCTGGGCGGGACGATGACTTTTGAGGCCAAGTACTTCCCCCAGGCGGCGCAGCTGCTCATGTTCGGCGCCACCACCAAGAGCCGCTCGGTGAGCTATGCGTCGGGCGGCGAGACCGTGAGCAAGGAGATCGTGAGCGTTGTGGACGGCGCGGACGACGCCGAGAACTACGTGGGCTTCACGGCTTACTGCCCCGACCTCATCGACGGGCAGAAGAAGTGGACCGCGTTCTGCGTGAGCAAGGTGAAATTCTCGAAGCCCGACTCGAACTTCCAGACCAAGGGCGAGTCCGTCACCTTCCAGACACCCACCACGACCGGCGAATTCGTCCCGGACGACACCGCGGGCCGCGTGATGCGCGAGGTCGCCGTGTGCGATTCCGAGCCCGAGGCGATCGCCTGGTGCGCGGCGGTGCTGCCGCAGGCGGGCTGAGCGCATGGAGAACATCCGGAGAAAATCGCTGCCGTTTGAGCATAACGGCAAAACCTACATCCTGCGCTGCAACATGGCGGTTCTGGCCGACGTGCAGGCCGAGAACGGCGGGAGGCTCTCTCCCGCCCTCTCGGGCGAGCGCGGCATGAAAAACGCGCTGCAGTTCCTGGCGGCGATGATGAACGACTACGCCGACGAACAGTGCTGGCCGGAGCGCTTCACCTGGCGCGAGCTGGGGCGCGTCCTGCGCCCGAAACAGGTTCCCTCCGCCCAGATCATCGGGCTCGTGTTCGACGCGCTGACGCCCCCGGAATCGGCCTCTGAGGGCACGCAGGAGGACGCGGCGGGAAACTGACCGACCGGGCGGAGTCTGATTTGATCGACTTCGCCCGGCTTCTTTCATTCTGGATCTTTGACCTGCACCAGCCGGAGCAGGATTTCTGGCACAACATGAGCCCGCGGCGCTTTGTGGCGCTGGCGGATGCCCGCACAAAGGCGCGGGAGCGCGTGTCCAAATCGGACACGCAGCAGCAGCCGAGTCTCTACGCATACCTCACGGGTGGAGGTGGTTAAATGGCAAATCAGCGAAAAGTCGGCCTGAAAATCGAGATCGACGGCGAGGCCGAGTACAAAAAAGCGATACAGAACATCAACAAGGATAATCAGCGCCTCAATGCCGAACTGAAGACCCTTGCGGAACAGTATAAAAACAACAGCGACAGCATGGACTATCTGGTCCTAAAGGGCGAGAAACTGGAATCCAGGCTGATCGAGCAGGAAGCGAAAGTCACACTGCTGCGCGACGCCCTGCACAAGGCCACCGAGGAATTCGGGGCGACGGACGAGCGCACGACCGAGTGGGCCATCAAGCTGGCCAACGCGGAGACCGAGCTTGCGAAAACCAAAAACGCGATCGACGACAACAACGCCGCCATTGAAGAAAACACGACGGCCCTGGAAAAAAACGAGAAAGCCGTCGGCGGTCTCGGCGATCAGCTCGACTGGCTGGCAGGGAAACTCGGGATCAATATCCCTGATGCCGCAAGAGACGCGCTGAACAGCTTTGACGGCTTTTCTGCCGGCGGCGTGGCCGCGCTTGGAGCCGTGGCCGCCGGTACGGCAGCGGCAATCAAGGCCGTAAAGGAACTTTTCGAGCTTACCAAGCAGGCCGCGGCGGAAGCGGACGCGCTGCTCACGCGCTCGGCCCAGACCGGGCTGAGCACGGATCTGCTGCAGCAGCTTGATTATGCGCAAAACTTTCTGGATTTTGACGGGCTCGACCGGAGCCTGCAGAACCTCACGCGGTCGATGGGAAACGCGACCAGCGAGAGCACCAAGCAGGCGCAGGCGTTCAAGGAGCTCGGCGTGGAGATCTATGACGAAAACGGGAAGCTGCGCGACAACTACGCGGTCTTCCTGGACGTGATCGACGCGCTGGGTGACATGGACAACAAGACGCGCGCGGACATCATCGCGAACCAGCTTTTCGGAAAGAGCTATGCCGATCTTAAACCGTTGATCGAAGCCGGCAGCGGCGCGCTCAAGCAATACACCGACCGGGCCCAGGAGATGGGCTACGTCATCGACGAAGCCGGGGTAAAGGCTCTCGGCAGGCTTGACGATGCCGTCCATGAAAACGAAACGGCGATAAACGCGCTCAAAAACCAGGTCGCTGCTGATCTGGCTCCCCTTGCTACTGATGCCGTCAATTTCGGGACGATGATCGTCAACGGATTTCTCAGCGTTTGGGAAAAGGCGGATATCGGCGGAGCCGCACTCAATGTAGCGAGGGCTTACAGCACGGTTTATGATGCGGGAAACCTTATTATTGAACAGTCCGACGACTTGAGCGCGGCACAGGCACAAAACGCTGATTCCACAGAAGAAACAGCGCAGAGGATGGCGGCTGCAGTAACCCCGATGCAGGAGGCCGTGCAGGCGCTGGCGGACAAGTACCAGGAGGCGCAGGAAAAGTACCAGTCAATGCTCGAGGGGCGGTTCGGGCTGTTCACAGACGTAAGTGAGTACCTATCCGGTACTGTCGATGATACCGCGCAAAAGCTGGAGGAGTTCTGGAACTCGGCCTATGAGTCGGCGGAAAAGTCGATTTCTGGGCAGTTTGGACTTTTTAAGGAAGCCAGCACTGAGGTCGAACACACTGCGGACGATATCATTTCGGCCCTTGAAAGCCAGATCACGTACTGGACGCAGTACCAGGAAAACCTCGACGCCGTTCTGAGCAGCGGCGTGGAAGGAATCAGAGAATTTGCTCAGGAGTACACGGACGGCAGCGCGAAGTCGGTTGAAATGATCGCGATTTTGGCGGCTGCGACCGATGAGCAGAAAGAGAAGATCCTCGCTTCGTATCAGGCTTTGAAGGATAAACAGAGCGAGGTTGCGACAGGCTATGCTGATCTCGCCACAGCCGGTGCAGAGAGCTCCGGCGAGCTGGCCGAGAGCACGGAGAGCTTCATGCAGCGCTCAAATGCCGCTCTGGATAGTCAGCTGCAATACTGGCAGGAATACAGGGAAGACTTCGACGCACTCAAGGCCCGGAATATCGAGGGCATCAACGAGCTGGCCGAGAAGTTCATGGACGGCAGCGCCGATAGTAAGGACGCTCTGGCGGAGCTGCGCGGCGCCTCCGACGAGGAGATCGAGAAGCTGATCGCCAGCATGGACAAGACCGAGCAGGCCAAGAGCGACCTCTCGCAGCGCTTCGCGGATCTCGCTGTTGACGTGCCCGAAGAGTTAAAGAAGATTGCCGACGAGTTCGATTCTACCGTGCAGGAGATCAACAAGGACGCGACGGAGGTCGACTTTGCGCCCTTTGAGGAGTCTGTCGACAGCGCGTTCAGCTTCCTGGAGGAGCGCGCGGGGTCGAGCGTGAGCACCGTGCGCGGATGGCTTGCGGAGCTCTCGGCGGAGATCGACGCCATCGAGGCCAGGGCGGCGAACGTGAACGTCGGCCACAACGCCGGCGGCACCGACAACTGGCGCGGCGGGCTCACGTACCTCGCCGAGAACGGGCCCGAGCTCGTGGATCTGCCGAAGGGCAGCCGCGTGCACACCGCGCAGGAGACGCGGCAGATCCTCGGCGGCGGTACCGACATGCGCGAGACCGAGGCAAAGCTGGACCGGGCCGTGGCTTTGCTGGGGCAGATCTCGACGGAGCTGTCAGGGCTCCGCGTGCGAGGGAGGATGGCGTAGGATGGCGAATACGACAATTACAAAACTGCCGGACGCATGGGCCGATTATAACGGCGGGAGCTGGTATCCCTGGGTAGAAAGTACTGCCGCTATATCGCAGCTCGTCGGCGTGCAGAGCCCGCGTTCTATGCAGGGCTACATGACCCGAGCCGAGATCGAGACCGCTTTATTCTCCGCCGCGACGATCACCGTCAACATCGAGAACTCTGAAAGTCTCGGCGGCACGCTGCGCTGCAAGATCTTTAATCAGGATCCCCGAGAGTTTGGCACTTATTCGCCTATCGCGTCGCAGTCCTACAGCGTTACGGCCCTGGGCCAGCACGAGTTCAGAATATCCGGGCTGAACGCGGTCGGCCCGGCAATCTATTTCGTTTTCGACGGCGGCGACACGGACCGTACATTTATCCGGTTTCGCTGCCTGAACTCCAGTATCACCTATTCCCTGCCCGCGCTGGGCGTCGGCGTGACACCTTCCTCTCTTTACGCGAATGAGCAAATCACGCTGAGCTTCCAGAACCGCCTGAGCGAGGCGCTGACGGTGCAGTTTTCCACAAACGCGACGCCGCTGCAGACGATCACGGCCGAGAGCGACCAGATCACCTTCACCTGCCCCGAGAGCTGGTTTGACACCGCGGGCGTGACAGCGGACTCCACCAGCGTGACCGTGAGCGTTTCGGACGTCAACGCCCGGACCGGAACGGCGCGCTTTACGCTCAAGCGACCGGTCGGCAGCAAGGCCTCCCCCATCGCGCCCCGCAGCGCGAGGCTTGAGGGCTCGAACCCGATCAACTTTTCCTGGAGCGTCGACGAGAGCGACGGCGCTCAAACTGAGGCGTGGCTTGAGTGGTCGACCGACAACGCCGTGTGGGAGTCGCTCGCGCACATCGAGAGCGGAGACAAAACCTGGACGGCGCCGCGCGTAGAATTTCCGGCGGGAACGATCTACTGGCACGTAAAAGTCAAAAACACCTTCGGCATCGTGGGTATTTGGTCCCAAAGCGCAAGCTTTACGGTTCAGTACGCCGCGACGGCGCAGGTCGTGCCGGTGGACTCGCCGACCTCGGGCGTCATCAACGCGCAGATCGACCGCGCGTTCAGTGTGATGCTGGAGACCAGCGGTGCGACCTACGAACCCTTCACGATCGAAAGTGGGACGTTCTACTGGCGCTCGCACAGCTCCGGGCCGTTCACGGCGCTCACGATGGCGACAAACGCAGACCGCGCGAGCGTTCTGATCGAGGCGGGGACGTTCCCCTCCGGGACGCTGCAGTGGTACGCCGAGGCGACCGACAACACCGGACGCACGACGCTGACCGACACTTTCACCCTTTCCACCCTGAGCGCCGAGGTGGAGGCAATCCCGGTCTCGCCGATCGACACGGTGGAATCCGGATCCAGCGTGATCGTCTTTCGCTGGGAGTACGGCAGTATCGACGGCAGCCCGCAGAAGAACGTGGAGCTGCAAATAAGCAGCGACGGCGAGACCTGGGACGCGCTCGCCACCGTGACCGGCAGCAGCGCGCGAAGCTACAGTGCGGCAGCCTCGACCTTCGACGCGGGCCTCACCTACTGGCGCGCCCGGGCCACAAGCCAAAACAACGTCACCGGTCCGTGGTCGGCTGTGGTCAGCTTTATTTCTTTTGCCGCGCCGGTCGTGGTCGGCGTGGCAGCGGACAGCATGCCATTCGCTACCGTTACCTGGCAGGTCAACGGGCAGCTCGCCTTTGAGATCGACATCGACGGTGAGATCTACGGCGATTACGGCGCAAACGTGCGTTCCTACACCTGGCCGGAGCCACTGCAGCCGGGCGCGCACAGCGTCAAGGTGCGCGCGCAGAACCAGTACGGGCTCTGGAGTGAGTGGACAGCCGCGAGCTTTTACACGAACACCCCTCAGCAGTCGATCACGCTCGCAGGCGAAGCCGACGAGTCGGTGCACCTGACCTGGAACGGCGGCGAGGCGTCAATGCCGGTGATCACCGTGCAGCCAAGCGACATGTGGGCCACCGAGGGGCTTATGAGCTTCTCCGTTGACGCCGTCGGCAGCGGGCTCAGCTTTCAGTGGTTCATGCAGCCTGATGCCTCGGCGCCCTGGAACGCGCTGCATCTGCCGCAGCCGAACGGCCGCGTCTTCACAGCAAGTGCCGCAGCTGAGTCAGACGGACGGCGCTTTAAATGCAGGGTGATTTCGGCGGCGGGCAGCGTAGAGTCAGACGTCGCCACCTTTCATTATGCAGCCCCGGCGGCAGCGCCTGTGATCGAGATCCAGCCCAAGGACGTACTGCAGACCGAGGGCACCGTGTACATCTACTGCGGCGCTGACGGCAGCAGCTACGAGTGGTTTCATCGCAGCGCAGAGAGCCTGAGCCCCGGCCTGCAGGTCGTGGACCAAGACGGTCACCTCTGGCACATTCCTTATGGCGACGTGCCGCCCGGCGCGCAGCGCGTGACCGACGGCGCGGACGACAACTGGTACCTTCCGCTGGCAGGCCAGAACGGCGCGCTGCCGGTCACAGACGGGACCGGCACCTGGTACATCCTTCCCGGGCCCGGCAGCAGCAGCCCAGAATGGGAGGCGATGGGCATACATCTGCCCTACATCACGTTCCCGGCGGACGAGCTGCGCAGCGGCGAGCAGTTCTTCTGCCGCGTGACGAACGAGGCCGGCCACACCGACAGCCGCGTCGCGGTTTACATGTTTGATGATCCGCCCATCGAGGAAGGCGGCGCCGGGGACTATTACGTGTACCGCGACGGCGAGCTCCTCGACCGCACGACCGAGGCCCACTATGAGGACCGGACGGCCCTCGGCGAGCACACTTACGTCATTTTCAACCGGCTTATCAACAATAACGCCGCGAAATCGAACGCCGTGACGCTGACCGTCGCGGTGCGCTGCCTCACGATCGGCCTGCTCTCCGGCGGCCCGTGGCAGACGCTCCGCTGGAGCGACCGCGAGAACCGCGAGCTCACCCTCACGCGCTCCAGAGAGGTTCGCTGGACGCACTACGCCGGTGCAAAATACCCCGAGGCTGACGTGGGCGAGGCGGAAGACCTGGTCGGTTCCTTCGACGCTGCATGGCTTGCGAACAACCGCGAGCAGGCCGACGCCTTTGAGGATCTCCTCGGCGAGGAGGTCGTCGTGAAGACGCCGCGCGGCGTCGTGGTGGTCGGCGTCCTCGCGGGCTTCGACAGGCGGGACCCGCGCTTTTACAAGAGCTACAGTTTCGAGGTCCGGCAGGAAGACTGGGGAGGGCGCGTCGATGCGTAAAATCGGGCTTCGATACCGACTCCTGCGCGGCGGCGCTTATTACGCCGAGCTGCGCGCCATCGACAGCAGCGCGCCGCGGATCCGCATGGACGACGGCGGCGAAATCAAGACCAGCTTCACCGGCACCTTCGCCCCCTACGCGCGGGACGCGGCCTGGCGGCTGCGGGAGATCGACTGGCTCTCGGACGAGATCCAGCCGGTGCTGGTGATCGACCGCGTGGAGCACCCGCTGGGCGTCTTCGCGGTGGCGACGCCGACCGAGGACGAGATCGACGGGCTGCGCTCCGTGCGCGTGGAAGCTTACGACCGGGCCTGGAAGGTGCGCGACACGCGGACCGAACAGCTGCTCTACTTCCGCCGCGGGACGCTGATCCTCGACGCCGTGGAGCAGCTTCTGACCGCGGCGGGGATCAAGGCGATCTTCAAGACGCCCTCGCTCGCCACGTTCCAGGAGGACCGCGAGGACTGGGACGTCGGCACTTCGCACCTTGCTATCGCAAACCAGCTCCTGAAGGAGATCAACTACAACGATGTATGGTTCGATCCCTCGGGCGCGGCGGTGCTCGGGCCGGTGACGGTCCCGGAGGCCGCAAAGATCTCCCACCGCTTCGACACGCGCGACAAATTTACCCGCGTCATCCCCGGCATTTCCCGCACGACCGACGTTTTTTCCGCGCCGAATGTGTGGATCTGCACCTGCGCAAACCCCGACAAGGACGAGCTCATGGTCGCCGTCGCGGCGAACGAAAACCCGCAGAGCCCGCTGTCCACCGTGCGGCGCGGCCGGCGGATCTCGGCGAAGATCCCGGTCGACAACGTCTATTCCCAGGAGGATCTGCAGGCCTACGCAAACCGCCTGCGAAACGAGAGCATGATCACCGGCGAGACGATCCAGCTTTCGACCGGGCTGCTGCCCGGCTTCGGCGTCGGCGACGTGGTGGCGCTGCGCTACGGCGGGCTCTCGGCACTCTGCATCGAGCGCGGCTTCGACATGGAGCTCGCCGTCGGCGGGCGTATGACACACAGGCTCGAAAAGGTGGTGTACAACCTTGATTGATCTTGAGAATTTGCCCCAGGAGAAACCGGCGCAGCTCATCTGCGCGAAGGCGGCGGCGGTCACGGAGGCCGGCGTTACGCTGATCCTCCCCGGTCAGGCCACGGCGACGCAGAAGAGCTACCGCCGCCTCAAAAACAGCGACATCTCAGCCGGCGACATGGTGGTCGCGGCGAAGATCTCGGGCACCTGGGTCGTGCTCGACGCCATTTTGTGAGAAAGGAGCGCGAAACATGGCACTTTTTAGATTTCCCGGATCCGGCAACTACTGGGACGCGGTCGGCGTTTTTGACGAGACGCAGAACAAAAGCCAGGCGGCGCTGAACGTCACGACAGGGCAGCTTGCGGCGCAGGCCGTGGCCGCAAATGCCGGGAAGCTGCTCAGCATCGGCCCCGGCGGCGTGATCCAGGCCGTGGAGCTCTCCACCTGGAACGGAGGGAGCTACTGATGGCCATGCAGATCGTAGACGGCGCGAAGCTTGACCGCAGCCTCAAGGCCACCGCGGACCGGATCCGCGAGGTCACGGGCGAAACGGGCGACATCCCATTTGATTACGCGGGAGAAACCGGCTTTGCTGAAGCCATTCCCGAGGGCGGTGGCGGCGGCGGGACGCTCCGGCCGCTGATCGCCACCGAGAACCGCGTTTACACCCCGCCCGCAGGCGTGGACGGCTTCAACATCGTGACCGTTGCTGTGGAGACGCCGCAGTATTCTCCCCGCTGCGATCAGGTCAGCACCTTTAACTGGGGCTTTTTGCAGGGCTACTGGGGCTTTGACGACGTCTATCCCGCCGAGTACCCGCCCGCGCCGCCGGAGCCGGGCCCCGATCCGGATCCCCCCGAGCCCTCGCTTTACCCGCAGTGGGCCACCGGCACCGACGCCGAGATCGCGGCCCTCCTGGACGCGGCAGCGGCCGGAAGCGTGGATCTCCAGCGCGACGCCGGCTGGAGCGTCGGTGACGTGCGGACGATCCCGGTCAGCAGTTTCACCAGCGGTGAAACCACAAATCCGGCAGAAAACATTGACATCGTGATCACAAGCTTCGACGAGTACAAAAACTGCGGCAACCTTTTGCAGTTCGATTTTGCCTGCTGTCTCAGTACGAAGTTTCGCATGAACCCGACCGACACAACGGAAGGCGGTTATGGAACTTCGGAGATGTACGAAAGTCTTCTTCCTGCTCTTTCTGATGCTTTGCCTTCATGGCTGCGGATGAGGCTTAAATTATTCCGCGTAAATACAAAAACAGCAGAAAGCGGCGGAACGATTCGCTTTGTCACTGTTTCAGGCAACAAACTGGCACTGCGGTCGTCAACTGAGGTCTTTGGCAACCCGTCTCTTGGTGATAACGACACGCAGCTTGCCTATTATCAAAACCAAATTCATCGAATCAAAAAAACAGGCCTAAACGGAGAAAATACCGATTGGTGGCTTCGCACTGTCCCGACCCCCGGGGAATTTTCACAGGCAGCAGCAAGTGATGGCTCCGAAAAGACAGAGTCTCCGTCTGCGTTAGACGGCGTTGCGCCGTTCGGCTGCCTCGGAGGCTTGACAGAGCATAACAGTTCGAGCTGGAGCACGGGCACCGACGCCGAAGTCGCGGCGCTGATTGACGCCGCGCAGGCCGGTACAATCGACCTGCAGCAGGACGCCGGCTGGGCTGTCGGCGACATACGCACGATCCACGTTAATGCTTTTACCCCTTATGACAACGCCCCAAGCCCCGCACAGGATATCGAACTCGTGATTACGAGCTTCGACGAATACATGAGCTGCGGAAACAAACTTCAATTTGATTTCCGGTGCGCGCTTTCCATGTCGTTTTCCATGAATGATACCGATTCCAACGAAGGCGGGTACGGCTCCAGCCGCATGTATTCAACGGTGATGCCGGCGATGGTAAACGCCCTTCCTGAATGGATCAAAAGCAGGCTTCGGACATTCAGCGTCTTGGCTAACTCTGGAAATACTCCTCAAAACAGCATACTCTCGGTCGGAAACAACAAGCTTGCGCTCAGATCTCAACGAGAAATCTTCGGAGACGGTCCGGAAGAAGGGAGCCAACTGCCTTATTATGAGAGCATTGCCGCAAAAATCAAGAAGTCCGGGCTGTATGGAGCCTCCACAATCTGGTGGCTAAGAACCGCGTATGCAGAACATTACTACAGAACAGTTAAAGGTTCAGGAACTTTAGGTTATGAGCCTGCAAAGGGAACCGGCTTTGTTCGCAATCCCGCCCCGTTCGGCTGTCTGTAAAGAAAGGAGGATCCCTTTATGGTCACAATCAACGCGCAGCGGCTCAGCGCCGGCTGGCAAGTTGCGGTGAGCTGCCTCGCCGCCGACGACAAGCCCACCGTCTTCTCCCCGCCCGGCGTCTTCCCCGCGGGCCTCGTGCCGATCCCGAACGGCGCAGAGTGCCGCGAGCTTGACACCGGCAAGACCTTCCTCTTCGACGGCGAGAGCCTCGCGTGGCTCCCGGAATAGAAAGGAGAAAGCCATGGTAACGATCAACATACAGCAGCTCACCCACGGCTGGAGCGTCGCGGTAAGCTGCCTGGAGGCAGACCCCAGACCCGCTGAGATCTTCCCGCCCGGCGGCTTTCCTGCAGGGCCGGTCCCGATGCCGAACGGCGCGTTCCTCCTGGAGCTCGACACCGGGAAGGAATTCCGCTTTGATGCCGAGGGCGGAACATGGCTCGAGCAGCCGGCGCGCGGCAACGGCGCGCCCCGCTGCGACGTGCTCGCGACCTTCGACTGGGCGAATGTACAGCTCGGCTGGGGCTTCGACGACGTGTACCCCGCCGCTTGATTTTTGAAAGGAGCACAACATGGTAACAAGAAATTTTCTGAACCTGCTGGCAATGGTACTCGAGAGCGGCAACCAGATGGGCTGCCTGAAGGTCCTTACCGTAAACGGCGCCGCAAGGTTCCTCTCCGGCACTTTTGGCTTCCCGTACAGCCCGACGGCTTCTTTTACGCTGAACGCAACGGCCGCCGGCATTTCCATCGGCACCGGCACCACGCCCGAAAGCGAGGACGACTATAACCTTGAAGCGACGATCACCTCGGGCGTGAATGTCGTTCTTACAGGGACTTCGTTCGGCGTGGAAAACCCCTGGTATCCCTTTGTCAAGTACGATCTCACGATCACGAACACCGGCGCAAACCCGCTGGTCGTGACCGAGGTGGGCTACAAGCAAAGCGCGAGCGTGACAAGAGTCATCGGCTCGACCTCGCGCTCAAATGAGGTCCTGCTGCTCGACCGCTGCGTCCTGGATACGCCCGTCACCATCGCGCCGGGGGATGCCGGCATCGTCACCTATCGTCTGCAGACAAACCCCGTCCCGGTGCCGCCCAGCGTCGCCGGGATCCAGATGGCGTCCTTCTCCTACGGCACGGATGCGCAGATCGCCGCGATCCTGGACGCGGCTGCCGCCGGGACGATCGACCTGCAGCGGGATGCCGGGTGGAAGGTCGGCGACCAGCGCGTGATCAACGTCGCGGCCTTCACCGCCGGCGGCAATGTCTCCGAGCCTGCACAGCAGGTCGCTATCGTGATCACAAGCTTTGACGAGTACATGGGCTGCGGCAACGTCCTGCAGTTTGATTTTGCCTGTACGCTCTCAGCGCACGTCCGTATGAACGCAACAGGCACCACGACAGGCGGGTACGGAGAAACCGAAATGAAGACCGTAACGCTGCCGGCGTTGGTGGAGGCGCTGCCGGACTGGCTCAAGACGCGTCTCAAGACCTTCAGCGTACTGGCAGGCTCCGGCGGGGCATCGGTATCCGGCCAGACGATTGAAACCGTCACCGATAACAAACTCGCGCTGCGAAGCGCAACGGAAGTTTTCGGAGACGGCACCAACGGCGTCCCCGGCGAAGGTACGGCGATTCCCTACTATACGGCCGGGACCGATCTGCGCATCAAGTCTCAAGGTATCAACGGGTCCGCCGCTGCCTGGTGGGAGCGCTCTGCCTTCAGCAGCAGCGAATTCTGCTCTGTGAACAACTTCGGCAGTGCGTCCCGCCCCAACGCCGACCTTGCGTATGGTGTTTCCCCTTTCGGCTGTATCTGAGCGGCGGGACGTCAGGGGGAAAGGCATGGACAGGCCGTGGAAAGAGCCAAGCGCGGAGATCATCCCCTGGCCGGAGCTGCTCGCGGCCGACGAGGACGAGGAAAAGGAATTTTCAGGGCTTTTGGAGGAAGAGTGAAATGCTTTATGAATGGCAGTTTTCCCAGGCGACAGCGCTTCCGCTTCTGGCGGTGTTCATCGTTGGCGTGCTCGTCGGCGCGCTGATCGCGGCGCTGGTATTCAAGCTGTAGGAGGAACACATGTACTACGAATGGGAATGGCTGAGCGACCTCGCGATCATCCCGGCATGGGAATGCTTTCTGGCGGGGGTCCTGGTCGGGATCCTGATCGCGCTGGCCGTGGTCGCGTGGGCGAGGTGGTTCAAATGATCGGCGCCGACATCTCGAATCACCAGCGCGGCCTCACGATGGACGAGCTCAAGGCCGAGGGCGTGGACTTCGTCATCATCAAGGCTACGCAGGGCACGCACTTTATCGACCCCTGCGGCGCGGAGTTTTACGCCGCGGCCTGCGCGGCCGGCCTCCCGGCGGGGGTCTACTGCTACTCGGAGGCCATAACACCCGAGGACGCAGAGGCCGAGGCGCGCTTCCTGCTCGCAGCGATCCGCGGCCGGCCGATGCCCTGCGGTGTCTGGCTCGACGTGGAAACCCCGGAGCAGCTGCGCCTTACGACGGAGCAGCTCACCTTCACGGTTGCGGCCTGGTGCCGGGTGATCCGCGCGGCGGGCTACAAGCCGGGCATCTACTCCTCCGAACTCTCCGCCTGGCCGAAGATCGAGCGCAAGGCCCTCAGCGACGACGTGCTGGTCTGGGTCGCGCACTACGGCAAGAGCCCGGCGATAGCCTGCGACCTGTGGCAATATACCGATCAGCACCCGCTGCCGGGGCATGAGTTCACACTCGACGTAGATCTCACGCGCAGCGAGCGCTTCAAGGCCATGGTCAACGCCGCGCGGGCCTCCCCTGCACCGCCGGCAGAGACGCCCGTAGAAGCAGAAAAGGCCCCGGAGATCTCCGGGGCGCTGGCGCAGCTCGCGGCCTATCTGCAGACGGCAGAGTTCCGCGATGGTTTCATCAAATTTTTAGAGAGGAGTGCATCGAAATGAACGCACCCGATAAAGCAAGCGAAATCAAAGTCGCGATCGCCGCTGTGATCGCGCTGCTGACCTCCCTTTGGGGCTGGGTCGGCTGGGCCACGATCGTGTGGCTGATCTGCGTGATCCTCGACTATATCTCCGGCAGCGCGGCGGCCCGCGCCAACGGCGAGTGGTCCAGCAAAGCGGCCCGAGAGGGGCTCTGGCACAAAACCGGCGAGATCTTCGCGGTGCTGGTCGCTGCGCTCTGCGACATCGCGCTCGTCGTGGTCTTTAAGAGCTCCGGCGTCAAGCTGCCCTTTGAGATCGGCCCGATCGTGACGCCGGTGGTGCTGCTGTGGTATATCATCACCGAGCTCGGGTCCGTCGCCGAGAACGCCGGCAAGCTCGGGGCCCCGGTCCCGTCCTGGCTCAAAAAGTCGCTCAAACAGTACAAAGAAAAGATCGACGCCGACCACGGCGAAAAGCCGCCCGACGAGGGCGCCGACTTCGACGTGTCCGGTTTGGACACCAAGAAGAACTACGAAGGTAAGCACGTCGAGGATCCCTACGCCGACGTGCAGCGCCTCCTGGACGAAGCAGAGGAAGAACGGCAGCGCAGCCGAGAAGAGGTCAAAACGGACATCCCCTGACTCGCGTCTGAACGCCGTTATTTTTCGCAGGGGGTACGCCAGGGGGTACGGTTTTCCAAAACGGATGCCGTCAAGCAAAAGAAAAACCCGGAAACCATTGATACACAACGGTTTCCGGGTGGAGCTGGTAATGTGACTCGAACACACGACCTGCTGATTACGAAATAATCAGCCCGAAAACGGCGGAACACTTTGATTTTTCTTGCAAACCCGGGAACGCTTGCGGCGCAGGCGTTCCTGGGTTTGCGTCGTTTTGCGAAAGCGCGCAAAACAATACGAAAAGAATTCCAACGTTTGGGGGTACAGGATCCGGAGGGGGTAAAAAGGGGGTACTTATTGGGCCCCGAAAATCCTGTCCAAATCGGATATCAGATCTTCGGGCGCGTGGCCCATGAGGTCGGTGTAGATCTGCAGCGTCACCTTCGGATCGGCGTGCCCGGCGAGGTACTGGACGCGCTTGAGGTCCATGCCGCCGAGGATCAGCCGCGTGATGTAAGTGTGCCGCAAAATATGCGGCGTCGGGTAAAAATCGAGCGTGATTCTGTAGCGGTGGTTTCTCACCTTTTCGCCCAGCTCGCGGCCGGAGGCGGTGCTGCGGCAGCGGATCGCCTCCCAGCGCCGGCGGAAGGCGGTCAGGCTCAGCGGCTTCCCGTCGGAATCGCCGTAGACGCAGCGACGGCGCTGCTGGAGCTCGTCGCCCGGGAGCGCGGCCTTGAGCGCTTTCAGGTACGTGAGAAGAGGCGCCGGGATCGGGATCACGCGGGCCGCGGCGTCGGTTTTCAGCACGTCGGAGATCTCCCCGCCGTGTTCTTCGGCCAGCGGCACGCCCGGCGCACGACGATGTGCGGCGCGGTGCCGTCCAGCTCCACGGCGTCCCAGCGCAGACCGCAGATCTCCTCCCTGCGCATCCCCGTGTAAAGGCCCAGCATCACGCAGGGCTCGACCTTCAGCCCCGCCACCGCCTCGAGAAGCTGGCGGGCCTGGGTTTCGGTGAGCGCCTTCTTCGGCGCGGCGGCCTTCCCGCCGGCACGTAGCCTGCGCGTTGGCGGACGCTCGATCACGCCGGCCTCCAGCGCGGCGTCAAAGACTTGCCGAAGGACCTGCACCGTTTTCGACTGGCTGCTGCGGCTGAGATGGCCCCGCGTGGCCATGACGGCGGCCACGTCGTCGCTGGTGATCTCCCGGATCTTCTTTCCGCCGATGATCGGGCAGATCACGTCGTTGATCTCGTGCTTTATCATTTTTCGCATCCCGGGGCTGAGGTGCGGCTCCCGCCGGGCGTACCAGCCGGCGGCGTATTCGAAAAAGTAAAGCTCCTCCGGCGAGACCTGCCCCGCGCCGGCAAGCTCGTTGAGCCGCAGCGTCACCTTTTCCGCAAGCTCAGCCTGCGTTTTGGCATAGATGTCCTCTGTTTTCCCGTCGGGCGTGGTGATCCGGCGGCGGTAATACTGCCCGCCGGGACCGTATCCTTTTTTGAGTTTTGTCATGGCTTGCATCCTCCGCACGGCTCGAAGCCCTGGGCAATCAGATCCTCGCGGGTCTCGTTCGTCTCGTCGCGGTTCCACTCGGCGATGCGGTCCACCGAGGCGCAGTCCGGGCGGTGGAACTTCCCCGTGTGCAAATTCAGAACAAAAAGCGGCGCCTCCGGGGAGATCTCCGGGGGCGCAGTTTGTGCGGAAATTGCCCGGACCGGCGCGGGCGTGAGCGCGACGACGGTCGTGGGATGCTCGCCCCGCGCCCAGACAGCGAAACAACAGAGAATGATGGCCCCACAGAGAGCGAGGATCACGCCGGTAAACTGACGGTCGGTCATGGCTTGCAGCTCCCGCAGGGAGCGTAACCCTGGGCGATCAGCTCCTCGCGCGTGCCCGTGAAGTCCATGCGGTTTTTATCCTTGATCTTCCCGACGCTCTTGCAGCTCGGATAGTGAAACTTTCCCGTGTTGGTGTTCACCACGTAGGTGACGCCGCCGGATGGGCTGAAAGGGACGAAGCTGTCCTTCTCTTGGCCACTGGAACGTGTGAACGTTCCGGAGCCGCTGCCGCCGTTTGAGTCCCGCACGCCGTCGCGGTAGCCGAGGTCGTAGATGGCGAGCATGTCCTCGTAGGTGTACACGCCGTCCTCCTGCAGCTCGTCAAGGCTCTTGTATTCGACGAGGGCCGCCGCCATCGGCGCAAGTGCGAGGATCAGCGCGAGGGCCAGGATCACGGCGAGCGTGCGTTTCATAACGGGGCCTCCTTTTAGTTACTTCTTAGTTACTTCTTAGTTAGTTGCTTACTTAAACCCGAGGGAAGGCTTGCCGGCATAGGGCGTGAAAATTGCAGGACCATCATCAACCTTAACATATTCCCCAACGGTGAACTCATACGTCCATGAAGTAAGATCGCTTGAAGCGTCGTAGTATTTGTATTTATCATTTCGGATCGTCTCTGAAGCTTTTGATTTGACATCAGATCCGCCATCTTTTATCTCAGTTCCGATTTTTATATACGTGTTTCCGGAAGCTCCGGGAAAAATCGTCCACTTCCCTGCCGGGATATCGGCACCAACTTCCCAGACGCCCTGCGGGACCTCGACCTCCTGCCACGTGTCGCTCTGCCAGATGGCAAGGTTGATCTGATCCTTGAGCGCCACCAGATCGTCGTAGCTTTTCCCTTCAAGGCCTATATCTGTTATAACGGGCTCGGTGCTGACAACGGGAGTACTCTCTTCGGCAGCGTGTGCCTCATAAAACTGCGGTCGAAAAGAAGTACGGATACCGTTGATATATTCCAAAACCAAAGCGTTGTTTTGTGTCGGATCAACGCAGCGAAGCACAACATCTGCGTACCATTTTTGATCCAAAAACAATCCCATAACGAAATCAGTTTGATCGTCAAAGATCATTTCCATTAAAAGCAGATAGTTTTTAGCGTTTTCGTCTCCGGTTTCTGCTTTTCTTACCGTCTCCATCAACGATTTTTCAGGATCGCTTGGATTTTCGTCTACGTAAGTCATAATCAAAGCTTTTTGGTCTTTGTCGTAGCTGCAAAGGAAATTATCGCTTTTCTCGTTAATTGCTGTGCAGAGTTTCTCCATGTCTTCTGTGCTTAAGCGCTTATATCCGGAAGGTGTTGTAACAGCAAGTGCCGAAGCGGAAAACGCGAAAGCAATAGAGAACGCCAGAATAAGAGTAAAAACTTTCTTCATAGTTGTCCCCTTCCCGTGTCCGAATTGGACACGCTTTTTTATTTTATCCGGATCACGACGCCCCGGCGGCGGTTTCTTCCTCGTAGGGCTTGAGCAGGGCGCGGATGCCGTCCCGGATGTGCGGGTCGGCGGCGCGGAAAGCAAGCAGCAGCGCGGCCTCCTCCTCGCTCAGATCCGCGCTCGGCAGCAGCGAGCGCCCCAGGAGGTAGTCGGCGGTGCAGCCGAAGATATCGCAAAGCTGGCAGATCGTGTCCGCGTCGATACCGCGCTCTCCGGTCTCATAATTCCCGATGGCTTGACGGCTTGTTTTCAGGATTTTTGCAAGATCTTCCTGCCGCCAGCCCTTTTGAAGTCTCAAATCCCGAATCCGGTTCATGCTCCCGGCCCCCTTGCCGCTTGTTGTAAAGATTATACAAGAGTTCATTTCAAATTTCAGCAAATGCAACAAAACGAAGAAATTTATGTAAACGGGTATTGACAGGCCACGATTTGCAGAGTATTTTATAAACACGCCACGATTTGTGGCGCACAAAAATCAGCTCGCCGACCGCCGGGACAAGCACGCACCCCGGCGGCCCGTGGCGGGGATCACGAAGACAAAGGAGAACGCGACGAATGAAAACATCAACAATTACACTTATCAGAGAGACGTTGGTCGCCCGGTTGTCGAAGCTCACGACAGACTACCGAAACAACTGTCTCGCCCGTGACAAAGTTGCCGAGGCCGGTGACGATGCCCTTCACAGTGACTATTGTCGCCGAATCGGCGAGATTTATCTTGAACATGAGGCTGTGCGCGATGCCCTTGAGGATTTCATCAAGCAGGATTGGGCAATTGTGAACGCCTTCCCCCGCAAGCGCAAGATCGACGATGCTGCTGCACGAGAAGTGTTCGAGATCATTGAAAAGGCGAAGAAGGAGAACGCGACATGAAAGAAGACCTGAAAAAGTATTCTGAAAATCAAATTTTTCCAAAGCACAGGCAGATGGTCATGCACTATGAAGTTATTCTTGACGATGTGACGGCGCTTTCGTGCGTCGACACGCTGAACGCCTGGCTGAAGGAAGATCAAGGTAACGGCGTCCGCGTTGGTATTGGCGCTTTTGGTTTCCCTTTTTTAATGCTTGAGCACGACGGGAAACCGCTTGATCGGCAGCAGCTCATAGAAGCAAAGAAACATTTCAGGAAGGAGGGGTGAGATGAGATACATTCTTGTACTGGGGATTTCCGTGGCGCTGGGTTTTATTTTCGGCGGCTACGCCCCTCGCCCTGTGCAGGCAGCGATTATTACTTTTTTATCGAGTTTACTACTGTTTCGCCTATTAAGTATGTAGTGGAATATACCCCGGGCGGTTCGTGAACCGCCCCTATATGCGGCATCTGGAGCCAGGCACTCTTGCGTGAACTCGAGAATGAGTGCGGGCGGTTCGATTCCGCCATGCCGCACCAGCGCAGGATAGTTTTTTGTGTTCGTTACTCCCGGCTGCGCTTAAACAACGATAGTTAACGGAACGCCGGACCACTGCGAGAGTGTGGTACGCCGTCGAACGGGCGTTCTAAATACTTGTGGTATCGAGGGGAGGCGCCTCCCCTCACTATACGCGGCGAAGGGAAAGCGCGGGGGCCTATCCTCCCCGCCGGCCGGTTCGACTCCGGCACGCCGCACCAGCGGGAGAAAACGCGGTCCGGGCGCGTGTCCGGTTCGGCTGCACCCACCGGAAACTGCAGCACCGGCTCCCCACGCTCTCCCGCGCCAGCAGACGGTCGCACCGGCCTTGCCCGCCTTGCCGCAATGCCATTCCCGGCCCTGTTTCACGACGGGCCGCCAATGGCGCGGCTGCGGAACTTGCGCGTTCCCTTCTTCCGCCACCGGCGGCGGGAACTCGCAAGGCCCACGCCTGCCTGCACCACCTGCCCCGCGGCATCGCACCCCGCGCTTTCCCCTTTGGCGCGGGGTGGGGCGGGTCTCCTGCCGAAGGATCGGCCGGTGAAGATCCTCGGCCCGGCGGAGCTTTTGCCTGTCTTTCCTCTTCGCCGGCGCCGCAGCGTGATGGCGTCACGCAATAGCGGCCGCTGAGCTTTCCGGGATTTCCGGAAAGCTCAGTTTCCCCGCGCATTCAAAATCCGGAGGTGACCAAAACGAACGAAGACACAAATGAAAACCTCGTCCTCGGCACGACCGAGGCAGCGGTGTGCAGCTGCGTGACGCTGATCTCTGCCGTGACGGCACAGCCAGAGAAGCTCTGCGCCTACTACCTGGATCTCTACTACCAGGTCCGCAGCGCCTACGAGCGCGAGAAAGCCCCGCCCGCGTCGGAGCCCCTCACGCTGGAGGCCGCGTGGCCACGGCTGCGCGAACTGATAGAGGAGACGCTGCACGCGGCGGCGAAGGACCAGGCGCGGGAAATTCTCGGCGAGATGGGTCTGCTGCAGGCGCCGACGCCCGACTACCCCGAGCCGCCGCGCACCATGAACACGCCGGAGCCCCCTCAGCCGGCTGCGCCGACAGCAAGCTTGGATCGTCGCGCGCTTCCCGCGCGTCGCTATGCTCCCCTTGCAGGGGAGCCGAAGAAGCCGCACAGCCATCCGCCCACGGGAAAGCAGCTCGATGCGCTGGCCGAAGCTCGAGAAAAGGCGGCAACGGTGGACCGCAGCGGCGATAAAAACGGTATGGCCATGGCGAAGAAGGCAAAGATCGTGATCCGGGAGCGGCTGCTTGAGGCAAGAAAGAACGGCCTCTCAAACCCGCAGCTTTTGCGGGAGTCGGACGGGCAGTTCACCGAGGACGATCTCTGGAAGATCGTGGAGGGCCACGTCGTCGGCATCGCGATCTACCGCGAGGTCAACGCCGCGCTGGATCGGCTCGAGGCTAAGAAAAGTATAAGCGCCTGAAGGAGAAAAGACCATGGAGACCGGCTACGTAAATATTTACTTTTCCGCGCGCAAAACTGCGGGCCTTACGCAGGAGCGCTGGGCGGAGCTGCTCGGCCTGAGCGTGGACGCCGTCGGGCAGTACGAGCGCGACGTGATCCTGCCGAGCGACGAGGTCGTGCTGCGCATGGCCGAGGCCGCGGGCCAGCAGATCGTCTGCTATTGGCACCTGCTGCACAAGAGCCGCGTCGCGGGCACGGTGCTCCCGGACGTGGAGCGCAAGTCCCTGCCGCAGGCGGTGCTGAACCTGCTCGACCGCTTCGAGTATTTCTCCCGGCGCGGCATGAAGGATCTGATCCGCATCGGGGCCGACGGCAAGGTGGACCGCCAGGAGGCAGAGATCTACGACCTCTGCCTGCAAGATCTCCGCGAGCTGATCCAGGCGGCCTACGAGCTGCACTACGCTGAGACGAACTGAAGAAAAGGAGACGACCATGAAGACAACGCTGATCAAGAAGCCCGAGGCCGCGCAGATCCTCGGCGTGAGCGTGAGGACGCTCGAAAAGATGATCGCCCGCGGGGCGATCCCGGCCTACAAGATCGGGCCGAGGCTCGTGCGCCTGCGCCGCGAGGAGCTGGAGGCCTACCTCGACAGCCACAGGGCCGCGCCGAAAATCGAAAAGGCCCCGGCCGGGCGGGCCTGCCGCTACGTTCCGGGGATGAAGGTGGTCTGAGCATGTTCTATACCAAAATGGAGGGCATCCGCCCGCGCCGTGTAGCGATGGGCCTGAGCATCGGAGAAGCCGCCGACCGTCTCGGCGTGACGCGCCAGGCGTGGTCGAACTGGGAGCGCGGCGTCGCGATCCCGTTCTCGGGGATCCTGCCGGATCTCGCCCGGGTGCTCGCCTGCACGATCGAGGAGCTCTACCGCGTGCCGGACGAGCCCGTGCCGACGCGGTTCCCGTTTGAGCTGCCGCAATAAAAAAAGCCGCCCGGGACGCGACTCCCGAGCGGCGGTGGAGGGGCCGAAGCCCCGACCACGAAGACAAGGAGAGTATACCACGCTCTCCCGGATTTTACAAGGAGAAAAGATGGAAAACCCAAACGAGTTTTCTTGCCAGTGGGCGATCCTTCCGGCGCCGGTGCGCTACGACAGCCAACTCCCGCCGAACGCGAAGCTCCTGTTCGCCGAGATCGCGGCGAAGACGAACACCTGCGGCTACTGCTGGGCTTATAACGGCTATTTTGCGGACAAGCTCTCGCTCAGCCCCGACCGCGTGAGCGATCTGATCCGCCGCCTCGAGAAGGGCGGTTACATCGTGATCGACTACGACGAGGGGCGAACGAACAACGAGCGGCGGAAGATCTACTGCACCGCGAAGGCCTTCGGCGCCGTGGGGGGTATCGGCGAAAACACCGAGACCCCGTCCCGGCAAAAACACCGGGACCGTCCCGGCGAAAACACCGAGCCTTTAAAAGAAAATATAAAGAATAAAATGGGCCCCGAGAGGCCCAAGTACATGCCGCTGGATATTTTTAAGTCGATTGCCTCATGGTGCGGCGAGGACGGGGAGCTGATGCTCGCCTGGATGCAGTACGCCGACATGCGCCAGCGGACCCGCCACCCGATCAGCACCGTGGCCACCGTGGAGCGCGCCTGTCAGAAGATCGAACGGCTCTCCGGCGGTGACCGGGCCTACAAGCTCGGGCTCCTGCACAAGGCGACGGACTCCAGCTGGCGCGGCTTCTTCCCGCTGACGAAGGGCGACGAGGGCTTTGCCCCCTCCCCTGCCGCCGCGGCGTCGAGTGAGGAGGCGGAAATATGGCTTTGATCTCGGATTTTGCCAGCGACGCCTGGCTTGCCGCACAGAAAAGTGTGCTCGGCTCCTTACTCCTCTGGCCGGACGAACTCTCCGGGAAGATCTTCCGCCGGGCGCTCCCCGCCTACTTCGGCGACGCCTCCCTGCGCCATCTTTTCGAAGCGGCGAACAGCCTCTGGCTCTCTCAAAAGCCGATCGACCCGGTGACGGTGCTGCACACGGCGGGCGACGCTCATGCAGATATAATCACCGACTGCATGAATGGCGTGCCGACCAGCGCAAACATCGACGAGTACCTCACGATCCTGCGCGACGAGGCCCGGCTCTACCAGATCCGCCGAACCGCCGCCGGCCTGCAGTGGGCCAAAAGCGAGGCGGAAGCACTCGAAGCCTACGAGAAGATGGGCCGCCTCCTGCGCGAGACCGACACCATCGAGGACGTGAGCTTCGAGGAGATGGTTTCAAACTACCTTGACCGCATGAACGATCCCACGCCGCCGAACTATCTGAGCTGGGGCATCCCGCAGCTTGACGAGACGCTTTTCGTCTCGCCCGGCGACTTCTGCGTGCTCGCCGCCGACTCCTCCACGGGCAAGACCGCCCTCGCGCTGCAGTTTGCGTATCACATG
>Ga0247608_10001643_pt1 | contig 30267 bp, 26 predicted proteins | sample 176DNAGHGlowgp2_FD_193490 | JGI IMG/M metagenome (GOLD analysis project Ga0247608, IMG submission 193490) | Sheep rumen microbial communities from Palmerston North, Manawatu-Wanganui, New Zealand - 1766 DNA GHGlow gp2 | ecosystem: Host-associated > Mammals > Digestive system > Stomach > Rumen ...
GAAGCTACTATTCACTTCCCTACTGCTGCTGGGCAGCACAGCACTCTCTGCACAGTCGCTGCCCTACCAAAATGCGGCCTTGACGGCCGAAGAACGCGCTGACGACCTGCTGGGCCGCCTGACGCTGGACGAGAAAGTTATGCTGATGATGGACACCTCGCCGGCTATCCCACGCCTGGGCATTCCCGAGTTCCACTGGTGGAACGAGGCACTGCACGGTGTAGGTCGTAATGGCATTGCTACGGTGTTCCCCATCACGATGGCCATGGCAGCCACTTTCAACGACCACTTGGTATATCAGGCTTTCGCTGCTGCCAGTGACGAAGCCCGTGCCAAGAATACCGAGGCCCGCAGCAAGAACGACATCAAGCGCTACAGAGGCTTGTCGTTCTGGACACCCAACATCAACATATTCCGAGACCCGCGCTGGGGTCGTGGTCAGGAGACCTACGGCGAAGACCCCTACCTAACGTCGAGAATGGGTATCGCTGTAGTACGCGGTTTGCAGGGCTACAGCTATGACGGGACGACAAGTGTTCCCGGTAAGTACAGGAAACTGCTGGCATGCGCCAAGCACTATGCTGTGCATAGCGGACCGGAGTGGAACCGCCATGAGTTTAACATTGAGCAGTTGCCCGAGCGTGACCTGTGGGAGACATACCTGCCTGCCTTCAAAGCGCTTGTGCAGGAGGGGCAGGTAGCCGAGGTAATGTGCGCCTATCAGGCCATAGACAGTGAGCCCTGCTGTGGCAACACCCGCTACCTGCAGCGCATCTTACGTGACGAATGGGGCTTCAAAGGCATCGTGACGAGCGACTGCGGTGCCATTGACGATTTCTATAAGCCTGGACGTCATAACTTTGTGAAGACAGCAGAGGAGTCATCAGCCCGTGCCGTCATTGCAGGTACTGACGTGGAGTGTGGCAGCATATACAAGTCGCTGCCCGAGGCAGTGAAAGCCGGTCTGCTGACAGAGCAACAGCTGGACACGTCGCTGCGCCGTCTGCTGATAGCACGTTTCCAGCTGGGCGACTTCGATGCTGACGAGCAGGTAGAGTGGACGAAGATACCCATGAGTGTCGTGGCCAGCAAGGAGCATAAGCAGATAGCCCTGGACGCTGCCCGACAGAGCATTGTATTGCTGAAGAACAATGGCATCCTGCCACTGCAGGCCAAGACGCCCAAGGTGGTCGTCATGGGCCCTAACGCCAACGACTCCACAATGATGTGGGGCAACTACAACGGCCAACCTACCCAAACAACGACCATTCTTCAGGGCATCCGCCATTACCTGCCCAACGTACCTTTCGTTCAGGGATGCACATGGACTCGGAAAGAAGTACCTACCAGCATGTTCAACCAGCTATTTACCGACGACGGACGTCGCGGTCTGCAAGCCAACTACTGGAACAATGAGCAGATGGAAGGACTGCCCGCCATGGCCATCCGAGTCACCGAGCCATTGCACCTGGACAATGGCGGCAATACCGCCTTCGCACCGGGAGTGAGCCTGGAGCATTTCTCTGCCCGCTATGAGGGCATATTCCGTCCACAGCAAGACGGTGAGGTTACGTTCGACATGCTCAACGACGACTACGCCATGCTGATCTTCAACGGCGACACGCTGCTGAACCGCAGAAACGGACACGGCGTACGCGATGCCCATACCACCTATCAGGTACAGGCCGGCAACAGCTACCCCCTCACACTCATCTATGCACAAAACACAGGACATGCCATGCTACAGTTCGACATCACCATGACCGACCGCTCTGTGGCAGCACGCTCTCCGCTAACCGCACCAGGTTCACCGCTAAAGGACGCCGACATCGTAATCTTCGTCGGAGGTATCTCACCGCGTCTGGAGGGTGAAGAGATGAAGGTCAGCGAGCCAGGTTTCAAGGGAGGCGACCGCACCAGCATTGAACTGCCACAGGTACAGCGTGACTGGCTTGCCGAGCTGAAGAAGGCAGGCAAACGCATCATCTATGTCAACTGTTCAGGTTCTGCCATTGCCCTGACACCAGAGGACGCCATTGCCGACGCCATCGTACAAGCCTGGTATGGCGGTGAGAAAGGCGGGCAAGCCCTGGCCGACGTGCTGTTCGGTCAGTATAACCCCAGCGGCAAGCTACCCATAACGTTCTATAAGAGTACCGACGAATTGCCCGACTTCCTGGACTACCGCATGCAGAACCGTACCTACCGCTATTATCAGGGAGAGGCGTTATACCCCTTCGGACACGGGCTGTCGTACACCACATTCGACATTGCAGGGGCTGAATATGAAGAGGGCAAGGTGAATGTGACTGTGAGCAATACCGGTCGGCGCGATGGTAGCGAAGTGATACAGGTGTACGTGCGCAATACGGCCGACACTGAAGGACCTCTGAAGACGCTACGCGCCTACCAGCGTGTAACGCTGAAGGCCGGCGAGCAACAACGCATCAGTATCGACCTGCCACGAGAACGATTCGAAGGTTGGGATACACAGACCAACACCATGCGCGTGGTACCTGGCAAATACGAAGTAATGGTAGGAACGTCAAGTGCCGAAAAAGACCTCAGAAAGATAGAAGTCGATGTAAGATAAAAAGGAAGGCTGCCCTCAGGGACAGCCTTCCTTTGTTTTTACAAGTTGCTGATGAGCCAGCAGAGATATACCACATAACCAACAACCAGAAGTGCTCCCTCCCAGCGTTCTACCTTGAACTTGGTAAACGAGAACAGCCATACCAAGCTAACTGATCCAAGCATCACTGCCATGTCGACAGTAGTAATGCCCTCAATGGCCAACGGGCTGATAGTAGCTGTCAGACCAAGAATAGCAAGAATGTTGAATACGTTCGAGCCGATGACATTACCGATAGCTATGGCCGACTGTCCCTTGCGTGCTGCTACCACGCTGGTTGCCAACTCAGGCAGCGAGGTACCACCAGCTACCACCGTCAGACCTACTACTCCTTCGCTAATGCCCAGCGAAAGAGCCACACTCGACGCCGAGTCGACGAAGAGGTTACTGCCCACTACGAGCATGGCCAGGCCGGCAATGAGCCATAGAATAGGAAGCCAAACTGGCGTAGGCTTGGTGGGGGAAGTGGGTGTTGTGGGAGACGTAGGTTCTGTGGCGGGAACGGACTCAATGGGTTTCTTGGCCTGCATCAGCGTATAGGTCATGAAAGCCGCAAAGCCCAATAGTAATACGATGCCGTCGACACGACCCAGATAGCTGTTCAGCGCCAACAGCATAAGCAGAATCGAGGCACCTACGGAGAAAGGGATGTCTTTCTTCACCGTCGAGCGGCTGATGGTCATCGGAGCCACCATAGCTGCACAGCCGACGATAAGCATGGCGTTCATGGTGTTCGACCCCACCACGTTACCAACCGCCATGTCGGGTGTTCCTTTCAGTGCCGACACCATGCTGACAAAAAGCTCGGGCGCCGACGTACCGGCAGCCACAATGGTGAGGCCAATGATGATTTCGGGTACGTTCATCCTTCGAGCCAATGCTGAAGCATGTTCTGTCAGGAGGTCGGCGCCTTTCAGCACCATAACTACGCCGACGATAATAAAGATGATGTCTAGAAGCATTTTTGTATTATTTGGGGTGATTTCTTTGTTTCAATGTGTCGATATTTCGATGTTTCGAGATTTCGGAGTTACGAGGGCGGTGCGTTGACGGCTTAATCATCCTCGTCGTCCCAGTCGGCGTCGTCGAAGAAGTCGCCCTCGAGCGAAGGCCCAACGAATTCGTCCAACGCGCGACGCTCCTTCTTGGTGGGACGCCCGGTGCCTCGCTGACGGTTGATAAAGCCACTGATGCGATTCATCTCCAACAGCTCATACTGGTCGGGAGTGGTGACATTCTCGTATATCTCTGGGACGAGCTTGGCTCCTACGCGCTGCTCTATGGCCTTCAGAATCTTAAACGAGTAAGTGACAGGCGGTTTACGCACGCATACCACCTCGCCGACTTTCACCATGCGTGAGGGCTTGACACTGATGCCTTGATTGCGTGCCACACTACCTCCTTCTGGTGGGAGAATGGTGACACGACCGTTCTTGATGGCATCGGCAGCGATGGATCGCGTCTTAAAGATGCGTGCTGCCCAAAGCCACTTGTCTATTCTTGCTTCGTTCATTTTTCGGTGGGTAAAGTAGGTGTTGTGGGTTGAGTGGGTGAAGTGGGTTTGGCTGGTTTGGAACCTTTGCCCAGCTTGTTAAACTGATTCATCGTGATGTCGATACCTGCCAGGACGAAGCTTTTGACGATGTCGACGGCCATGTCGATGGCAGGCTGCAGATGCTCACGTTCTTCGGCCGAGAAACGTCCCAACACATGGTCTATCTGCATGCCGACAGGATAGTCGTTACCAATGCCCATACGTAGCCGGGCGTACTGTTGCCCGATGAGCTGCTGGATGTGTCCCAGCCCGTTATGCCCGCCATTGGAGCCGTTGGCCTTCAGACGGAACTGCCCTACAGGGATGGCTACGTCGTCGCTGACGACAAGCAATCGGCTCTGATCAATGTTTTCTTTATTCAGCCAATAGCGTACGGCATTGCCGCTAAGATTCATAAACGTGGTAGGCTTCAGCAGGTATACCTTGCGTCCTTTGAGGGATGTCTCGGCCACGAAGCCATAGCGTTTATCCTCAAAAACGATATTGGACGCCTTAGCAAAAGCGTCCAATACCATAAATCCTGTGTTGTGTCGGGTCTCGGCGTATTCGTCGCCAGGGTTTCCCAAGCCAACAATAAGATACTTATCCATAATTACTCAGCAGCAGCGGCCTCAGCAGCAGCCGAACGAGAAGCACGTGTAGCCTTGACAGAGCATACGATGACTTCCTTCGGAGTAGCAATCTCCAGGCCGTCGAAACTCAGCTGGCCCACCTTGATGGCCTTACCCAGCTGCAGGTCGGTAACATCGATGTCCAACTTCTCGGGAATGTTCATATAAGGAGCGGTAACGTTGATCTTACGGATAGAGAGGTTCAGACGACCACCATCGCGTACACCCTGAGCGTGACCAGTCAGGTTGACAGGGATACCCACGGTGATAGCCTTGGACTCATTGATCTCGTAGAAGTCAGCGTGCAGCAGTACATCTGTTGTGGGGTGGAACTGCAACTCCTTGATGATGGCCTTGTGCTCGACACCATCGATATTCAGATTCACTACATATACATGGGGTGTGTACACAGCCTTGCGCAGTTCAGCCTGCGATGCAGTGAAGGCCAACGCCTCAGGGAGACCATTTTCGCCCTTCTTCTCACCATACAGATTACAGGGTACCAGACCCTCCTTGCGAAGCATCTTCGAGGCCTTCTTGCCTGTTTCGGTGCGCTTCTTACCGCTTACGTTAATCTCTTTCATAATTAATAATGTGTTACTCTAAAATTAAGTGTTTTTGCTTAATCCACCATCACACGATGCGAAAAGCGGGTGCAAAGGTACGAAAAGTAAAGCAAATAACCAAATTTTAGGGAGAATTATTTCTCATTACGCACCAGAGTAACCACCTCGTCGCACAATTCGCCTACGGTGGAGCGGTGAGTAATGAGGATGATGGTGGTGTCGGGATGCTCGTGGAAGAGGCGGCTGAAGAGGGAGCGTTCGGTAGCTTCGTCGAGTGCCGAGCTTATTTCATCAAGCAGCAGTACGTTGCCCTGGCACAACAGTCCTCGTGCTATGGCTATGCGTTGTGCCTGACCCTCGCTCAGTCCGCTGCCGCGTTCGCCAAGTACGGTGTCCAGTCCGTCGGGCAGTTGCTCTGTCACGAAATCGGCACAGGCTGCATGCAGGACGTCCGTTAGCTCTCTATCCGTAGCGTCGGGCTTTGCCAATAGCAGGTTATAACGTATGGTACCCGTCATTAGCGTGTTACCCTGTGGCACATAGCGCAGTCCTTCGGCCACGGCAACACGTCCGCTTGTTGGCGCAATGAGTCCAAGCATCATGCGGAACAAGGTGGTTTTACCTGCACCTGTCTCACCCATGATGGCGGTCTTGCTGCCTGGTCTGAAGTCGTGTGAGAAGTTTTTCAGTATGTCGCGACGACCGGCAGGATAGCGATAAGTGACGTCATCGAAGCTAATGCCTGCAGCACCATGAGGATAGGGTGTCATGGGCACATGCCCCTGTGGTTTATCACCCTGTTGTTCTATCTCCTGCAGACGATCAATGCTGGCCGAAGCATGGATGACGGTAGGCACCATGTTAAGCAACTGCAAGATGGGGTGCTGCATCATACCTACCAGCTGTAGGAACGACGTCATGACGCCGAAAGTAATGGTACCGTTGCGCAGTCCCATCCCGCCCCATACGAAGGCCATGAGATAGCCTAGTCCGAAGGCCAGTCCCAGCACTGTTCGTGTGATGAGCGTGAAACGAGTGCGGCGCATCACGTTGCCACGCAGCTGCTCCTGCATGCTGCCCAACCGGTCGGTGACCCACTGTTCGCTGCCCATGGTACGGAGCACGGCATTATACTCGCTGCCTTCCTGTACGTGCATTTGTATGCGGCTTTCGTCGCGCCGTATGTCGAGTGTCATCTGTCGCAGGCGCCGTGCTACCAGTTTGCCTATAACGATGGCCAGCGGCGTCAGCACCAACAGAGCCCATGCCAGTCTCTCGTCGAACCACCGCATCATGAAGAAAGCGCCAAACAGCTGTATGGTGGTAATAATCATCTGTGGCAGGGTCTCTACGCTGACCTGACTGATGGTGTCGATGTCCTTGGCCAGACGTGAGGTAATGTCGCCCGAGTGCAGGTCCTTGTCACCAAAGAGTTGGCGACGGAACAGACTGCTGAACATGCGCAGGCGCAACTGATTCGTCTGTCGCACCTGTGACGTCACGGTGAGGTAGTAGCCTAACTGTCGCAACAACACACCGCCTACCACGGTAGCCACAAGTGCCAACACCATGCGCAACACGTCGTCAGCAGTGCCATGACGGATGGTATCGTCAATGAAGCGTTTACTAAGCCATACCATAAGCAGTCCCAGTGCCACCTGAGTGACGCCGATAACAATGCGCGCTACTGTGCTAAAACGGATGCCGCGCATGCTTTGCATGAGCCAGGAGACGTACTTCATGACGATATTCCGTGGTTTCGATATTCTGAGGTTTCGAGGAGGCGAGAGGTCGAGGCATTATGCCTCCACGACTCCCACGTCTTGCCACTGCTTGACAATGGCCTCTACGTCATGACGGGCCACGTCGGGTGTGACGTCGTATTCCTCGCATAATTCGCTGGCCAGCGACTCCACGGTGAAGTCGCCCTGCTCGAGGGCGGTCTTCCAGAGCCAGGCTGCCGTCTCGTTCAACGCCAGCAGACGTCCAAAGTTCAGGGCGTCCAGACCCTCACCTACAATCACATGTTCGCCGCATACTTCGCGCAGCACAAAACCTTTTTTCTGTTTCATATCACTCGTCTATATATTGCTAATATGTATCTTCTTATGGGCCGCAGACGGTACCACCACCGGGCGGCACGCATCCGCCAAGGGCTCTGCAAGTCGCAATGGCGGCCGCTGGGTTTCACCACATGACTGGCCAAAGCCTTGACATCGGCTACCGAACAATGCTCCACACCCGCGATATTACCATCGCCCATCAGCGTCACCTTGTCGCCGTCGAGGGCTATAATACGGTGTACCACATAATGAAAGCCGTCGGCCCACGCCAGCACGACGTCGCCCACCTTCAGACAAACGGGGCGCTGCAGAATGACACTGTCGCGACCACCGGTGATGAACGGCAGCATGCTGCTGCCCCTGACGGGGAAAGTCACGCTGACGCCCTCGTTCACCATTCGTATGGCTTCCTTTATTATTACTTCGTCCTTCAATGCCTTATTCTTACTTCTTTCTTGCCCAAAGGGCAATAACTCTTGTTTCCTAACACTTAATAGCCTTGTTGCACACGCGGGCCGCGTCTTCGTCGGGCAGACACTCCAGATAGTAGACGGGCACATTCGTGGCCAGCAGGTTCTCCGTCTGGTGCAGTCCGTCAGCTATCAGCGAGTCCCAACGCTTACCGCTGATGCTGGGCACCAGCGAGGCATAGGCCTCAATACCTTTCATGCGGCGTATCTTGTTGTAGGGGGCCTGACTCAGCAGCACGACACCCCCCAAGGGATAGCTTACGTTGCGGTAGCAGGGGGTTTTGCCACTCCATGGTGAACCGTAAACCACTGTCGAGCCGTTGTCGTGAACACGTACCACAGGGTTGTCGTCGTTCACCAGCTCTGTACCTTCCAGATAGCGCAACCACAAACGGGCATGTGTGCTCTTGCCGGTGCCGCTCTTGCCCAAGAACATATAGGCCTTGCCCTCCTGACTGACTACGGCAGCATGGAACAGAACCGTCTGCAGACCGGCCACAGCCAGGGCGTAGAGCACCATCAGAGCATTGTCGATTGCCATCTTGCGCAGATTGCCGGTCATCACCAGCCGCGCTTGGCGGTAGTCGGGCGCGCACACCAGAAAACCTGCCGTCTGCTGCCACCAGCAGAACTGGAACACCGGCTCGCCCTGAGGAGTCTTGCCGCATACTATCTCCTGTCCTTCCTCTTCCTGACGCATCTCCTCGGCAAAACTGACAGTCATGCCGTCTTCTACCACCAGATGGAAGAGCACATCCTGATTATCGCAGGCGAAAGGTTCATAGTTGGTCATCAGCTTAAGGTCGTCTTCTTTAGCCTCTACAGCAAAGACATGCCCGGCCACCTTATAATATTTTCTTTCCATAAACGATTCTTTCCTTAATAGACTGCGAAGGTACGAAGAAAAAACGAGCTGACCAAATAGTCAGCCGTTTTTTTACATTATGCGCTCTGACTTTCCTCGGATGAAAGAGGGACTTTCGTTGGAGGAAAGCAGGACTTTCATCGGAGGAAAGTCAGAGCATGCCAAAGAGGGATGTCCTTTCCCTGGTTTAATCCTGGAAATAAACCTTCTTGACACGCGAGCTGATGCTGGTAAGCACCTCGTAGGGTATCGTGTCTAAGACGTCGCTCAGAACGCTTGCCGGCAAGTTGCTGCCGAAGATTTCGACTTGGTCACCCTCCTGACACGGAATGTCTGTGACGTCAATCATAGCCACGTCCATACAGATGTTACCCACGTAGGGTGCCTTCTGTCCGTTCACCAGACAATAGCAGGCACCGCGTCCCAGATGGCGGTTCAGTCCGTCGGCATAGCCTATAGGTATGGCAGCTATGACGCTGTCACGCGTCAGCACGCCACGACGCGAGTAGCCCACCGTCTCGTCCTTGGGAACCTGGCGCAGCTGCAAGATAGTGGTTTTCAGGGTACTGACAGGCTCCAGTGCCGCCCCACGCCCCAACGGGTCGTAGCCGTAGAGCCCCAGTCCCAGACGGCACATGTCAAGCTGACGCTCTGGGAAGTGCTCTATAGCGGCAGAGTTGTCCATGTGGCGTAGTATCTTATGGCTGAAGGCCGCCTGCAGTTGCAGGCTGGCACGGTCAAAGCGTTCAAACTGCATGGTGGAGAAGTTGTCGAAATCAGGGCTGTCGCTGCCTACGAAGTGGCTGAAGACGGAACGTGGAATGATGGCCGTCTGGCTCTTCAGCCGGCGAATGACCTCATCAATGTCTTGCTCAGGATGGAAGCCCAGCCGATGCATACCTGTATCTAACTTAATGTGTACAGGCCACCCCGTAATGCCCTCCTTCTCGGCAGCGCGTATAAGAGCGTCCATCAGTCGGAAAGAGTACACCTCAGGTTCCAGGTCGTAGTCGAACATGGTTTTGAAGGCCGTCATCTCAGGATTCATCACCATGATGTTCTGCGTGATACCATTACGCCGTAGGGTGACGCCCTCGTCGGCAACAGCTACGGCCAGATAATCGACACGATGTTCCTGCAACGTCTTGGCCACCTCCACAGCGCCAGCACCGTAGGCGTCGGCCTTCACCATACACACCAGCTTGGTCGTAGGTTTCAGGAACGAGCGGTAGTAGTTCAGGTTATTGACCAATGCGTTGAGATTAACTTCGAGAATGGTCTCGTGCACCTTCTGCTCCAGGCGCTCGGTAATACGGTCGAAGCCGAAAGTACGGGCACCTTTGATGAGCACCACCTCGTCGTGCAACTGCTGGAAAGCCGTACTAAGAAGGAAGTCGTCGGTGTTAGCAAAAAAGAGGGTAGAGGGCAATGTGAAGAGAGAGGCGTGGGCACCAATGCACGGTCCAATGGCAATGAGTTTGCTTACGCCACGCTTCATGCACAAGGCGTTCACCTCGGCATAAAGTTCGGTTTCGGCCATACCGCTCTGGTATATATCGCTGAGTATCAGCGTACGGTGCGTCTCCTCACGTCGCGACATGAAGTCGAGTGCGATGTCGAGCGAGTTGATGTCCGAGTTGTACGTATCGTTGATGATAGTGCACCCGTGCTGGCCTTCTTTCACTTCCAGACGCATGGCCACGGGTTCAAGACGTGACATACGCTGGCGCAGGTCTTCGGGTTTAACCCCCAAATAGAGAGCTGTAGCCGCCACTGCCAGCGAGCACTCTATGGAAGCCTCGTCACGGAACGGCAGCTCATAGGTAGACAACAGCTCATCGCGATGCCACCCAATGCGTTTGCCTTTGAAGCCCGAACGGCGTACACAGCGGCTCACAAGGTCATCGTCGGCGTTATAGATGATGACCTTAGCGTCCTGAAACAGCTTCAACTTCTCCATACACTTCTCTTCCAGCGAACGGAAGTTTTCCTGGTGGGGCGCACCGATAGATGTCAGTACGCCGATGGTAGGTTGGATAATGTCACGCAGAGCCTCCATCTCGCCCAGTTGGCTGATGCCAGCCTCAAAGAGTCCCACCTCAGTCTGCTCGTTAAGCAACCATACCGACAGCGGCACACCAATCTGTGAGTTGTAGCTCTTGGGCGAGCGCGTTACCGTCATCTGCGGCGACAGCACTTGGTAAAGCCACTCCTTAACCATGGTCTTGCCATTAGAGCCTGTAATGCCCACGATGGGTATGTCGAACTCGTCACGATGGCGCTCGGCCAGTCGTTGCAGAGCCTCAAGAGGCGACGGCACGACGAGGAAATTGGCATCGGGGTAGGCCTCGGCGACAGAACCGCCAGGCACTGTAGAGGCAATGGTAGTAGGATTTGCTTCAACAACGAAGTTGCGCACGCCACGGCGATAGAGGTCGCTAATATAGCGATGCCCGTCGTTGCGTTGAGTCTTCAAGGCGAAGAACAAGGTTTCTTCAGGGAAACATAGTGAGCGGCTGTCGGTCAGCAACCACCTTATCTGCGTATCGGCCGAACCGATGCGCCGTGCTCCAAGGAGCGTCGTAACTTTTTCTATGGTGTAATTCATATAATATGTTATTATTAACTTATCAAATATCAGGCAATGTAAACCTGGGGTATTTCTTTTTAAAGGCAGCCAGACGCTCTTTGGTCTGCTCCATGAAGAGGCGGTAATCATCAGCCTCGGGGTTGAAGGGCCTGTGCTGGAGAGCCTGTCTCAGGGGGCGCCACTCGTCAAGATAGGTCTTGGCCTCGGGCGAGAAAAAAGTGTCGACCAGGCTTTCCCAAATGTAGTCCACGGCCTGCTGCGATGGATGCAGCATGTCCGGGGCATAAAAGCGGTAGTCACGCAACTCGTCCATGACGATTTCGTAGGCGGGAAAATAACTGATGACGTCAGTAACCTTTTCGGCAGCCAGCAACAAGGAGGCCTTTGAGAGCTGGCTCTCATGGTAGCCATACTTACGGTATCGGATAGGACTAACGGTGAGTACAATGTGCATCTCAGGGTCAAGCTGGCGCAGCAGACTGGCGGCCTGGCGCAGATAGTCAGCACACTCATCGACAGAGAGCCGCTCCTCTTGAAAAAGGCAAGCTGGACGTTTTTGACAGTTATCCACAATCTCCCCCGTCTCCTTGAGGCGGTAGACGTGGTTAGTACCCAGAGTGAGGAATACCGTGTTGGGCGTCTTGCGAGAAAGAGCATCACAACACTGAGAGTTCGAGGGAGCAAGCCAGCGCTGCAAAGTATGCAGGATGCTTGCGGGGTTATACATCGTACCATAGGGATTCACCGTCGCGGGGAAGCCCTCAATGCGGAAACGCTGACCTATGCTGTCGGCAAAGCAAGACCCCACGAAGAGTAGCTCTTCGCAAGGGCCTATATGGAACTCCGAGGGGGCAATGTCGACTATGGTTCTGAAGTTCATTATTCCAAGGTTTCTGTATCCGATGTTTTAAGAATTCGATATTTCGGAATTTCGATGTTTCGACACAAAGATGCTTCCTTATGCTTAGCTGCGACTGACTTGCAGACCTGTTTTGGAGAGCGTCATGTCGACAAATCGGGCATTGGGGTTGGGCTGGGCACTATTTATAATCTGCTTGATACGGGCTGCAGCCTCTGGGTCCTTGGCCACCATGTAGAGATAGCCGCCTCCACCAGCGCCTGGCAACTTATAGCCCAGACACAAGTCGTCCACCATGTCGGTGATACGACGCACTGCATCGGGGTTAGTACCACTATCTATGAGCTGGTTTTGCTGCCATGTATGTCGGATGAGACGTCCCATCTCGATGAAGTCCTGTCGCTGGATGGCCTCGTACATGTCCATGGCATGCGCCTTCATGGCCCGTAGCTGACGTATCTCGCCCCCATGGTTGAGGAACATACGTCGTACTATCTCGGCCAGAATGGTTTTTGCCGTACGCGTGATGCCGGTATAATACAAAAGGTGACACTGGGCATACTCCGGCTGGGTGTACACCGCATCGGGGAGCCAACGCACTAACGGGTTCTGGTCAAACCCGCGTTTAGTCTCGAGCAGCTTCACACCACCCAGAACGCCCCCGAACTGGTCCTGCCAGCCACCACCCGTGGTTAACAGCTGTTCGAGTACCAAGGTGCGGTGCCCTATCTCGTTCTTATCCCATGCCAGAGAACAGAAGTCACTGACTGCCCCCAATACCGTAGAGGCCAGTATGCTGCTGGTGCCCAGTCCGCTACCTGCAGGAATAGCCGACAGCAGCGTGAGCTCGATACCACAGCCAAAATGCTCAAGCTGAGCTTTGAGCGAGGAATAGCTATCTTGCGAGAACTGCGGCAGGAAACCTGCCAAGGCCAAGGCTGCTTTGGGTATGGAGAAGGGCGATCCCACTTTGTTGAAAGCCCCTAACTGTTCATAAGTGTCAACCACTTCCATGGCGCCCAAATCAATGCTGCGCAACACGATGTGTGCCTCACGGCAAGGCTTGACATAAGCCTGCAGAGGCGGTTGCCCATTCAGTTCAATGGCTATGTTGACCACCGAGCCGCCTTCCATCAGACAATAAGGCGGCGTATCGGTCCAGCCTCCCGCCAGGTCAATACGCACTGGTGAGCGTCCCCATACTATCTGGTCAGGAAATACCGACAGACGGGGGCATTGTTTCTGGGCAAGCACCCCCTCAGTCAGTCCCTCTCTCAGCAGCCCAAAGGCCTGACTGCTTTCGCCCCGGAACATGGCGTCATGGATACGTGTCATGAGCGGTGCCTGAGTACCAATAGGCTCGGGCATGGGTAGTTTAAAATCATGGAATTCGCGAGCGGCATCTTCCAAGTCGAGCTGGTAGAACACAGAGTGCTGCCAGTTGCGAGCCAGTGCTGGCCAGTTTTGACTACGGAACTGACGTCGCTGGGCAAAGAGCCGTCGCAGGTTGGCACGTTCGGCCAATGCATTACTGCTTACGGCCTCATCGATGCGATAGTGACGCACCTCATAGTCACTGTCGCCTACAGGTACTACATCAATGCACTCGCCAGGTTCAAGATGAATCTCCCAGTCGTTCTGAGGCACACCTGTCACCACGTTGTCGTGGCTTAACGTCCAACGAGGACCAATGAAGCTGTTTTCTATCCAGATATTATAGTTGTCTTCTGTAAACCGGTAGTTCATCACGGCATTCTGCGTAAAGATGCTGGGATGGGGCTTACGGTCGTTGTGCATAATATCGCGCTGGTCGTTGACAATGTTCTGGATGGCCACCGTCGACGATATCATCTCTCGCGAGGTACCGAAGTGATAAAACTCACCACCCGGCAGGGGCACAATGGCTACGCTGAGTTGGCCGAGCTCTGGGTCGTCAACGGTAGGATGGGTACCCAAGGCACAGCCGAACTCGGAATAGAGATCGTACTCTTTGAGATGAGAACTGTGTGTTCTCTCTTCGAGAGTGTGGCGTTGCAATCTCTCTTCGAGAGTGTGGCGTTGCAATCTCTCTTCGAGAGTGTGGCGTTGCAATGAGAGTTGTGCGTTATCATCTGCCTGGCTGCGCTGCATGAGCAGGCGGACAGCACGGTCGGAGAGCATCCATATGCCAATGTCGGTCAGATAGTAGTGGTCTTTCAGCAGCGCAGAGAGACACTCCGGACTGGGTTTCTGCAGCATCTGTTTCAGGACGCCGGGTGTACGGCGGTCGCTGACAAAGACGCCATGATTCTTGGCAATGGAAGCGTCAAGCCACAGTCCGTAGCACACCACGTCGGCATCGGGGATGGCCCCGATACGCTCAGCGGCACGGATGTAGACATCGCCGCTGACTATCATGGTGGTCAAACGCTTAGGAGCCTGGGCCATCATACGTTCGTATAGTGGAAGCTGCAGGTCAAGTAAGGTCTGCGACAGACGTTGGCCGCGCTCCCAGCGAAAGACTGGAATTGGCGTCAGTATCTTACCACTAACAGCATAAGAAGGCAAACGCTTGCTCTGTCCGCCAGCATGTAGAATGATACAGCGGTCGCCACCCAGCCAGTCGCGGGCCTGTTGCAAGAGCCATGTAGTGCCGCCACCAGAGCCTAAACGGTGACCTATAGGGTCACAGTCGCAAAAATATTCATCGCGCGACAAGCCTGTCACATCATGGAAACAGTCTACAAGGTTAGGTGGCAGCGAGAGTAGCTTTTTCATGACTGGGCCTCCTTTCCGTCAGAGCTATCACGGCGACGGTCACGATAGACCTTATACGCCAGGAATAGCAACACAAGGAACAGCACCGCATAGGCGACGTAGGCCACCGTTTCGGTGCGGTCAATGCTCTTGGGGAAGAAGCTCAATACTACCTCGTGGCGTCCTGGCTTCACCTGCAAGGCTCGCAGGACATAGTTGACACGCCCCAGCTCCTGTTCCACACCGTCAATAGTTGCCTGCCAGCCTGGATAATAAATCTCAGAGAATACTACTACTCCACCCTTGCTGGAATTGACTTCGTAGGTCAGCTGGTTGGGCTCATAGGCTTTAATGACGACACGGCTCAACGTATCCTGCGCGACAGCCTGTCCCAGCACTTCCTGAAAACGCTTGTCAGCCACAGCCTCATGACGCAAGGGCAGCTGACCTGTCATATCGAGCTCCTTATTGGCGTTGTCAACATAGTGCACTTTGTCTACGAACCAAGCGTTACCATAGGTATAAGGATTCTCCACTGGTACGGTCTGTCCGCCCTGTAGGGGCAGGATGAAATACTTGGTGTTAAGCATGTTAAGCACAGGATAGATGCTATCACCGTTGACCATCGTCATGTCGCCGCCTGCTTCAGCTATGGCCTCGTACAGGCCATGCATCTCGGATTCTATGTGGGCATCGATAAGTTCCTGATAGCGGCGCAGCTTAGCGGCATGATAGCCACCAATACTCTTCAGATAGTAAGAAGTCTCGTTCTCGTTGAAGGTCGACGTAGCCAGGTTGAGCACACGGAAGTCGAGCGACTTGTCCTGCAGGATATGGTCGATGGCTGCCGTCTTCTGCATGGGTTCCTCACGCACGCTGGCCGATACGAACATTTCATCGTTGAGGTAGCGCTTGTTCACTTGCCACATATCTATGAGGCATAGGGCCGTCAGTCCTACGGCAAGCCACTGCGCCTGCAACTTGCCATAACGATATAGTAGCAACAACAGGGTACCGATGACAATGATTGTGAAGGAGCGCCAACAGTCAGCCGTAAACATAGCCACACGCATCTCTGTCAGGTTCTGCACCAGGGGCGCCAGTTGGTCAGCAGGAATCTGACTCATGGCCTGCATCTCACTCTGGCTGATAAAGCTGGAGAAGAAAAAGGTCGGCATGAGTGCAAACAGCAGACAGAAGCCTGCCGTCATGGCAAACGAGAGGGCTATCCATTTGAACTTGGTCTTCAGCTGCTGCGGATTGTCCATCAACTGCTTCAGTGCCAGCATAGCCAGCAGGGGTATGGTGAACTCGGCAATAACCAAAATGGAGGCCACGGTACGGAACTTTGCGTACATCGGAACGTAGTCAAGGAAGAAATCGGTGAACGGCATGAAGTTACGTCCCCAAGACAACAGTACCGACAAGATAGTGACAGCAAGCAGTGCCCACTTCAAGGGCCCGCGGACGATGAACAATGCCAGCACAAAGAGCATCATGACAAAGGCACCCACATAGACAGGACCTGCCGTCATGGGCTGATTGCCCCAGTACTGTCCTATCTGCTGGTAAATACCCAGGTAATTATTGTCAGCATGCTTCATGGCCGTCTTGTTTTCAACCAGTGGTACCGAAGCTCCACCCTTGGCATTAGGAACCAGCAGCGTCCACGTCTCGTCAATGCCATAGCTCCATTGTGTAATGTAGTCGCGGTCCAAACCGCTACTGGTCTGATTAGATGCATCCTGCTTTACCAATTCGCTCTTACCTCGCATCGACTCCTGGCCATAAAGCCATGTATGGTATAGATTCGACAAGTTCAGACAGATGCCAATGGTTGCACCCACTACACAGACTGCAGTGGCCTTCAGCAGGTGTTGATACTGTTTCTTACGAAGACCTTCGATGATGAAGGCAATAACCATAGCAGCGATGACGAACAGATAGTAATAAGTCATCTGCACGTGGTTGGCTAGCACCTCAAGGGCGGCAAAGAATGCAGTCACCACCAGTCCCCACAGGTACTTGCCCTTATAGGCCAGCACCACGCCTGCTATCATAGGCGGCAGATACGCCAAGGCCATAACCTTCCAATAATGACCGGCAGCAATAATGATAAAGAAGTAGCTGGAGAAAGCCCATATGACGCCACCCAGCATGGCCAGATACCACCGGAAGTCGAAAGCCCGCAACAGGATATAAAATCCCAAAAGGTATGCAAAGACATACCACACAATATCTGGCAGCCACAAGTGGTAGGCATTACCTGCTTGATTCAGCAGCGTCGTACTATCGTAAGACGGCGCCATCTGGTAGGTAGGCATACCGCCGAACAAAGCATTCGTCCATCGTGTTTCCTTGCCTGTACGCTGAATATACTCAACTCGTTCCTGTCCAGCACCACGATTGGCCGACGAGTCGTGGCGATAAAGGATGCGTCCCTCTATATCGGCTGGGAAGAAATAAGCCACTGAAATCACCACAAACAGAAGTACTACCAACACGTCAGGTAGCCATTGTCTCAGATTCTTCATAATCGTTTTCTTTGCATTTTGGGTGCAAAGATACGAAAAAGTTTAGAGTTTGGGGATAGAGCTCCCAAAAAATTTGTACCTTTGTACCGTAAACAATATAAACGGACATGAAAATAGGAATTATAGTTGCAATGGACAAGGAGCTGCGACAACTGCAGCAGTTGTTCAACAAAGGGAATGTCAGAGTAGAGAAATGCGGCATTGGCAAGGTAAATGCTGCCCTTGGAGCTCAGCGTATGATCAACGAGTTCCATCCCGACATCATCATCAACAGCGGTTGCGCAGGCGGAAACGGTGATGACATTGAGATACAGGACATCATCATAGGAAAAGAAGTGACATACCACGACGTGTACTGTGGGACCGCCATTGACAACTGCACCATCTACGGACAGGTACAGGGACTGCCCGCCCGATATCTAGCCGACCCCATACTGTTGGGAAAAGCGCTGTCCTTAAGAAATGTTGCTGCAGGCATCAAGCTACATGAAGGACTGATTGTTACCGGCGACTGGTTTGTCGACTCCAAGGAAAAGATGCAGAGCATTGTCGAGAAGTTTCCAGAAGCTCGCGCTGTCGACATGGAGTCGTGTGCTATAGCACAGACATGCTACATTAATCACGTACCCTTCATCTCTTTCCGCATCATCAGCGACATACCACTACGCGACACCGATGCCTCGCAGTATCATAACTTCTGGGATACCGTGGCCGACAATTCATTTCACATGACACAGGCCTTCGTAGAAAGCCTATAATGTTTGAGCAGTCTTGCCTTTAGGACAAGACTGCTCACTTTTCCGGATGGGGGGAACTCATCTATCCACGTTTCACCGCAGCTTTTTTACGCTGGTCGTGGTCAAGGATAATCTTACGCATACGCATCGACTTGGGAGTTACTTCCACCAATTCGTCTTCCTTGATATACTCCAGACATTCCTCTAGCGACATGACAACCTTGGGAATGATGCGAGCCTTCTCGTCAGTACCAGAGGCACGCACATTAGTAAGCTGTTTGGCCTTGCAGACATTGATAACGAGGTCATTGTCATGCACATGCTCACCAACCACCTGTCCCATATATACATCTTCGCCCGGATCAATAAAGAACTTACCACGGTCTTGCAGTTTGTCAATAGCATAGGCAAAGGCATTACCTGTCTCAAGGGCTATCATGGAGCCATTGACACGACGTTCTATCTCGCCTTTGTAGGGCTGATACTCCTTGAAGCGATGAGCCATGATAGCTTCGCCCTGACTGGCCGTCAGCACATTAGTACGCAAGCCTATAATACCACGAGAGGGAATGTCGAACTCAATATTGGTGCGCTCGCCCTGACTTTCCATCGACGTCATCTCACCCTTACGGCGCGTCACCATGTCTATCATCTTCGACGCAAACTCTTCGGGAACGTTAATAGTCAGCTCCTCAATAGGCTCGCACTTCTGACCGTCAAGTTCCTTAAAAATAACCTGCGGTTGTCCTACCTGCAGCTCATAACCTTCACGGCGCATGGTTTCAATAAGCACCGACAGATGCAGCACACCGCGACCCGAGACCACCCACTTATCAGTAGAATTCTCGAAAGGCTCAACACGGAGGGCCAGGTTCTTTTCAAGTTCCTTCTCCAGACGGTCGTTAATATGACGTGAAGTAACAAATTTTCCTTCCTTGCCGAAGAATGGAGAGTCGTTGATGGTAAAGAGCATCGACATGGTCGGCTCATCAATGGCAATAGGAGGCAGGGGCTCAGGATTCTCGGCATCGCACAACGTGTCGCCAATCTCAAACTTCTCCAGTCCGATAACAGCACAGATATCACCACAGTCTACCTGATCAATTCGGGCGTGTCCCATGCCGTCGAAGGTGTGCAACTCCTTAATCTTCGTCTTCTCCATCGTGCCGTCACGGTGGGCAATGGTTACCTGCATGCCATCCTTCAGCCGTCCACGATGTACTCGTCCAACGGCAATACGTCCCGTATAGCTGGAGTAGTCGAGTGAAGTGATGAGCATCTGTGGTGTGCCTTCTATCTGGGTGGGCGCAGGAATCACCTCTACTATCTTATCCAAGAGATAAGTAATATCGTTGGTAGGCTTCTGCCAGTCCTCACCCATCCAGCCGTTCTTTGCCGAGCCGTACACGACAGGGAAGTCGAGCTGGTCCTCGGTAGCATTGAGCGAGAACATAAGGTCGAACACCATCTCGTAGACCTCTTCCGGACGGCAGTTAGGCTTATCCACCTTGTTAACAACAACGATGGGCTTCAGCCCAATCTCTAAGGCCTTTTGAAGCACAAAACGTGTCTGGGGCATCGGACCCTCGAAGGCATCGACCAGCAGCAGACACCCGTCTGCCATGTTGAGCACGCGCTCTACCTCGCCACCGAAGTCGGAGTGTCCCGGAGTATCGATGATGTTAATCTTGGTTCCTTTCCAGTTAATACTGACATTCTTAGAAAGAATCGTAATGCCTCGTTCGCGTTCCAGGTCGTTAGCGTCCAACACCTGACTCGACAGGTTCTGTCCCTCACGGAACAGATTCCCGGCCAGCATCATCTTGTCCACAAGCGTCGTCTTGCCGTGGTCTACGTGCGCTATAATCGCAATGTTTCTGATATCCTGCATAACCTATATATTGAAATTTGGCTGCAAAGGTACAACTTTTCCACGAAATATTTGCTCGTTTTAAGGAAAAGTTGTACCTTTGCAGCCGCATTTGACGATGTAACCCACTGCATGATGACAATGGCAGGCATCAGAAAGATGTATAGTATTAACAGTTTAATTCATCAAACAACATGTATTTAGATTCAGCAAAGAAGGTTGAGATCTTTGAGAAGTACGGCGAGAACGCTCAGGATACCGGTAGCGTTGAAAGCCAGGTTGCCCTGTTCACCTATCGTATTCAGCACCTCACCGAGCACCTGAAGAAGAACCACAAGGACTTCGGAACTGCTCGTGCACTGACCAAGATGGTAGGTCGTCGTCGTAAACTCCTGAAGTATCTCTACAACAAGGACATCAATCGCTATCGTGAACTTATCAAGGCTCTCGGCCTGCGTAAGTAATTGGCAAGTGATAAAGAAGAAAGCCTCGCAAATTTGCGAGGCTTTCTTCTTTATCAACGCTTATGATTACTGCAACGTAATATTTACTTTCTCCTTCGTAATATTCTCACAGTTGGTAAAGACTGCGTCTTTCTTTGCCGTAATGACGATATTCTTCAGGTTGATGCCCTGGATAGGCATCTCGGGCAGGCCGTTGAACTCCATGGCACGGCCAGCACCATTACAGACAACATTCTGAATGTCGATGTTGCGGAAGATGGGCGTACCCTCATTGACGGGAGCCTTGGTGGTGTTGTCGGGGTTGTCGCCGTCGGCCAGCATCTCGGCCACCGACTTACCGCCGTAGTACATATTGAAGGTAATAGCATCGGTCTTGATGTCGGTCATCGACACCTTCTTTATGAAAATATTCTCCACGATGCCACCACGGCCACGGGTCGACTTGAAGCGCAGACCCACATCGGTACCCAGGAACTGGCAGCTCTTGACGAGGATGTTGCGCACACCGCCACTCATCTCAGAGCCTACCACGAAGCCACCATGACCAGCGAATACAGTACATCCGTCTACTACCACATTCTCGCAGGGACGACCACGACGGCGACCGTCCTTATCCTTACCACTCTTAATGCAGATACCGTCATCACCTGCATCGAACTTCGAGTTGACTATAAGTGCGTTCTTACACGACTCAAGGTCGAGCGCATCGCCGTTCTGGGCATAAGAGGGATTACGGGCCAGCACATTGTCAAGAATAATATTCTCGCACATCAGAGGATGGATGTTCCAGGCTGGCGAATTCTGGAAGATAACGCCCTGAAGCAACACGTTCTTACAATTAACAAGACTAATCATCACAGGACGTAGGAAACGCTTAAAGTGATTCCATTCTGCCTCTGACGTAGCCTTGACAACATTCATGTCGGCGCTTTTCTCGGCATCGGCATACCCCTGAGAGGGTACCCAGTAGTCCTTCTTCGAGACGACGCCACCTGGACGGGCCGTGACTTCCTTCCACTGAGCGTCGGTCACCTTACCTCGCTTCACAGGACGCCAGTACTGACCATTGCCGTCAATGACACCACGACCGGTAATAGCGATGTTCTCGCATCCATTGGCAGAGAGGGGCGACAGACAACGACGCGTGTCAAGACCCTCAAATGATGTCTCGATAATTGGATAGAGTGTCTCGTCAGGCGAAAAGAGGATTACAGCACCTACCTGCAGATGCAGGTTAATATTAGACTTAAGCTGGATGGGGCCAGTAAACCACACACCAGCAGGCACTACAAGTTTGCCACCGCCCTGCTGAGACAAGGCATCGATAGCACGAGCAAAAGCATCTGTATTGAGAACGATGCCATCACCCACTGCACCATAGTCACGCAGGTTAACCTGTCGGTCGGGGAACTGAGGCGCAGCAACCTCTGGCATCTGGAATGGCAGATCCTTGGTGAAGCGCTTGTACGGATTCTCACAGTTAGCACAGGGCTTGTCTTTGTCACAAGCGTGGTGCTTTTGGGCCGAGGCAGTCAGAGCGACGCCTAACAGCAGAAGGCAGACTAGCTTTTTCATTATCATTATTGTTTGTTTAAGGGTTAGTCTTCTTTTATCTCACTCAAAGGTATCATTACAAAATCACGCTCACACATCAGCGGATGAGGAATCTTTAGGTCGGGCTCACTGACCGTAAGGTCATCGTAGAGCAATATATCAATGTCTATCGGGCGGTCGGAATAGCCAGACGTAGTCTTGCTTCGGCGTCCCATGGAACGTTCTATCCGCTGGGTAAGTTGTAGCACCTCGCGTGGCGTCTTGTCGGTTTCACACAAAACAACAGCATTCAGGAAACTGTTATCCGACTGGAATCCCCATGGCTCTGTCTCAATAAATGACGACTGTCGTGTCACCTCGCCAACCTGCTCTACTATTAATCGTATTGCCTCTAACAGGTTCCGTTCCCTGTCGCCAAGGTTTGAGCCCAGGCCAAGATATACCCGATGCTTAGTCATCAAGTATCAGCATTGCGTCGCCATAGCACCCAAACATATAGCCATTGTCAAGAGCCTTCTGATATGCCTCCATAATAAGGTCATAGCCGCCAAAAGCCGCTGTAGCCATCAGCATTGTAGACTCAGGCTGATAGAAATTAGCCACCAGACTGTCTGCCAGTCCAAAGTCGTATGGCGGGAAGATGAAACGGTTAGTCCATCCATCGAACTCCTTAAGCAAGCCGTCAGTACCCACAGCCGACTCTGTGGCACGCAACGTGCTGACGCCAATGGCACAGATATGGTGTCCGTCGGCCTTGCCCTGATTGACGGCATTACAGGCGTCATTTCCTATAATGACCTGTTCTGAGCTCATCTTGTGCTTGGTAAGGTCTTCTACCTCTATCGTATCGAATGCTCCCAGACCACAATGTACGGTAATATTCGCGAACTCGATGCCACGAATCTCAAGACGCTTTAGGAGTTCACGGCTGAAGTGCAACCCTGAAGCAGGCGCAGTGACAGCGCCCTCGTTCTTTGCATAGATAGTCTGAAAATTCTCCATGTCATCAGGCGTCACGTCTCTCTTGTTGACAATATAGCGCGGAAGAGGAGCAGAACCCAGTGCGAACAATTCCTTTTTGAACTCGTCATGCGGACAGTCATAGAGAAAACGCAGCGTACGTCCACGGCTGGTTGTGTTGTCAATGACCTCAGCCACCATAGGCCCGTCTTCCTCGAAGAAGAGCTTATTGCCAATACGAATCTTGCGCGCCGGTTCCACCAACACATCCCACAGACGAAGCTCCTCGTTCAGCTCGCGCAGCAAGAAGACCTCTATCTTTGCATCCGTTTTCTCCTTTGTACCATAAAGGCGAGCAGGAAACACCTTAGTGTCGTTGAGCACCATGACATCACCCTCATCGAAGTAGTTGATAATGTCGCGGAACATCAAGAACTCGTCAGTATCGTTCCCTTTGGCATCCTTCACATGCATGTCGATAGTCTGGCTCTTACGATGGACTACCATCAGACGGCATTCATCACGACGGTAAACCTTTTCTACGCTACCATCCTCATTCTCGAACGTCTTGTGAGGAGGCTCAAGGGCCAGCCGGTCCTCTGTGAGTCTGAATCGGAATTGTGACAGTTTCATCAGTATAATAACTATTTTAACGAATTACTATTTATTTCTCTATCTCCTGTTGAGCCAACCATTGGGGGAAGTCATCCAGTGTCAGACAATCGTCTATGCTGATATTCCCCACTCTGGTACGGCATAGTGCCGTAAGGTAGGCTCCGCTCTGTAGAGCCCGACCGATGTCGCGTGCCAAGGCTCTGATGTAGGTACCTTTTCCACAACGCACATGAATGCTCATCTGCATCTTCTCGGCATCGAAGTCCATCAGCTCGATGGCATCAATACGAATGGTTTTAGGTTTCAACGCTACCGTCTCACCCTGCCGTTTCAATTTGTAGGCCCTGTCGCCTCCTATCTTACATGCCGAATATGAAGGCGGAACCTGCTGTATCTCTCCGACAAAGTCCACCAGCGTTTTCTCTATAAGCTCCCGGGTTATATGCGAAGTAGGATACGACTGGTTCATCTCATGCTCCATATCGTAGCTTGGAGTGGTAGCCCCCAACTGCAACGTTGCCGTATACTCCTTGGTGTCCAGCTGCAAGCGTTCTATCTCCTTGGTCTTCTTACCTGTACAAAGGATAAGCACTCCTGTGGCCAGAGGGTCCAGCGTACCGGCATGTCCTATCTTGACTCTTCTGACGCCTACAGCTCTTGAGATGCGTGTGCGTACATAAGCCAAAGCGCCAAACGAAGTCATGCGGTAAGGCTTGTTAATGTAGATGTATTCGCCCTCTGTGAAGTTCATCAGTCAACCATTGCAAGTGAATGTCCTGTCAGTAGCAGCACAATGATGATGCCGCCCACAATGATACGATAGTAACCAAAAGCCTTGAAGCCATACTTTGTAAGGAAACCGACAAACCACTTCATGGCCAACAAAGCCACGATGAACGAGACGACACAGCCCAACACCAGCATCGTAATGTTATGCGTCGTTGCCCAAGAGGTCTCTTCCTTCATCAAATCAAGCAAATCAAGCAACGTAGCTCCTGCCATGGTCGGTACAGCCAGGAAGAACGAGAATTCAGCAGCCTTCTTTCGGGTCAGCCCTTGTGCCATACCACCGACGATGGTTGCCATAGAGCGCGAGACACCAGGAATAACAGATATACACTGGAAAAGACCAATACAGAAGGCTCGCTTTTCACTAACCCTGTTTGACTCGCTACCCTTGTTGAACAGCTTGTCGCAATACAGCATGAATATACCTCCCAGCACCAGCATGGCAGCTACCACCTCGACACTGTCGAGCAACCAGTCAAGCAAGCCCGACTTTTTGGCCAGCAAACCTATTACCACTGCAGGAAGTACACCCACAAAAAGCAACCAGTAGAAACTAAAGCGATGCTTCAACCTCTGAAAGACATTGCTCCCTACTGGAGCAGGAGTCTTATCAACAGAAAAGAAATGCTTCCAGTAAAGACATACCACCGAAAGGATAGCGCCAAACTGGATGATGAATGTAAAGGCATGCACAAAAGGGTCGCCTTGAGGAACCCCCAACAGGTTCTGCGCAATAATCATGTGTCCTGTCGACGACACAGGCAGGAACTCAGTCAGGCCCTCAACGATAGAAATGATGATGGTCTCTATCCAAGTCATCTGATATCCTCCTTATCCTTTGGCTTTCTGACAACAGCATAAACCATAGATACGAAACCCAGCAAGCATATTACTGGTGCCACCTTGATACGGCGGGCACTGAATATGTCCGGATTATAGGCCGTCTCCGTAGAGCCGCTACCGCTCATCAGCAGGAAGCCTATTACCACTACTGCCATACCAATGGCCAGCAGAATGAAGTTGACCTTATCAAAAGCGAAATCTCTTTTATCCATTCTATCTTAACTCCTCTAACTTCTTAACTCCTTTACTTCTTAACTCCTCAAATCTTATACAACTCTCCCGCTCTCATGCGCAGGAACTTGTTAACGGCCAGCCATGCACAAAGTGCCGTAATGACTATACCGAATATCAGTACGCTAATGGCGGTAATGGCCATCACCTGCCATGTCACCACATCTTCGATACCAGGCTGTGTAATATAAAGTCCGTATGCACCGGCACCCAATACCATAATGGCAAAGATAGCGGCTACGACACCAATGCCGACAGCCTGTTTCAGGAAAGGACGTCTGATGAATCCCCATGACGCTCCCACCAGCTTCATGGTGTGAATGACAAAACGGCGGGCATAGACACTCAGCCTGACGGTATTACTGATGAGTGAGAACGACACAAAGGTAAGCAAGGCAGCCAATACCAGGAGCACAATGCTTATTCTACTCAAGTTCACGTTCACCCGGTCCATCAGGTCCTCCATATACGACAAATCGGTCACTCTGGCGTCTTTCTTTATTTCTTTTGCTATCCACCGCAACGAATCACGATTGGCATAGTCGGCCTTCAGCTGCACCTCAAGAGTACTTGGAAAAGGATTAAAGCCCAGAAACTCCGACGGGTCGCTGCCCATCTCCTTCACCTGTTCCCGTAAAGCATGCTCCTTGCTGATGTAGTCAATGTTATGACTGTAAGGCCTATGATACAGGTCACGACACAGCATCTTAGCCTCATTTACCGTCACCGAGTCGTTCAGCATCACCGTCACCACAAGATTCTCCTTCATGTGTGCCGACAAATTATGTGCCGACAACACGAAGAACACCACCAAGCCCAACAGAATAAGCACCATGGTAGTACTTATGCATAACGTTACGGCCTGCATACCACGTCGGCTGCGGCTTCCTTTTTGCTTCTTACTCATAGTCTACAATTAGCCAATTTGGCGCAAAGGTACTAAAAAAAGGGAAAAGCACGAAACGAAAAGTGAAAAAAATAGCTTCCCCCACGCTATTTTCACATAAAATATGTAATTTTGCACCCGTTATGAGTACAATCATCTATCCTTCGCCCATTTTCGGCCCGGTTCACAGCCGCCGTCTGGGCATCTCGTTAGGCATTAATCTGCTGCCTGCTGACGGAAAAGCATGCAGCTTTAACTGTATCTACTGCGAATGCGGTCTGAACGAAGACCACCGCCCTACCCTTCACATGCCGACACGCCAGCAGGTAGCCGAAAAGTTAGAAGAGCAACTCCAGAAAATGGTGGCCGACGCCAAGCTGCCCGACGTGCTCACCTTTGCCGGTAATGGCGAGCCTACCAGCCATCCTCAATTTGCCGACATCATCGACGACACCATCCGCCTGCGCAACCGCTACTGTCCGCAGGCAAAGGTCAGCGTACTCTCCAACTCTACCATGATTCACCGTCAGGCCGTCCACGACGCCCTCATGCGCGTAGACAACAACATCCTGAAACTCGACACGGTAGACCCCGTTTATATCAACAAAGTAGACCAGCCCAACGGCAGCTACGACGTGCGCCAAGTCATCGAGGGCATGAAGTCGTTCCAAGGACACGTCATCATCCAAACCATCTTCATGCAGGGCGAGTGCCATGGCGAGTCGGTCGACAACACCGGACCCGCGTATGTCGACCCCTGGCTGGAAGCCGTCAAGGAGATAGCCCCCCAGCAGGTCATGGTCTACACCATCGACCGCGAGACACCTACCCCTGGTCTGGAAAAAGCAAGTCGCGAACAGCTCGATGCCATCCGCGACCGTGTACTTGCCTTAGGAATACCCTGTACGGCCAGCTATTGACGACTGTCGTCCCCGCTACAACGGGAACGACAGTTGTAAAACATTACTTGTTGATGATTCCCACCTCCGTAGCGCGCAGAAACTCAATGATGTGACGGATGAAGGGGCCGTCGGGCACCTGCTCCTCTATCTGGTTCACTGCATCGAAAAGCGATGTCTTGCCGTGGAACACCAGACGGTAGGCGTTGGCGATATGCTTAAGCACCTTCTCGTCAATGCCGTGCTGACGGGCCACCTGCATGTTCACGCCACCATACTCCTGCTTACGGGTACAGATGATGTAAGGAGGAACATCCTTCGAGAAACTGGTACCGGCCTGAATCATCGAACCCTTACCCACACGCGTCTTGGCATTCTCGATGACGCTTGACGAGAAGATGACGCCATCCTCAATCATACAGTCACCGGCTATCTTTGTGCCATAGCCGAAGACACAACGGTTGCCCACCTTCGTATCGTGCGAGATGTGGGCACCCTCCATCAGCACGTTGTCGTTACCTAACACCGTCTGTCCACCAGTGTGGGTGGCACGGTTCACCACCACATTCTCGCGGAAGATATTGTTGTCGCCAATGATACACTCCGTCTTCTCGCCATGGAACTCGAAGTCCTGCGGCAATGCCGAGATGACCGTTCCCTGATGCACCTTGTTGTTATTACCCATCCGGGTACCATTACAAATGCTGACAAAGGGGAAGATGATACAGTTGTCACCTATCACCACGTCGTCCTCAATATAGACGAAGGGGAATATCTTACAGTTGGCGCCGATTTTCGCCTTTGGCGATACCTCTGCTCTTGGACTTATTTCTGACATATTAACCTATCCTTTTTAGACATAATAACATAATAACATGTCCCTTAATTTAGACATAATAACAAGGCCGCTACTTGCCGCCGCCTCCGAGAGCCGTATAGAGACTTACCACGGTCTGCATCTTATTAAAGTCGGCCGATACCTTGTTCAGCTGAGCAGAAAGCAGCTGTGTCTGTGCAGTGATAACCTCCAGATAGCTGCTGCCCGAACTGACGTAAAGGGCACGGGTGTCTTCCACATTCTTAGAGAGCACCTTGACACGCTGACTTTCCAGCTGCGAGTTAGCATCGTAGCCATTATAGTTGACGAGCGCATTGCTGACCTCATTACCTGCCGAAAGAATAGCGTTCTGCCAGTTGTTGAAGGCCTGCTCGTACTGCAGCTTGCTGACCTTCAGGTTGGCAATCAGCGCACCGCGGGCGAAGATGGGCTGCGTCAGAGATCCGAAGAGGTTCAGCAGCCACTTGCCAGGATTCATAGACCCCGTCATGTTGCTAAAGGCGCCCGTAGCACCAATGGTGATGCTGGGATAGAACTGCGAGCGGGCCGTCTGCACGTCATGGAAGCACGCTGCCAGCTGCATCTCTGCGTTGTGCACATCGGGGCGGTTCTGAAGCAGCTGGACACCAACCCCCATAGCAAACTCGGTGGGCAGCGACTGCTCGGCCAGTGTCGAACGGGGTATCTGTTGACCAGCCTGACCAATCAGCAATGAGAGTGCATTCTCCGTAGCACGTATCTGGCGACGGAAGTCGTTGGCCTGCGTCTGGGTAGACAAGTAGGCAGCCTCAGCACTCTGTACACTGGTAGAGCGCATGCGACCCAGCTGGTGCTGCATCTTCATAATGTCCCATGTCTCTTTGGCCATCTTGCTCATCTCGGTGACGATGCGCAGCTGCTCGTCCAGCATCAGCAGCGTATAGTAGCTGTTGGCAATGCCCCCGATGACCTGTGCGCGGACGGCCATCTGGTAGTCCTTGAAGCCCAGCAGCTTCATCTGCGTAGAACGCTTCTGCGAGAGGATATTGCCAAAGAGGTCCAGCGTCCACGATGCAGTCAGCGGGAACTGGTACGACTTGGTTGTCACCGACGGGTCGGTATATACCGTGTTGATGCTTCCCATCTGGGCCTGGGCGCCACCAAAGGTGATGGCAGGCAGGAAAGCCAGCTTGGCAGCCTTCAGCATGGTCTCATACATCTGTACCGTCAGGACAGCATTCTGCAGGTTGGCATTCTTCTCCAGTCCCTGCTCAATGAGTGTCTGCAGCTGAGGGTCAGTGAATACGGCACGCCAAGGCAGGTTGCCGAAGGAGGCAGTATCCTCTGGCGCCACGAACAAGGTGTCCGCGTCGCTTACGGCATCGCGTATCAGTCCCTTGGTGTCCACCTCAGGACGCTCGTACTTGTTATATACGCCGCAGCTGCTCATCAGCAAGCCTGCGACAGCTAATATCATATACTTCTTCATAGCTCTTTACTCCTCTAATTTATAGTCCACAGGACGGTGGGCATACTGAGATATCTCGCTGGCCACGTCGTTGTTGATTTCCTCGTCCTCAAACTTCATGGGCGAGATACGCTCCTGCAAGGACTGGAAGATGACGAACAGCGTAGGCACTACAAGCACCTGACACAGCGTACCAATCAACATACCGCCCACGGCAGCAGCACCCAGTGTCTGGTTACCGTTCTTACCTACACCCGATGCAAACATCATAGGCAACAGACCGATGACCATGGCCAACGACGTCATCAGGATAGGACGCAGACGTGCCGCAGCACCCAGCGTAGCCGACCATGTAATGGCCATACCCGTCTGACGGCGCTCCAGGGCGAACTGTACGATAAGGATGGCGTTCTTGGCCAACAGACCTATCAGCATGATGAGCGATATCTGCATGTAGATGTCGTTAGAGTGTCCGAAGAGCATGGTGAAGAGGAAACAGCCTGCCAGTCCGAAGGGCACCGAGAGCACCACGGCCAGGGGCAGGATGTACGACTCATACTGTGCCGACAGGATGAGGTAGATAAAGATGAAACACAACAGGAAGATAACGGCCGTCGTGTTCGACGACTTGGCCTCCTCACGCGTCAGACCAG
>Ga0247608_10001645_pt1 | contig 30241 bp, 25 predicted proteins | sample 176DNAGHGlowgp2_FD_193490 | JGI IMG/M metagenome (GOLD analysis project Ga0247608, IMG submission 193490) | Sheep rumen microbial communities from Palmerston North, Manawatu-Wanganui, New Zealand - 1766 DNA GHGlow gp2 | ecosystem: Host-associated > Mammals > Digestive system > Stomach > Rumen ...
AAAGCACCTGCTTGTCTGTTAAGAAGATCGTCAGGTATGTTTTCGCCCTGCGAGATAATATTGATATCTTCGGGAATATTTATCCTTCTACGGTCTCTGATATATGTCTCAAGTGAAAGCCTTGCAAGCCTTACGTAAATATCCGAAGCTGATCTTTTATCTGACAGTTCTTTTTCCTGTTTATCAAGATAGTTATCCAGGAATCTTCTTTCACCGGACTCATCTTCAGGATAGAAAGTTATAATGCCGTAACCGACACCGGTAACATCCTCATGAGATAAGACATCAGTCTTGACCTTTTGGCCGTCCCAGCATCCTGCCATAATGACAAAAGAGCGGTGTCCGCACTCGGCTGCTTTGTCACAGAAATCTTCAGAGAAATCGAAGAGTTCATCAAATGCAGCACGCCCCATTACGTCCATTATGCGTTCATCGTACTGTGGACCTTCTTTGGCAAATCCATACGGGCCGTAATCCTGAAGCTTATGCGAGAGATCTCCGCTCGCAACAATAACGACTCTGCGGTCAAGCTCTTCTACTGCCTGTTTAATGAACATTCCCAATCTGTAATGGTCTGTCAGAGGGAGACCCGAAAGGCCGATGCGTACTATCTTACCGCCCTTGTACTTGTTACGGATAAACCAGAGAGGAACCATCGTACCGTGGTCAAGTTCACTTTTCTCCTCACCCAGAGTGCCGCACGTGAAATCATGAGTGTCTGCGATCTCACAGATCTTATCTGCAAGGTCTTCGTCGTATTCTTCTGAAAAACGCACATTTGATGCACCGAACATCGCAAAAGACCCTTTTGCTCTACTGCCCGGAGATATGTGGAAATAGTCGGCATACATTGTTGCATGCGGACTGGTAATTACAATTGTATCGGGACAAAGAGAGGCAATCTCGTCAGCAACTCTCTCATAGGATGCGATGGTCTTTAAGACCTGTTTCTCTCCGCCCTTACCTACGTCAGGCACTATCAAAGGCGGATGCGGGACCATAAACGAAGCCATTACCGACATATTGTTACCTCGCATAATCTTTTCGCTGAATAATGCTTACTAAAAAATTATAGCAGATAACCTGTCGACGTCAGGCGGTTTATGATCCCGCATCGTCAAAAAGTTTTATTGTTTACTTACTCGTAAATGTAGAAGTATGTGTCACCGTTAGCGTCAACTGCAAACTCTACGAAATCAGTGAGATAGAAGTCGTTATAGATATCATCGATGCAGAAAGCATAGAGATAATCTGCTTCCTCGAGAAGAGCATATGTGAGTTCCAGAGAACCGGAAACAACATACTCTGCACCTTCCCAGAGTGTCTCTTCATCACTGTCGTCTACAAGAGATACTGAAGTGTAAAGAGGAACGATCTTATCGCCTGAGTTGATCTGCTTAACAGACTTAGCTGCAGCGCCGCTGTCATCGATACCGTCCCATGCACCTTCAACAACGATCGAATAATCTTCGGTGTAGAGTTTGAATCTGAGATTTGTCTCCTCACCGTTCAAAAGGACAGGTGAAGAATAAACCGTGTATTCATCAGTAATGGCAACTACAGAGATAGAGAGATTCTGACCGTCGGGAAGTGAGAGCCAGTATCCGTCAAATCCGTCTTCAAACTGACCCTTATCCCAGTCGCAGTTGATTTCAGTTGTCTCACCGAGAAGGAGAGCATCGTTATCTATTACCTGATATACATATGCACTGACGGAAGCAGTACGATCAACGCTCTTAGGTGTCAATGTGAAGGAATAGATACCGTCATCGTCGATAACAGGAGCCTTAAGGAACTTGATGTAAGGGCTCTCGCCTGTCTGCTCGATCTGATCTGCATAATCCCAGTGATTGTTATTTACTGAACGTGAACGGTAGCATCCGGAGTTGTCATCGTACTCCATGTTGGAACCGCCCTGCCAGCAGCTGTCGTCGCTGAACCAGTAGTCATCATTGTATCCGAAATCATCGTTTGATCCGCTGTAATCATATGAGTTGTAATCACATGATGTATTTGTCTGTACCCAGTTGTCGGAGTTGGGATCATAGCTGTAATACTGACCTTCATTCTGGTCGTAGCAATACTGTGTATCACCCTCACAGAAGTAGTAGCAACCGGATTCCTCATCACAGTAAGTGCCGTCATCGTAATTCTGGGAATCATCGTAATTGATGGAGCTGGAAAAATCCTGACGGTCGATGAATGAAGAATAGAAAGGACTGATGCTGATATCTTCCAAAACCTTAAGTTCTGTTGAACCCTGAACTGCTAAAGGATAGTAGATAGACAATCCGCAGCAGCCTGAATGTGTTGAACCGACCTTGTTGTAAACAACCGCAGATTCAACAGCAGAAACTACCGCTGAAGCATCTGCATAATCGCCGCATGCATTTGCAAGACCGCTGAGGTCAACCATGTTAGTGTATCCTTCGGATCTGTTGTTACCACCGAAGTTATCAGCATTCTCAATGTTACGGATAACATTTGTGAGAACGGAAGTATCCTCACTTGCATCATACATACCCTTTGCAAATACGTTAAATGCTTCAACTACCGCATTGATCTTATCAAGCTCGATAACAGACAATGTTGCATCCTGCTCCTCGCCTGTCTGCTTGCAGGATTCATAGAATCCGTCAGCAATTGCCTCACCGAGTTCAGCACCGTTTGATCCCGGATTGTCCGCAAGATAATTACCGATCACAGTGTAATCCCAGCCGTTACCGGGCTCTGTTTCCTGTGAACCGATCATGTAGCGTGAATAAGAAGCAAGAATGTTAGCTGTCTCAACAGTACCCATAAGGCATGCATCAAAACCGATAAACTCGAAACGGTCTGTCATGCTCTCGAAAACTGTATAAAGAGCGCTGTCGATCTCACGGATGCTCAAAGAATCATTGTCATTGAGCTCATCGAAGCATACACCCGAAATGCTTCCACCGCCGTGATTCCAGAAGATAACGCCCATGTGCTCAGCGGGATATTCCTGAACACCCCACTTAAGGAAATCTGCAAGAGTTGCAGGATCACCCATGTTGCGTGCCTCAAACTCGTCCAAAGCAACTACATCATTATCCTGGATAATGTAACGGCCCGAACCGCTTGTAATGTAGTTGTTCTGCCATTGGGAAGTACCGCCGGTCTGGACAACAAAACGGACCTTATCAGATGATGCAGCAGCACACATCTCCTCAAGGTCGCCTGTGCCGGCGCCGCCGTCAGACTCAAGATCAGTACCGCAGAGATATACGAAAATAGTCCAGCTGCCATCATTTGCCATAGCTGTCTCAGAAGATTCAGGTCTGGTGATACTTACGCTTCCTGATTCCTGATCTACGGACATCTGCATTGAAGAAGCAGATTTTACTGAGCCGCTATTGCCGCTGTTACCGGCGTTGCTACCCGTCTCGTCGGTGTCTTCGTCTTCCTCGTACTCATAACCGTCGTCTTCGTAGTCATAGTCTTCATCCAGGTCGCAGGCAGTAAAACACGTCATTGTAAGACCTGCTGCCAGGATAGAAGCCAATACTTTTTTGAACTTCATAATAGAACCTCCCTTGAAAATGCTGTTCTAATACTACCCAAAAAAGTTTAAACCGCAAGACAAATTTTAATTTATTTACTTATTTTCTTCATGCATCTCATTGCATTGAGAATTGCAATTATGAGAACTCCGACATCGCCGAATACCGCGATCCACATATTTGCGATACCAAAAGCTCCAAGAATAAGGATCACAGCCTTTACGCCGAGTGCAAATATAATGTTTTCCCAGACGATCCTCATCGTTTTTCTGGCGATCTTCATTGCATCTGCGATCTTGGAAGGCTTATCATCCATGAGGACTACATCGGCAGATTCAATGGCTGCGTCAGAACCCATTGCGCCCATTGCGATTCCGCAGTCGGCACGCATGAGAACAGGTGCATCGTTAATACCGTCACCTACGAAAGCAAGTCTGCCCTTTTCAGTAGAAAGAAGCTCTTCTACTTTCGAGACTTTGTCAGCCGGAAGGAGTTCAGCAAAGAAGCCTGTCAGACCAAGCTTATTTGCAACATTTTCGGCAACGCTCTTCTTATCACCGGTAAGCATTACCAGGCGCTTAACACCAACGTTTTTGAGTTCCTTTATTGCTGTTTCGGAATCTTCCTTGATCTGGTCATTGATGATGATGTGTCCCAAATATTCGACGTCACTGTCTGTTTCCCTTGCCACATGAATTATCGTTCCCGTCAGATGGCAGTCGTGCCATTTTGCGCCGCACATATCCATGAGCTGTCCGTTGCCGCAATAGTATGTCTTACCGTCAACAACAGCCTTTACGCCCTTGCCTGCGATCTCATTTACGTCTCCGATAAGTGACTTATCAATATGGCCTTCATGAGCCCTTATGATAGACTGTGCGACGGGGTGGCTCGAGAAGCTCTCGCAGCAAGCTGCAATATCTTTCAATTCAGCTTCACTTACGATGTTGGGATGTACGTCATCAACCTCGAAAACGCCCTTTGTAAGCGTACCAGTCTTATCAAAGACAACTGTGTCGATCTTGGATAAAACTTCCATGTATCCGGCACCCTTGATAAGTATTCCGTCTTTGGATGCACCGCCGATACCGCCAAAGAAAGATAACGGAACCGATACTACAAGTGCACAGGGGCAGGATACAACAAGGAAAACGCATGCTCTCGTAAGCCATGTCCTCCAGATCTCCCAGTTCCCGATGCCAAGGAAGAGCGGCGGAATGACCGCTAGAAGCAATGCTGCGATTACAACTGCAGGAGTGTAATATCTTGCAAACTTGGTAATGAAATTCTCAACTTTTGCCTTCTTGTCAGATGCATTCTCGACAAGCTCCAGTATCTTCGATACAGTGCTCTGTCCGAATGTAGATGTTGTTCTTACTTTGATTACACCCGTGAGGTTCAGAGTACCCGAGATAACGTTGTCACTATAAGCCTTGTCTACAGGTGCAGATTCACCCGTCAATGCTGCCTGGTTGACAGAGCTCTCACCTTCGGTGATAACACCGTCCAAGGGTATTTTTTCGCCGGGTTTAACGATTATGATCTCTCCTACCTCAACATCTTCGGGAGATACTTCTATCTCTTCGCCATCTCTTATTACAGTCGCACTGTCAGGTCTTATGTCCATGAGCTTTGCAATGGACTTTCTCGATCTGCCGACAGCAATACTCTGAAATAATTCACCTACCTGATAAAAAAGCATTACGGCAGATGCTTCCGGATATTCCCCCGTGCCGAATGCACCGACAGTCGCAACCATCATGAGGAATTTCTCATCAAAGATCTGTCCGTGAATCAGATTGATGAATGCGGTCTTAAGGACATCATATCCTGCGATTGCATAAGGAATTGCATAAAGGATGAGTTCAGCCCACCAGGGAAGCTTGATAAAGTGCAGTGTAACTGCGATCACCGCCAGTAATGCAAGGGCAATGATTATCCTTATCGTCATTTTCTTCTGTTTTTTGGTGAGCTTATACTTCATGGTCATATCTCCGGTTGTGGATTCAAATAAAAGGGATGCCGTATCATCTGAGCATCCCTTCCGTGATTACAGTAATACTGTGCAGTCAGGTTCTACTTTTGCAATTGCTTTAACAGCGAGTTTTACGATCTTGTCGAATTCGGCATCATCAGCTTCCAAGGTCATCTTCTGCTTAATGAAGTTTACTTCGCAGTTCTGTACACCGGGAATCTTCAAGATAGCTTCCTGCATCTTCATGGCGCAATTAGCGCAATCAAGATCTTCCAATTCAAATGTCTTTTTCATATGTATGCTCCTTCTAATTTAATTACTCCGTTAAATGTTCATAACCCTGCGCGATGATAGATTTAACATGGTCATCTGCAAGACTGTAATAAATGGTCTTTCCATCTCTTCTGCTCTCAACAAGATTGGCAGCTTTAAGAACCTTGAGCTGATGTGATATAGCAGACTGGGTCATACCGAGAAGATCAGCTATCGCACATACGCACATCTCATCTTCGTAAAGCGCATACATGATCTTGATCCTTGTGGTATCACCGAAGATCTTGAAAAGATCGCCTAAGTCCTGTAACAGTTCATCTGAAGGCATATCAGCCTTAATATGTTTCAGTAAAGCTGCGTGATCGTGTGCCATTTGCGCTTCTCCTTCCGGTTTGTCATATGAACGATTGCTCATATGTTCATTTGTGCAAATATTATCACAACACATTTCAGGTGTCAACTCCCGTCCTCTCACCCTCCAAATCCCTAAAATAATGGGTTTTATTCAAAAAAAATCTCTCAAAAACCCTCAAATTCTCTTGTTTTTAATGTCAAAGAACTTTATAATATCGGCATTGTCGGTGGCTAAAGTCCTTTCCGGCAAAGTATTTAACCCATATTCAGGGAGGATTTAATAATGAACAGAACAGAATTAGTTGATGCAATCGCTGTTAAGGCTGACATCTCCAAGAAGGATGCTGACGCTGCAGTTAAGGCTTTCATCGAAGTAGTATCTGATGAGCTTCAGAACAAGGGTAAGGTTCAGCTCGTTGGTTTCGGTACATTCGAGACATCCGAGAGAGCTGCTAGAACAGGCCGTAACCCTCAGACAGGTGCAGCTACAAAGATCAAGGCTTGCACAGCTCCTAAGTTCAAGGCTGGTAAGGCACTCAAGGATAAGGTTAACACAAAGCCTTCTAAGAAGAGCAAGAAGTAATCTTATATCAACTGATTATGCAAATAGAAGAGGTTGTCTTAATCGACAACCTCTTTTTGTTGGTATTATTATTATCCGTTAAGTTCAATTATCGTTGCAATAATATCCGGTATGTATTGGTATACGAAAAGCAATAATGCAAAAGAGAAAAATATCCACATCTCAACACTGTGTGTCATCGAGTGCAAAATGGCCTTTCTTGCCGGCTCTCCGGGCATTACGGCCAACTTAAATTTCTTCCGTTTTACGATAAGCATGATAAATCCGACTATCTGGAAACTTACCAGTAATCCGATCCAAAGCAAAAGAAGCAAAAGCATCGGCAAAACGGACTTTATGATAACTGAATCATCAATATTGGCATTAATATTTCCGGTTGCCATATCGATTCCCATGCTCTTCATCAATGCGTTAAACAGTTCGACCGTTACAGTTGATGTTACGAGATTCATGCTCGCGTGCATGATCATGGTGTAGATTATGTTACCTGTCCTTATGTACACAAAAGCAAATAACACACCGATAAAGAATGCAAAGAAGAACTGCTGGAAATTGCCGTGCCACAGACCGAACATGATTCCTGACATTGCGCAACTGATAAATTCGCCGTGACGGATAGTCCTGTCAATAAGAAACTTCCTGAACAGGAGTTCCTCAAATATTGCAGGCAGTATTCCAATGGAAATGATCCTTATGACCGTGCCTGATGAGAATACCAGATTGTTGCTGAGTTCTGCTGCAGCATCCTCGCTGTCAGCGGTCAGAGAACCGATAGTTGTCAGGGCCAAATGTATCGGCATTCCCATGAGAGATCCGACCTGTGTGAGTCCGTACATCATCATTATAAGAAGCAGAAGCTGTCCGATCTTCATGGGTCTCTTCTCTATCTTGGTTACCGGAAGTTTTCTAAGTGCTAATGCAAGGACCGTAGTTCCGATAACACAAACATTTATCGAGTTAAGAACTATGTATATCGTTGCGAAATTCTCAGTGTAAAAATCGTAAAAGAAAACACTCAGCAATATTGATGCAAGCTTGATCACGAAGACGAAGCACCATCCGAAGATCGCATATCTGACCGCGATAGCACCAAGCATCTCTTCGATGGTATCCGTTCTCGTGTAAAACTGCGTAAGGATCAAAAGGACTGCCAAAAGCGGCAATGCTGCTGCCGCAACGAAAGGAACGCCGTAAAGCACCGCTTCCGAACCATACAATAATCCGTTTGTGTTTGTAAGAGTCAATAACACAGCAGATATCACGATCTGCACGATTGCCGCGACGGATAATCCCCTGCGAAAAGCTTTATCTTCCATATTATTCTCCCCTGTCAGGTCAAAACACCTGTTCCGAAGGGTATTATACTCAATATTTATTTACTATTCAGTAAGAAAGCAACGGATTTTTATAAAATTTAAGGTAATGTTAAGAATGCTTTTCAGACAATTTGCGTGTATACTGTCGTAGTTATCTTTAAGAAAAGAGGGAAATTAATATGTCAGATTCAAAAGTTTACAGGATTTTCGTAGTAAATCCCGGCAGCACGTCAACCAAAGTAGAGTTTTTCGAGAACGAGAAAAGCATTCTTGAAGGCAACGTATTCCACGATTCAGCGATCCTAAAAAATTTCCCTACGATTAACGACCAGCTGGATTACCGTATGGAATATGTAATGAAGTGGCTGAAAGATAACAACATTGACCTTACGGGTGTTGATGCCATCGTCGGAAGAGGCGGAGCTTGCTACCCGATCGAGGGTGGCACATATGAAGTAGACGACAGACTCATAAACGACGTCCGTGAAGCCAAGGGCGGCGTATATCACTCAAGCATGCTCGGCGTACAGATGGCAAAGAGACTTCACGACGAATTCGGCGGAAGACTTCTTATGGTAGACCCCATCGTTGTTGACGAATATCAGGATGTTGCAAGGATCACAGGCGTTAAAGGCATATACAGAACATCTGCCACTCACGCTCTTAACCTCAGGGCAACAGCTCATAAGTATGCTAAGAGTGTCGGCAAAAAATATAACGAGATGAACCTCATCGTATGCCACATCGACGGCGGAATCACGATCACTGCGCATCAGCACGGCAGAATGATCGATGCCAATGACGGAAGCGGCGGAGACGGCCCGATGACTCCTACAAGAATGGGAACAATGGCAGTTACTGATGTTCTCACTAAGTTATATGACAGACCTAAGGAAGAGATCAGAAGCCTCTGCCTTGCTACAGGCGGTCTCTCCTCCTGGTTCGGCACTTCCAATTCAGATACTATCCACGAGATGTTTGAAGCAGGTGACCCCAAAGCTAAGCTTATCTGGAACGCAATGATCTATCAGATCACAAAGTGGATCGGATCCATGGCATGCGTTCTTCACGGCGAAGTTGACGGCATCGTTCTAACAGGCGGTCTCATGCGTTTTCAGGATGTGCTTGACGGCATCACTGAAGCATGCGGATGGATCGCACCTATCGCCTCCTACCCCGGTGAGCTTGAACATGAAGCTATGAGAGCTGCCGCATTGAGAGTTTTAAGAGGCGACGAGCAGGCAAAGATATATCCGGGCAAACCGAGATTCGAAGGATTCGATTTTCTTTAAGGAGATATTGATATGAGTTTTATCGAGACAATCCAGAACAGAGCCAGAAACGACGTTAAGACTATCGTTCTTCCCGAATCAGAAGACGACAGAACAATACTTGCAGCAGCAAAGGTCCTCGCTGACGGTACCGCTGCTCCCATAATCATCGGAACTGAAGAAGAAGTCATGGGTTCCGCAGCAAGACTCGGTGCAGACCTTACAGGCGTACAGATACTTGATCACACAAAGTCAGCAGAGATCGACAAGTATGCAGCTCTTCTTGCAGAGATCAGAGCAAAGAAAGGCATGACATTTGAAAAGGCAAAAGAACTCATCTCAGGTGACAAGCTCACATTCGGCATCATGATGGTCAAGTCAGGTGATGCTGACGGTCTCGTATCAGGTGCATGCCATACATCTGCAGACATGTTAAGACCTGCGCTCCAGATCATTAAGACAGCACCTGAAAGAAATATCGCATCCATCGCTTTCATGTTCGAACTTCCCGACAAGTCTATCGGTGAAGACGGCATCATCCTCTGTGCTGACTGCGCACTCATGCAGGATCCTACACCTGAAGAACTCGCTGAGATCGGTGCAGAATCTGCTGCATCATTTGAAGCACTCATCGGAAAGAAAGCAAAGGTTGCTTTCCTCTGCCACTCTACAAAGGGTTCAGCAAATCACCCCTTCGTTGATAAGGTAGTAGAAGCAGTAAAGATCGCCAAAGAAAAGTATCCTGATGTCCTTTTGGACGGCGAGTTGCAGCTTGATGCAGCAATCATTCCCGAGATCGGTGCATCAAAGGCTCCCGGCTCACCCGTTGCAGGTCAGGCTAACGTCCTCATCTTCCCTAACCTTGAGGCCGGAAACATCGGTTATAAGCTCATCCAGAGGATCGGCAAGGCCGAAGCTTACAGTTTCCTTCAGGGTCTTGCAGCACCCGTTAACGACCTTTCCAGAGGATGCAGCGTTGACGAGCTTGCCGGCGTAATCGTTATCACAGCAGTTCAGGCCCAGCAGATGGCAACAGCGAAGTAATCGATTTCAGAAAACTAATGTAAAATATAGGAAGCGTTGACTGTTCAGCGCTTCTTATTTTTTGCATAAAGGTTGATCTGATTATGTGGAACGGACTTAAGATCTCAGAAGTGTTTTTCGAAGAGTACGGTCTTCCGATGCTCGAGAAAAACTTCGCTGAATATAAAGATGAAATAGCAGCAGGCCTGGTCGGACAGACATCAGAATGCTTCGGATACGATGACTATATCTCACGTGATCACGACTACGCTCCGGGCTTCTGCCTGTGGCTTCCCGAAGAACTTAAAAAGAAGATCGGTGACGAACTTCAGAAAGCATATGATGAACTTCCCGTGGAAGAGTTCATATTAAACCACAGAGCCGATGTCGGAATGGCTGAACCAAGCAACATAATGACAGGTGCCAGAAGCCACCGTGTCGGTGTGCACAGTATTGAAGAATTCTATTTTGAACATACGGGAATGACAAAAGCGCCTGTTACTACACAGGAATGGCTTGCCACTCCCATGATGCATTTATCCGAAGCAGTCAACGGAAAAGTATTCCGTGACCCTTCGGGTGAATTCAGTGCTATAAGAAATGTTTGGGCGGGTTTCTATCCGGAAGATCTAATAAAGAAGAAAGTCGCTGCAGACCTTGCCATGGCGGGTAAAACCGGGCAATTTAATTATGTTCGCTCCATAAAACGTGGTGATATCGGGGCCGCTTATTGCTGCGTTACAGAATTCATATACAAGATTACTGCGGCATTGTTCCTTCTTAACGGCCGGTATATGCCATACTACAAATGGCGGTTTAGAGCGATGAAGGAGTTTACCACCTTGAGCTGCGTGGCTGAGCCGCTTTTGAAGCTTTCTCAAATGAGCGAAGAAGAAAGTCCGGGTAAGGTAGATCTTATTGAAGAAATAAGCAGCTCGATTGTCAAGGAACTGGTTAAACGCGGTTGGTCTTCGGGCTACAGCGACTATCTTCTCGACAATGCAAAACTCGTGATGAAGACCATAAGTGATACAGAGATTGCATCTTGGAATGTATTCGTCGGTGAAGATTGATAAGATTTCTAATTTCCGCTCTTATCAGGCAGTACTAACGCAACGTGGCCGGAATCTTCGACCGAAGATTCCACCCTCGGTTTGTCAGTATCTATACTGAAAGAAGAACTGTTTCTGACTGCGTTCCAGCGTGCGAAAACAATAACAAACACCATTGTTATTGCGAGCAGGAAGCCCGCAATAACAACGAATCCGCTCCCCATATTTGCGGCATGATTTTTAACTTTTAACGCCAAATCCGGAAACATGTCTTTCCCCCCTTTGCTTAACTTCTGAGGTTATTATCACAAAGGAGAAAATCAAAAAAGTACTAAATCGGCATCAAAACGGCATCAATTGTAAACAAATGCTAGATTGAATAGATCATGCCATACGGAGTGGAAAAGTTAACCGATAACTCAAATGTGTAGTTCTTATCATCCTTGAAAATAAACAGATAAGTAGCCGAATCCTCGTAATATGTATTATCAACCAGATGGTAAGTAACTATTTTCGCATTGAGTCTTGAAGCATAGTGATTATAAATAGCAGTGCGGAATCTGTCGCTTAAGAACTGGTATCCGTCAGTTGAATCATCAAAACCGTGAACGAGGTCATCCCAGTATTCCGCATCACCATAGAATCCGCATCGCAGAATAGCACCTGTCTTATCATCAACAAGACAATCGAATGTCCAGTGATCATCAAGAAGTATAGATACGGACCAGACAACGATCGTACCTCTGTTATTTTCGAGATTGATTATCATCGGTGCTGCATACCAGTTTTGTGCCACATTGAATCTGTATCCGGTAAAGTCAGCAAGAAAATCTCCCATTATCTTGGCAAGTTCTTCTTCCTGGACGAATATGCCTTTATCGATCTCAACACCGCCGGAGATTTCATAATCCACATTTGCGATGCCGATCTTCTGATTCATCGCAAGGTCATCCCTGTACGAGAGATTGATCTGCTGGATCTCAAGATCTTTCTGCATACCTTCGCTGAACTTATCGTATGCATCAAAATCAACAATGGGAAGGAACCACCCGAAAGCGGCTGCGAGAATAATGAAAAATGCAGTAATCACAGAACTCAGTTTTCTCATCCCGTTATCTCCTTTATCATAACGGTAACACATGTTCCATTACCTTCTCTTGATGCGAAAGAGATGGTTCCGTTATGGAGTTCGATTATCTCTTTACAAAGATTCAATCCGAGTCCTACACCGCCCTGCGCCCTTGAACGTGATTTATCAACACGGTAGAAAGCTTCGGTAATATGCTTGATTGCTTCTTCCGGCATTCCTCTTCCGTTATCGATAACTCTTATGCGGTAAAAACCCTTCACGCTCTCGCCGAGTATCATGATGTTTCCGCCGTTATCAAGTGCCTTTCTGGCGTTATCCAGAAGGTTAGTAATAACGGAGCTGAAAAGGTCAGGCTCAACCATGCACATTGAGGGTTCAAGACGGCACTGGAGCACGATCCTGTTTTTCTTATATACAGGCTGAAGATGGATAGTAAGCGTCTCGATCATATTCTTCATATCGGTCGGAACAAACTTGATATCCTGCTTCTTCATCATGAGCATATCGAGAAGCTTTAACGACAACGATTCAAGTCTTTTGCCTTCAGAGAAAATATAGTTAGCGGCTTCCTGTGTCTCATCAGCATTTAATGCCTGGCTTCTCAAAAGATCCGCATAACCGATGATGGATGTCATAGGTGTCTTAAGTTCATGCGCAAAGCTTCCCATGAAGCGTTCCTGCTGTTCCATCGACATACGGAGCTCTGTAATGTTATCTTCAAGTTTTTCGGCCATGTTATCAAAGTCTGAACCGAGCTGTCCGATCTCATCGTGCGACTTTGAATTGACTCTTGAATCGTAATGGCCTGAGGACAATTCCCTGGCCGTTCTGGATAACTTATACAAAGGTTTGGTAATAAGGTATGACGTGATCCACGCTGCAAGACCTCCGATGAGTATCAGAACAATAAGAACCTGGTGATATACTTTCAACTGATCATCTCTTGCCTGGTATACTGGAGTGACGTCATAAAGGATAACAAGTTCAAGCGGTTTCTCGTTTGTCTTGATGACGCCGTTTATCTGATACAGATGCCTTCCGTCTCTTGTAAAAAGGAACGATTCAAACTCGGATTCCGTATCATAATCGGATTTGCTCTCACCATTCTGATAAAGGATCCTGTCACCTCTAATGAGACTGATGCCGACAAGACTGTCAGCCGTATTCATACGCTCAAGTGCAGTACTGATGCTTGAGAAATCCTGCTGGATATCAACGAAGTTAACGAGCTGAACTGACTGAAGAAGCATCTCATAAGATTCCGCACAGATATTCTCGTACTGTTCAAGGCTGCTTCTGAAATTCTGTCGTATCAGAAGAAGACCTCCCACACCGTAACTTAATGTGAGAAGCCAGATCATTACGAGGAGCATCTTCTGCCGGAATCGCATTATTAAGCCTCCAGCCTGTATCCTACCTTCGGCACAGCATGAATAACCTCTTCCCATCCGAGCTTCTTACGAAGTCTCTGAACATGAAGATCTACTGTCTTGCTTCCATATGGGAAAGGTTCATTCCAGACGCGCTCATAAATCGTCTCTCTGTACATCGCGATTCCGGGGTTCCTCGCGAAAAGAAGAAGCAGTTCATACTCCTTCGGCGTAAGCGGAATCGGATAAGAATCTTTATAGACGATCATTGCTTTTGTATCGATAACAAGGCCTGCAATACGGATCTCTGTATCCGTCTTGTTATATCGGCGCAAAACTACATTTACTCTTGCAAGCAGTTCGATGATCTCGAACGGTTTGGCAAGATAATCTTCTGCACCAAGTTCAAGGCCTCTTACTCTGTCCTCGACCATATTCTTTGCAGTAAGGAATATAACCGGAACCTTCATCGGACGGATATACTGCATAAGAGAGAATCCGTCGATCTTCGGGATCATTACATCAAGAAGAATAAGGTCATAAACGTTGTTCTTGATCAGATTGAGAGCCTCTTCGCCGTCAAATGCACACGTGCATGAATAGCCTGATTTTGTAAGGCTCATCCTGATAAGATTTGATATTGGTTTTTCGTCTTCGACAATTAGTATATGAATCATATTTCCCCACCTCAAACATTACAATTATACATTGAAGCGGGGAAATGGACTATCAATTATTATTTAGGTTGTTGCAAACAGCCTTTTCGTTCTGTCAGGAAATGCCTGTGACTTTATAATCCTTGTCCTCAACAGCCTTTGTAAGAATATCGTCTGCAACATCTTTCTCGAGAGCGACAACCGCCGTACCCTTATCGTGAGAAACATCAGCAGAAATAACGCCTTCCAAAGCTTCCAAAGCCTTCTTTACTGTTGCTTCGCAGTGTCCGCACATCATGCCTTCGATAGTAATAGTCTTTTCCATTTTGTTGTTCTCCTTTATTGTTATTTTATTGAATTCATTTTCAATCTCACCGCTCATGTTCCTGACATTGCTCTTTGCCCTGTCGTGCCTGGATTCATATGGCTTTACGAGATTAAGCCTCAACGCATTCATGCATACGGTAAAGCTTGAGATACTCATAGCCGCAGCTCCGAGCATTGGTGACATTGTAATTCCCATCGCCGCGTAGGCACCTGCCGCTACAGGAATAAGAGCGACATTATATATGAAGGCCCAGAAAAGATTCTCATGAATATTGGTTATCGTCCTTCTGGATATTCTTAATGCTGCAGCAGCATCTTTCAAATCTGATTTCATGAGAACACAATCGGCCGCATCGATTGCTATGTCAGTACCCGCACCAATTGCCATTCCGATATCTGCTGAAGTAAGAGCAGGAGCATCGTTTATGCCGTCACCGACCATAATGACCTTGCCGTATTTCTGAAGAGTTTTTACAACTTTCTCCTTATCACCCGGAAGAACATCTGCGATGGTCAGATCAACGCCTGCAGTCTTTCCTATTGCATCTGCAGTTCTTCTGTTGTCACCTGTCAGCATAACCGTATAAAGTCCCATTTTCTTGAACTCTTCTATCGCTTCAGATGAATCTTCTCTCAGCGTATCCGCTACCGCGATAATTCCCCTGAGCTTACCTTCTGATTCAAAGAACAAAGGTGTTTTTCCCTGCCCTGACAATTCATCGGCTCTGGCCCTTATCTCACTATCAACCGTGCAGTTTTTTGATATAAAGCTTAGGTTTCCGCCACGGAGCATACGTCCGTCTATTCTGCCTTCAAGGCCATTTCCCGCAAACACTTTGAAATCTTCTATCTGCGCTGCAGTCAAGTTTTTCGAAGTGCAGTAATCCGTTATTGCCCTTCCCAAAGGATGTTCGCTGCCCTGCTCGAGCGCATATGCATCATTAAGAAGTTCATTCTCACTGACGCCATTTGCTGTGACGATATCCGTAACCTTCGGAATACCGCTTGTAATGGTTCCGGTCTTATCAAGTACTATTATGTCTGCTTTGCCCGTCTGCTCCAGCGAAGATGAAGTCTTGAACAGTATGCCGTTTTTGGCGGCAACGCCGTTACCCACCATTATCGCAACAGGTGTAGCAAGTCCCAACGCACACGGGCAGCTTACTACAAGAACGGCTATCGCTCTTGTCAGAGAATCACCTATAGGAGCACCAATAAACATCCATATTGCAAAGACAATCGCAGCAATCACCAGAACTGCTGGAACAAACACGCCCGATACCTTATCTGCGATCCTGGCAATAGGCGCTTTGGAACCAGCTGATTCACTTACCATCCTGATTATCTGGGCAAGTGTTGTATCCTCACCGACTTTCTCGGCACGGCACTTAATAAATCCCGTTTTGTTTATGGTAGCTGCTGACACCTTGTCTCCTGCCTGCTTATCAACGGGAACGGATTCACCTGTCAGAGCGGATTCATCCACCGTGCAGTCACCCTCTAATATCTCTCCGTCAACAGGAATAGATCCGCCCGGTCTGACAACATAGATATCACCTGCTCTTACTTCCTCAATGGGAACGGTAACTTCATTCCCGTCTCTTAAGAGAACGCCTGTCTTGGGCTGGAGATCGAGGAGTCCCTTAAGCGCATTTGTGGTCCTTCCTTTTGAAATTGCCTCAAGGAGTTTGCCTATCGTAATGAGAGTTAAGATCATGGCGGCCGACTCAAAGTAAAGTTCGTCCATAAGAGCCATCTGAGCCTCGTGTGAATGCTCAGAAGTCATGTGTAACAATGTTACAACGCTGTAAATATAGGATATTCCGGACCCCATGGCTACCAGAGTATCCATGTTGGTTCCCTTATGCAAAAGAGCCTTAAACCCGTTCACAAAGAACTTTTTATTGATCACCAGAACGATTCCTGAGAGCAGCATCTCGATAATTCCGATGCCGACTATGTTGTGTTCAAGAAAAGACGGGACCGGCCAGCCCCACATAGAAGCACCCATGGAAAAATACATGAGTACGATCAGGAATACAATCGAGCTTACGAGCCTTCTTTTGAGAACCGGAGTCTCGTGGTCTTCAAGCCGGGCTTCCATGTTTTTCAGGAGACTGCTGTCAGCCTTATCACCTTTTGTTTCAGGAGAAGCTCCGTATCCTGCATCTTCCACCGCTTTGATTATCTTCTCAGGGTCAGCCGTACCGGTAACGCTCATCGAGTTTGTAAGGAGCGACACGCTGCATGACTCAACGCCGTCAACTCCTGACACAGCCTTTTCGACATGTGCCTGGCACGCGGCGCAGCTCATTCCGGTAACTAAGTACTTCTCGGTTTTTGTTCCAATGTTATCCATAAGGATACACTTTCTAAGGTTGATAGTTATTTCATTAGTTTCTGAAGAAGCTCAACCAATTCTTCAGTCTTTTCATCCGAACCGTTCCTGATGTCATCGGCAACACATGTCTTGATGTGATTTCCTAAAAGCACCTTGGAGAAACTGTTAAGCGAACATCTTGCTGCGCTTACCTGCGTAAGGATATCAACACAGTAAGCATCTTCTTCGATCATCTTGCGGATGCCCCTGATCTGACCTTCGATGCGGTTCAGACGGGTGATCATATCCTTAATCTCCTCTTCGGATCTGTTTTTCTTCTGGCAATGCGGGCACTTCTTCTCAGACATGGCTCTTACCTCCGCTCAAGCATACCCCCTGGGGGTATATTTATCTGCAAACAATATATACCCCCTGGGGGTATGCGTCAAGATTTTAGACAGGATTTACTTAATAAAATCTATAAACATGAATTTGGTAAGTAAACTTTTTCGCTTACGCCCTCGAAAAAGATGTGAATTGCAGTTTTAAGGGCCTCTTCCAATGCTGTACTCCGAAAACATCACGCAAGATGACCTGTTTTCGCGAAAAAGCATGGCAAAACAGCTTATATACCCCCACCCCTTACTTACTAAATCTGGAAAAACGCATTTTAGTAAGTAAATCAGCCTCATACCAATACCAACACCTTGCAAATCCCACCGCCTTAATATATATTTCTTTTGCTTTATACATAAAGAAAGGAAACACAATGCGCCGCACCAAGCCGATCGGTATTGTACTGCTTCTTATCACCGCCCTAATCTGGGGTTCATCTTTTGTTGCCCAGTCCATCGGCATGCAGAGCATCGATGCATTTACTTTCACGGGCATAAGGACTACGCTCGGCGTACTTTTCCTTCTCCCTATTACGCTCATAGTCAACAAGGGCTTTGATTTCAGAAAAAAGACTCTGCGTTCAGGCCTGATACTCGGCATCGTATTCTCGATCGCGCAGAACTTCCAGCAGTTCGCATTCTATTATTCTACTTCAGGTAAGATAGCTTTCATCACGGCTTTCTATATGTTCTTCGTGCCGCTTTTCTCGGTCTTATTCCTTAAGAAAAAGATTGCAGTACTTACGTGGGCTTCGATCATAATGGGAATTGCAGGACTCTTCCTTCTCTGCATAGATCCTTCAGATCTCACATCGGTAAACCTCGGCGATGCGCTTGCGCTTATCTGTGCTGTCTTCTATGCCGTACAGATAATGCTGATAGATAAATTCCTGGAAGAAAACATCAACGGTGTACAGCTGTCCTTCATGCAGTTCACCGTTGCGGCAGTAATATCAATTGTAGCAATGTTCATATTCGAGAAACCTGTTTTAGCAGATATAAAAACCGCAGCCCCTTCCCTTCTTTATTCGGGAATAATGAGCTGCGGCATTGCATATACTCTTCAAATCGTGGGACAGAAACATGCAAGTCCTGTCGTGGCTTCCCTGCTCATGTGTCTCGAGTCGGTCTTCGCTGTCATTGCGGCTGCAATAATCCTTAAAGAAGGATTGTTGCCGAGAGAACTGGCAGGATGCATTGTTATGTTTTCTGCTATTATCCTTTCGCAGGTTTCTGAGACTCTTTCTGCAAAGAAGCGGAATCAGGAGTCGGCAAAACTTTCTTAAGAACAAGTATCGTTCCGACCATAAGAACAATACCTATAGCAAGAGAGAGTACGGCATTCTTTACGATTCCGGCGATCATATAAGTTACAAATGATACTCCTGCACATGTAAGAGCGTAAGGAAGCTGGGTGGATACATGCGCTATATGATTGCACTGTGCTCCGGCCGAGCTCATGATAGTCGTATCGGATATCGGTGAGCAGTGGTCACCGCATACGGCACCTGCCATACATGCAGATACACAGATTACGGCAAGAGTGGCCTTTGCGGGATCAGGGTCATTGAGCTTGAATACTTCAAGAGTGATCGGGATAAGAATACCGAATGTTCCCCATGATGTTCCTGTTGCAAATGACAAGAGGCATGCAATAAGGAATATGATCGCAGGAAGCAGAACATTGAAATCGCCCTTTCTGCTCTCTACGAAAGCAGCTACAAAATCAGCAGCGCCCAAAGACTCAGTCATAGCCTTTAATGACCATGCAAGAGTAAGAATGGTGATCGGGCCTACCATCGCCTTGAATCCTTCTTCAACGCATGTCATGCAGTCCTTAAACTTAAGGACCCTTCTGAAAAGATAGAATATAACTGTGAAAACGATTCCTCCGAATGAACCGTATGCAAGTCCTACGGATGCATCGCTGTCACCGAATGAAGTTATAAATCTCTCGAAGACGTTTCCTTCAAGTTCGCCGCCGAAGAATCCGCCGGTGTAGATCATTCCGATAACACAGCAGATAATAAGGACGATTACTGGAAGAACAAGGTCAATAACCTTACCCTTCTTCTCGACGTTCTCTTCTCCCGATGCAACAGGTGCTTTAACGGTAAAGATATCTCCGTTCTTAGCATTGATCTCGTGACGTGCCATAGGTCCGAATTCGATCTTGAAAACGGCCATGAGTATCATCATGAGGATAGTTAAAAGTGCGTAATAGTTATATGGAATAGCCCTTATAAAGAGCATGAGTCCGTTTGTGCCTTCCGGTGCGAAGCCGGATACAGCTGCTGCCCAGGAAGATACCGGAGCGATAATACAGACAGGCGCTGCCGTAGCATCTATAAGATATGCAAGTTTTGCACGGGAGATCTTCTGTCTGTCCGTAACAGGTCTCATAACAGAACCTACAGTAAGGCAGTTAAAGTAGTCATCGATAAAGATCAGGACACCGAGGCCAATTGTTGCAAGCTGGGATCCGACTCTGGATTTAACATGCTTGGATGCCCAGTTGCCGAATGCGGCAGATCCTCCGGCCTTATTCATCAAGGCAACTATAATGCCAAGGAATACAAGGAAAACAAGGATTCCGACATTATATGAATCAGAAAGAGATGCTATGATTCCGTCCTTGAAAACATGTTCCAATGCAGGAACAGGATGGACCATATAAAGATACTTAACAGGGGTTGCAGTAAAAGAATAGATCAAACCGCCTACCGCAACACCGATAAAAAGTGAACTGTAGACTTCTTTGGTAATGAGCGCTAACACGATAGCCACAACCGGCGGAACAAGTGCCCATAAAGTGTTGTACATTAAAGGAATAAATTCGGCTTCCATAAAACCCTCCGAATGAATATTACTTTTTCAATAATAGCACGGAGTATATTTCGCCTCAAACCCACAAAAACAATAAAATAAAGCATTTCAAGTTGTCACTATGCTTATTCATCAAAAAAGGCCGTCATGTAAATGACGGCCTCATTGAAAACTGATTAAGTATTTATCAGAACTTGCCTGCCTTAGCAGCTTCCTCAACGGATACTGCTGTGGAAACAGTCATACCAACCATCGGGTTGTTACCTGCACCGATAAGACCCATCATCTCAACGTGAGCAGGAACTGAAGAAGAACCTGCGAACTGAGCGTCAGAGTGCATACGGCCCATAGTATCTGTCATACCATAGGAAGCAGGACCTGCAGCCATGTTATCAGGGTGAAGTGTACGGCCTGTACCACCACCGGAAGCAACAGAGAAGTACTTCTTGCCTGCCTCGAGGCGTTCCTTCTTGTATGTACCTGCAACAGGGTGCTGGAATCTTGTAGGATTTGTTGAGTTACCTGTGATGGAAACGTCAACGTTCTCCTTCCAAAGAATAGCTACACCTTCCTGAACGTCATCTGCACCATAGCAGTTAACCTTTGCTCTCGGGGATGCAGGATCCTTTGAATAGCATGTTCTGGAGAGCTCCTTGAGCTCGCCTGTCTTATAGTCATACTCTGTCTCAACATATGTGAAGCCGTTGATTCTGGAGATGATCTTTGCAGCGTCCTTTCCAAGACCGTCAAGGATAACTCTGAGGGGCTTCTGACGAACTCTGTTAGCCTTCTCAGCGATACCGATAGCACCCTCTGCAGCTGCGAATGACTCGTGACCTGCGAGGAATGCGAAGCACTCTGTGTCCTCTTCGAGGAGCATCTTACCGAGGTTACCGTGGCCAAGACCTACCTTACGTCTGTCGGCAACAGAACCGGGAATGCAGAAAGCCTGGAGACCTTCACCGATTGCAGCAGCAGCGTCAGCAGCTCTTCTGCAGTTCTTCTTGATTGCGATAGCAGCGCCTACTGTGTAAGCCCACTTAGCGTTCTCGAAGCAGATAGGCTGAATGCCTTCGATGAGGTGATAAACATCAAGACCTGCATCTTTTGTGATCTTCTCAGCTTCTTCGATGGAAGCGATTCCATATTCAGCAAGCTTAGCGTTGATCTGGGGGAGTCTTCTCTCGTATGATTCAAATAAATCTGCCATTTGTCATTCCTCCTTATTCCTTACGCGGGTCGATGAACTTAACAGCATCATCTACACGTCCATACTTGCCGGAAGCCTTCTGAAGAGCTGTAGCGGCATCGTCACCCTTCTTGATGAAATCCATCATCTTACCGAAGTTAACGAACTTGTAGCCGATGATCTCGTCATTCTCGTCGATAGCGAGGTCTGTGATATAACCGTCTGTGAGCTCAAGGTAACGGGGACCCTTAGCGAGTGTGCCGTATGTTGTACCTACCATTGAACGTGCGCCCTTACCGAGGTCCTCAAGTCCGGCACCGATCTGGAGTCCGTCCTCAGAGAAAGCACTCTGTGTTCTGCCGTAAACGATCTGAAGGAAGAGCTCTCTCATTGCTGTGTTGATAGCATCGCAAACGAGGTCTGTGTTAAGAGCCTCAAGGATCGTGAGTCCGGGAAGGATCTCAGATGCCATAGCAGCGGAGTGTGTCATACCGGAGCAGCCGATCGTCTCAACCAATGCCTCCTGGATGATACCGTCCTTAACGTTGAGTGAGAGCTTGCAAGCGCCCTGCTGAGGTGCACACCAGCCGATACCGTGTGTGTATCCGGAGATGTCCTTGATCTCCTTGGAGCTTACCCACTTTGCTTCCTCAGGGATCGGTGCAGCACCGTGATGAACACCCTGATGAACAGAGCACATGTTCTTGATCTCTGTTGAATAAATCATGTCTATTTCTCCTTTCCTTTCAAGGAATTTGTTGGTGGAATGAAATAAAGTTTCCGAGTTGTTATTATATATAAATAAAGGGGGCATTTCAATCAAAAAGCCCCCCTCATAAAGTCAAAATTCACATTTGCAGGAAACGATAAAAAAACTCCTCAAAAATCAGGCAAAACCAACGGCGGCGCCCGGGATTCCGCCCGGAATTCGACCATTTTTACCCCAAACTTCAGGCAAAACTTCAGGCGCTGCCGGGCATTCCGCCTGAAAACAGGCTGTTTTTACCCCATTCTCCAGGCAAGACATCAGGCGCTGCCCGGAATTCCGCCTGGAACTCGAACAACGCCTGTTAAATATCATGAAACTGTTCTATATGAAAACCAGATGAAGTGATCCACCAGAGCAACTGCCAGTTCTAGAGAGATAAATACAACAATGACCACAGCGATCACTTTGCCTTCCGATTTCTTGCTGATCTTTCCGGTCAGCTGAAGGAATTCGAAGAAATTGCACACCTCATAGGTGATGCCCAATGTAAAACAAAGTTCAGCAGCTCTACGCCACCACAGGTTGCTGCCGAGATTGAAGAGAATTATTGCAGCCAGCATCAGGAATGCCGCTGCGCACACGCAGATCTTACCCAGAAGGGATTTTGCAATTCTTTTCTTCTCTTCTTTGTTGTAATCGGCCACCATTTCCAGTGTTTCTTTCATGTCCTCATTCATGTTGACAGCCTTCCTTTCGCCTTTTAATATTTCGCGAAGGTCAACATCGTAGAAGTCGGCAAGCTCGATCAGAATACTGATGTCGGGCATCGTGTTACCGTTTTCCCATCGCGAAACGGATCTTTGAGATACACCGAACTTGTCAGCGATCTGTTCCTGAGTAAGATTGCGTTCTTTCCTTAAGTCCTTAAGCAAAGCTCCGATCTTTATCTGGTCCATTTCCTGCACCTCCTTACGATGGGATGGTACTATCTTACACCATCACCGAACAGGTCACAGACTGGGTAAACGCAAAAAACAACAGGAGGACAGCCCTGTCCTCCTGCTTTTATCAGTTAATTCGTGTATTTAGCTCTTGAAATTACTTAATAGCGTCGACCATCGACTTTACGTACTCTCCGACATGCGAAGGCGCATCTTTGCCGTACTGGGCAACGATCTTTACGATCGCTGAGCCTACGATAACGCCGTCAGCGCTCTTGGACATATTAGCAGCCTGCTCGGGAGTCGAGATTCCGAAGCCGATCGCACACGGTACGTCCGTTGATGACTTGACTGCAGCGCAGAGTGACGGGATGTCTGTCGTGATATTGCTCCTGACGCCCGTGACGCCGAGGCTCGATACGATGTAGATGAAGCCTGAAGCCTCTTTCGCGATCATGGAGATGCGCTCGTGGGATGTGGGCGCGATGAGGGAGATCAGGTCGATGCCGTAATTTTTGCAGACAGAATCGAACTCAGCTTTCTCTTCATAAGGCACGTCAGGCAGGATGAAGCCGTCAATTCCGACTTTGGAAGCCTTCTGGCAGAATCTCTCGATTCCGTAGGAGAATACGACATTTGCGTATGTCATGAATACCATGGGGATCGTTACGCCCAGTTCTGTCCTGAGCTTTCTTGCCATCTCGAAAACCTTGTCCGTGGTGCAGCCTGCTTCCAATGCACGAAGGCTTGCCTCCATGATGACCGGACCTTCAGCGGTCGGGTCTGAGAAAGGAATGCCGAGTTCGACCAGTGAAGCGCCGGCCCTCTGCATCTCGACAACGCACTTTGCAGTCGTCTCAAGGTCAGGATCGCCGCATGTGATAAAAGGAATGAACGCTTTACCGTTCTCAAATGCTTTAGCTATATTACTCATTGATGTTCTCCCCTCTGTAACGTGCGATCGCAGCGCAGTCCTTGTCGCCTCTGCCGGAGATCGTGACGACCATGATCTTGTCCTTGGAAAGCGTAGGAGCGAGCTTTATCGCATGAGCGACAGCGTGCGCGGATTCGATAGCAGGGATAATGCCCTCTGTTCTTGACAGGTACTCAAAAGCATTAACCGCTTCATCGTCCGTAATGGCAACATACTGTGCCCTGCCGGTATCGTGGAGCATCGCATGCTCAGGGCCGATGCCCGGATAATCAAGGCCTGCGGAGATCGAATAAACGGGAGCGATCTGGCCGTACTCGTCCTGGCAGAAGTAGGACTTCATGCCGTGGAAGATTCCGAGCTTTCCCGTATTGATCGTTGCAGCCGTCTCAAAGGTATCGATACCTCTGCCTGCAGCTTCGCAGCCGATGAGGTTTACGCCCTCATCTCCTATGTAGTGGTAGAAAGAGCCGATCGCGTTTGAACCGCCGCCGCAGCAGGCGAGGACATAATCAGGAAGGCGGCCCTCCTTTTCGAGCACCTGGGCTTTGGACTCACGTGAGATAACTGCCTGGAAGTCCCTTACGATAGTCGGGAAAGGATGAGGACCCATTACTGAACCTAAGCAGTAGTGGGTATCGTCGATCCTTGTCGTCCATTCGCGCATGCACTCGGAGACGGCATCCTTCAGTGTAGCCGTGCCTGATGTGACAGGTACGACATCTGCTCCGAGGAGCTTCATCCTGTATACGTTCAAAGCCTGGCGCTCGCAGTCGACCTTACCCATGAACACAACGCATTCCATTCCGAAAAGAGCTGCCGCTGTTGCTGTGGCAACGCCGTGCTGGCCTGCGCCGGTCTCTGCGATGAGTCTTGTCTTGCCCATCTTTTTCGCGAGAAGAGCCTGACCCAAAACGTTGTTGATCTTGTGGGAACCTGTGTGGTTAAGATCTTCTCTCTTGAGATAGATCTTCGCGCCGCCTAAGTCCTTGGTCATCTTCTCTGCATAGTAGAGATTTGACGGGCGTCCGGCATATTCATTCAATAATTCCGTGAGTTCCTTATTGAACTCGGGATCGTTCTTATAATGGTTGTAAGCCTCTTCAAGCTCTATTACCGCATTCATCAGAGTCTCGGGGATATACTGACCTCCGTGTATTCCGAATCTTCCTTTTGAATCAGGCATATCTACCTCCATGCTTAACTGCTTTTATAAACTTTTCTATTTTTTCCACGTCTTTGATGCCGTCTGTCTCAACGCCTGAGCTGACATCGACCGCGAAAGGATCCAGTAATCTTATGGCTTCCCCCACGGATTCGGGATCCAGTCCTCCTGCAAGGAAATAATCCCTCTTAAAGTCCTTCAGGATGCTCCAGTCGAACTTCTTTCCCGTTCCGGCACCCGAGTCGATCATGACATAATCGGCATTGCTTAGAGCGGCCTTCTCGAGCGCACCTTCTTCAGATGCCTTGTAAGCCTTGATAACGGGACGTCCCAAAGTCCTTTTGACGTACTCGACGTATTCATCAGACTCGTGACCGTGAAGCTGGATCATCTCGACTCCGCTTATCCTTGCAGTAGAGATAACGCTGTCGATCGGCTCATCTAAGAAAACACCAACAGACTTTATATCAGACCTTAAGAGTTCTATCAACTCACCGGCTTTGTAGGAATCTACGTAACGCTTCGATTTTTTGTAGAAAACAAAGCCTGCATAATCTGCACCGAACCTGTTGACGGCGATTACGTCTTCGAGTCTTGTAAGACCGCAGATCTTTATCTCAGTGCTAAACATCACGATATTCCTTTCAAAGAATTCAAGAACGCCGTCTTGTCCTCAGCTCTCATCATAGATTCGCCGATAAGGACCGCATCAACTCCGGAGCGCTCTAATTCCGCTACATCTTCCCTGCACTTTACGCCGCTCTCGGCAACGAAAAGCGCCTTATCTCCGACATAATCCCTGAGCCTTAAGCAGTTCGTGGGATCTACCGTGAAGTCTCTTAAGTTGCGGTTATTAACGCCTATGACTCTCGCACCTTCACCCAATGCCATGTCACACTCGTTCTTATCGTGTGCTTCGACAAGAGCCGTAAGCTCAAGTTCATCGCAGAGCCTTATGTATTTGCCAAGTGTCTGTGAATCAAGTATCGAGCAGATAAGAAGTACTGCGGATGCCTTTCTCGCGCGGGCTTCGAAGATCATGTATTCATCGATCGTGAAGTCCTTTCGAAGGACCGGGATCTTAACCTCCGAAGCTATCTCTTCCAGATAATCAAGAGAGCCCATGAACCACTTGGGTTCTGTGAGGACCGAGATACAGGAAGCGCCTGCCTGCTCATAGCTTTTCGCGATATCGAGATATGGAAAATCAGGAGCGATGACGCCCTTTGAAGGGGACGCTTTCTTGCACTCGCAGATAAAGCTCATGCCCTCTTCCTTAAGCGTCTTCTCGAATGCAAAACCGGTGCCGGATGCGGCATATGCCATATCCATCATTTTCGAGACCGGTATATCAAGCTTCTTATCGAGATATATCGTTCTGTTATGTTCAGCGATCTGTTCGAGAATGTCTGACATGGGTTATCCTTCCGAAGATTACTTATTTGATGCTTCAACGAACTGGTTGAGCTTTTCCAATGCTGCACCGCTCTCGATGAGGTGCTTAGCCTGGCCGACACCTTCTTCGATCGTCTTAGCCTTGCCTGCCGCGTAGATCGCAGCGCCTGCGTTCATGCATACGACGCTCTTTCTTACGTCAGTGATCTTGCCTTCGAGAATGCCTCTTGTTACTTCAGCGTTCTCTGCAGGTGTGCCGCCGACGATGTCTTCCTTTGTGCCTCTTGCGAAGCCGAAATCCTCAGGCTTGATCTCATATGTCGTGATCGTTCCGTCAGCCTTGAGTTCAGCTACAAATGTTTCTGAAGATACGGAGATCTCATCCAATTTATCTTCGCCATATACGACCAGAGCGCGCTTTGCACCCAGAGACTTTAATACATGAGCGATGGGTTCTGCAAGATACTGGTCGTAAACTCCTAAGAGATAGAAATCCGGTGTTGCAGGGTTTGTCAAAGGTCCTAAGATATTGAATACCGTTCTGAATCCAAGTTCCTTACGGATAGGTCCGACATACTTCATTGATGTGTGATACTTCTGCGCGAAAAAGAAGCAGAAGCCGACTTCCTTAAGCAGCTCAACACACTTCTCGGGCTCTAAGTTGATGTTCGCGCCCAGTGCCTCAAGGCAGTCAGCGGTGCCTGACTTGGAAGATGCAGCGCGGTTACCGTGCTTTGCGATCTTGATGCCTGCAGATGCTGCAACAAATGCTGATGTTGTGGAGATGTTAAAGCTTCCTGCCCTGTCTCCGCCTGTTCCTACGATCTCAAGGACTTCCATGCCGCCCTTGTCGACCTTAAGAGCATGTTCACGCATTGCTGCAGCGCATCCTGTGATCTCATCGATGGTCTCGAATCTTGCGCTCTTTGTGGACAATGCAGCGAGGAATGCCGCGTTCTGGGTGGATGTGGACATGCCGCCCATGATCTCATTCATTGTCTCGTAAGCCTCATCGTATGTGAGGTCTTCCTTGTTTACGATCTTCTCGATTGCCGCCTTAATCATGTTTTTTCTCCTTCCGGTTGGTTCTGCCGGAAATAAAAAATCCCCGGCAGGAATATAAGTGTTCCTGCCGGGGACGAATTAAACATAATCCGCGGTGCCACCCTGGCTTTGCGTTTGTGAGACGCACACTCTAAGGATACCAACATATCCCGGACTACTTACGCGAGTCGGACGTTGCACATTTAATGCACCCTCCGCGGTCCATTTGATAATCCGGTTCCAGCTTCACTCTCAGCAACGGAAGCTCTCTGTATGGCCTGCTACTATCTTTATCTCCGCTTCAACGGTTTGATTGTTATGACAAAAATAATACTTGTTGCCCAAAAAGTCAACAGTTATTTGTTAAGGACCGCATTTAACCTCTCTCGTTCAAATAAGTTTTAGCACGGTCATTTATTATCTTAATAACTTCGTCCAATGATTTCTGACCTGCAAAATATGCCGGTATCTCTTCCTTTACGATCATGTCGAGAGCCGAATCTGAAGTCAATATCGAATCACAGTATCCGATCATGGTCTCATAATCTGATACGACTGACCGGTCAAGTGTATGCATAGGATAACCATATTCCTTCAGCTCTTCCGGCTCATAAAACTCCTTATATCTCTCATACGTCTTATTTACTTCATCAACAGTATCATACCCGTATTTCTCAAATGCAGTTTTACGGACAGGTGTATATCCTTCACCGTAGGCATAATCATACTGGATATTTTCAGAGAGCAGTACGTTTACAAATGTGATGCAGGCATCTTTCTCTTTGGTATGAGCCGAGATTGCAACAGAACTGTCGACTGAGAGTGTCGGTCCCTTTCCTTCCCTTGTCGGAACGCCTAATACCCTTAAGTCAGAAATGTAATCCGCATAACAATATATGAGATAAGGAAATCCGAAGAACTCATTATAGGTTGGAGCAAAGCTTTTACTGTCGATAGGTTCAACCCATATCACTTCATTATTAGGTGCAGGATCGATGATATTCTGTGCGGTATATTCTGCGAGATCGCGAAAATCCTCATTATCAAAATTCGCGTTCTTGCCATCCGTCATTCCTGATTGAACACTGCGCATGCAGGTCTCCAGGAATATCAGTTGCGTCGTATCAAGCGGATCCTTACCGTTACAAGGCCCCTTCACAAATTCCTTATATTGCTTGAATGTAAAGCCATACTGATCAGCTCCGACATCACTCTTTCTGGCTATTATTCCAATCGCTTTTACCGCCAGAGGGAACTGGTAGATCTTACCGTCTGTTTCTGATGCAGCAAGAACATTAGCGAAAAGATCATCACTGCTGATCTCGTTCTTCAGATCGATGAAGCATTCACCGCTGTTCAGATTCGAGTATTTAGCGGCATTCATGATTATGTCAGGACCGGAGCCGACAGTAATATCAGCATACAGCTGATACGTGGCTTCTGACATAAGCTTTACTTTTTTCGCCTCAAAATCCGGATCATTGTAATTGATGCCGCTCTCAGTGATCCTGGTGTCGACCGAATAGCTGTCGTCGATCCGGATGAAGTAATCTTTGTTTGTCTCATTAAACTCACAAATGGCTTCATTTGCGGAATACGAGAGATAATCCACATAAGCCAGATTCAACACCTTTTTTCCGGCATTCGGATTGGTGTCTTCTTTTGACAGGATATACAGTTTTCTCGGTTCTTTGCCGCTTGACGGATAAAAACTTGCCCTCTGTTCAGACTCAGAGAACATATATATCTTTTTATCATTCATGGACAAAAAAATAAGGTTCTGGACTATGGCGCGATTGATATTACAGCAGTCAAAAGATAACACTTCAGTTTCCTTGTTCTCCCTGACGTCGATCTTCTGAATGCCGTCTGCATTCGGTACTACGTTTCCCACGCCGTCAACATAACCCGCATTATAAAGATCGTACTCTATGTTAGAGACATCCTGCAGGTACGGCTTGATCGCGCCGTTGTTAAGATCGAACTCATAGTATCTCTGGACGCTGTAAACGTCTGTACCCGCTTCAAAAAAGACCTTGCCTTCTCCCAAATAGAGCATTCCGGGCACATAAGTTACTTTGGCATCAGGAATCAGCTCAGACATGGGATATGAGGTTACATTACCGTCGGGTGTAGTAACTGTTAATGCAAGGGTTTCTCCATCTTCTGCATACGACCAGAAAGTTTTAACGTTATATCCTTCAAAGTTAAATTCTTTCGCGACATAAGAAGTATCATCATCTGATTCAAAGTATTCTGCGGCTTCCTTTTTCTTAACGGAGACCAGTTCACCGCTTGTCAGGTCGAAAACAAATTTGTATATTCTGGCCTCCATGCCCTGGTAATCATAGTCCGGGTAATAAGATTCCACAGTAACAGTTATATTCTTATCCGTAATATCAAACCTGTTCGTAATACCCCATTCTATAGTCGGCTCAACAAAAATATCCTTATATTTCGGATACGCCCTTTCCCACCCTTCACGGAACTTTTCCATCTCTTCATCAGGTAT
>Ga0247608_10001647_pt1 | contig 30217 bp, 27 predicted proteins | sample 176DNAGHGlowgp2_FD_193490 | JGI IMG/M metagenome (GOLD analysis project Ga0247608, IMG submission 193490) | Sheep rumen microbial communities from Palmerston North, Manawatu-Wanganui, New Zealand - 1766 DNA GHGlow gp2 | ecosystem: Host-associated > Mammals > Digestive system > Stomach > Rumen ...
TTTTGTCTTTTGAATTCGTTTTGCATATATGTAATTGTTTGTGCGATAGGAACAGGTTCACAAATTCCAGAAGCTTCAATTAAAATATGATCAAATTTTTTAGATTGGACAAGTTCTGCCAATTGGTTAATTAAATCTTTTTTAAGTGTGCAGCAGATGCATCCGTTTGATAAAGCTACTAAGTTATCATCTTTTGAAGCGACGACCCCGCCTGCTTGAATTAAATCAGCATCAATATTGACTTCACCAATATCGTTTACGATGACAGCCATTTTATGTCCTTTTGCATTTTTTAAAATATGATTTATTAAAGTAGTCTTACCACTTCCTAAATAACCAGTGATAAGTGTAATAGGTACTGTTTTAACTAATCTCATAGTATTATCCTCTTTTCGTTGAATATTTTATCACATCTCAATAAGAAATGATAAATAACACTTTAAATAAATATTAGTCATTAACTGAAACAAAAAAAGAATTAATTTTAAAAATATAAAAATGATTATTTTTATTTAAAATTTGAAAATAAAATATTCAAAATAATTAATTAAATCTATTCAAATTTTTCACGAATTATTAAAAAAAGCCTGCAAAACAACACTATTTTTAATTTTAAAGTTTTCATAAAGTTATGGAAATTTTATTTAATTTATAATAAAATTAAATATAAATAAATTTCAGGGAATTAAAAATGGCAGAAAAAGTTAATATTATTAATCAAATCAAAAGAACAATTCTTATTGTAGAAGATGAATTCGTTAATCAAGAAATTTTGAAAAATATTTTATCCAACAATTATGATGTAATGGTTGCAGAAAATGGAGTAGATGCATTTAGAATCATTAAAAGCGCTTTAGTTCCTATATCTTTGATAATGCTTGATATCAATATGCCTATTATGGGCGGATTAGAATTTTTAAAACTTATTAAAGAAGACGAACAATTAAAGAAAATCCCTGTAATTGTTTTAACAAAAGAAGTTGATAATGAATTGAAGTCACTCGAACTTGGTGCTGTTGATTTTATTAAAAAGCCATATGATTATCCTGAAATCGTTTTAGCTAGAGTTGCTAGAACTATTGAACTTGCTGAAGATAGAACAATTGTTCAAGCTGCTGAGCGTGATAATCTTACAGGATTATATAATAAGCATATTTTTGATGAATATGCTCGTAAAATTGACTTATATACATCTGATAAAAAATATGATTTATGTGTTTTAAATGTTTCTAAATTTCATATTTTTAACGAACTATATGGAAGAGAAAAAGGAAATGAAATTTTAATTTCTTTTTCAAGAGTTCTTCAAAGTTGTGCAAGAAAATACAACGGAATTGTCGGAAGAATTCAATCCGATTATTTTGCAATTTATATTGCAGAGCAAGAAGACTATAAAGAATTTGTCAAAGAAATTGAAAACGACTTAATTGAAAAATATGAATTAGGAAATCTTATTTTTAGAATTGGTGTTTATAGATGTAATGATAAAAACGAATCAATTGAATATAGACTTGATAAAGCAAAATTAATGTGTGATTCAATTAGAATTATAAACAATTCAAGTTATAAAATTTATAATCCTGAAGAAGTTAAAAACACTTTATTTAAAGAAAAATTAGAACAAGATTTTAAGAAAGCCATCGAAGAAAAACAATTTATTGTTTATTATCAAGCCAAGGTTAATATACAAGGCGATAAATATAAAATGTCTTCAGCTGAAGCACTTGTTAGATGGATACATCCTGAATTAGGATTTATTTCTCCGGGAGTTTTTATTCCTCTTTTTGAAAAGAATGGTTCAGTAGCAGAACTTGATAAATATGTATGGCAAGAAGCTGCCTATCAAGTAGCTAGATGGAAAGAAAGAAACGGATATGTTTTACCGATTTCAGTTAACATTTCTAGATATGATATGTTTGAAACAAATCTTTGTGGCACTTTAGTTAATATTTGTAAGAATGCCGGCATCGAAACAAAAGATTTATATTTAGAAATCACCGAATCTACTTATAGCACTGATGAAAAAGAGATGATGAAAATAATTAACGAATTTAAAGAAGCAGGATTTGTAATTGAAGTAGATGATTTTGGAAGTGGCTACTCTTCTTTAAATGCTTTAACAGGTTTAGCATTTGATGTTTTAAAACTTGATATGCAATTTGTTAAAAAGATGTTAGTTAGTGAAAAAACTATGGTCATTGTCCGCTTTGTCGCTGACATTGCTAAGGCTTTAAAAGTTCTTTTAGTTGCAGAAGGCGCTGAAACTTTAGAGCAAATCAACGTTTTAAAAGAATTAGGATATGACATTGTTCAAGGTTATTATTTCTCTAAACCATTACCAGCAAATGAATTTGAAAAATTATTTGATAAGGAGTTTGAGTGATGCTAAGCATTGAAGCGTTAAAAGAATTTGGATGTGACGCCGATAGTGGTTTAAGAAGATGTGTTAATAGTGAGGACTTTTATTTCAAACTTATCAAAACTGTTCCATCAAATGAAAACTTCAACAAATTATATGAATCAATTAATAGCAAAAAATTTGAAGAAGCTTTCCAAGCAGCACACGCTTTAAAAGGTGTTCTATCAAATCTTTCTATCGACCCTATCTTAAAACCTATTATAGAAATCACTGAGCATCTAAGAAATAAAGACGATATTGATTATTCTAAATTAGTTGAAGAAATTGAAATTAATAGAAATAAATTAGAAAAAATAATTAATAAATAAAACAAAAAAACAAGCGTTTTGCTGGCTTTTTATATGAAATGCTAGTTATTTGCTTTGGCATTCAGGACAAATACCATAAATTTCAGTAGTGTGATCGTTGATTAAAAATCCGGTTTCTTGCTCAATTTTTTCATTAGCTTCGTGATATGGGCATCCAGCAATTTCAACTCTTTTATTACATTTTGTGCAAACTAAAATATGCTTATCTTCTTCCTTAATAATAGAGAAAATATTTTCTTTATTATTGTTAACTTCTTTTTTAATAATATTTGCATCAGCAAAAGCATTAAGTGTTCTATAGATTGTTGATAAATCTACATTCTTTTTTCTTAGCATATAAAAAACTTCTTCAGCAGTAAGAGGAGAGACTGCTTTTTCTAAAACATTTAAAACTTCTATACGTGAAGGAGTCTTTTTTAAGTTGTGCTTGCTTAATAAATCAGATTGCATGACTATATTTTATATCTTTTGCAGTTGAAAAACAAAAAAATTAGTTTATTATATAACTGCAAACGATTTGCATTTGCGTTTTGCGAGTTTATGAAATTTAAGAAGTTACTCATTGTTTTTGGTTTCGTTGCTGCTTTATGTAGTTGTAGAGAAAGAGAAGATTATTCTAAAACTGTCTTCGCTTCTTTTTATTCTGTTTATGATTTTGCAAGTAGAATTGCTGGAGATAAATATAAGGTTATAAATATCACACCAAATGGTATGGAACCTCATGATTTTGAACCTTCAGCAAGATCAATTGTTGATATTTGTAATTCAGCTGGTTTATTAGTAAATGGTTTAGGAATGGAATCTTGGACTGAGAATCTTCCTAAAGAAGCAAAAGATAAAATTTTTACCGTTACAGAAAATATTCCAACAATGAAAATTAATGGAATAGTTGATCAACATGTTTGGTTAAATCCAGAAAATGCAATTATTGAAATGGAAAATATTAAAAATTATTTTGTTAAATTAGATGAAAATAATACCGATTATTATGAAGCTAATTTTATAAATGAAAAAAATAAGTTTGAAGAATTAACTAAGCAAATTGAAGAGCAAGTAAAATTGTATAAAATCAAGCAAATAGTAGTATCTCATGCAGCTTTTGGTTATATGTGCGATAGATTTGGGTTAGAGCAAATTTATATTAACGGGCTTGAACCAGAAGAAGAGCCAAGTGCGAAAACAATCGAAGAAATTATTTATGCTGTTAATGAATACAATATAAATACTGTTTACACTGAAGAATTAGTTTCTCTAGAGATTGCTAAAAAAATAGCCGAAGAAACAAAAGCTAAAACTGACGTTCTTTACACACTTGAAGGCTTAGAAGAAGAAATGATTGGCAAAGAAGATTACATTTCATTAATGAAAAAGAATTTTGAGAAGATAGGAAAAAGTAATTTATGATTAGCTTAAAAAATGTTTCGTTTTCATTCAGCAATAATGAAGAAATTTTAGATAATATATCTTTTGAAATGAAAGATGGTGAATTCATTGGTATTTTAGGTCCAAATGGAGGAGGTAAATCTACATTTTTAAAGATTATTCTAGGTTTATTAAAACCTCAAAAAGGAAAAATTGAGATTAACGAAAGAAAAATTAGCTACGTTTCTCAAACAACATCTTTAAATGATTCTTCATTTCCAGCAACAGTAAAAGAAGTTGTAAGTTTAGGTTTAGTTGACAATAAACTACGTATTTTTTCATCTAGATTAGATAAAGAAAAGATAAATAATATTCTTGAAGAATTTGATTTATTAAAACTAAAAAATAAGTTAATAAGCGAACTTTCCGGTGGACAATTGCAAAAAGTAAAGATTGCTAAGGCATTAATCTCTAATCCCTCATTAGTTGTTTTAGATGAACCTGATGCTGGAATTGATGAACATGGTCATGAACTGTTAGTTGAGACAATTAATGATTTAAATAAACGCGGAGTTTCGATTTTGTTTGTATCTCATCATAAGGATGATTTAGAACATGCAAACAAAATATATTTCATCGAAGATGGAAAAATTTTGCCATATGAAGAAGAATTAAAGAGAGGTCATCACCATGTTAACTTATAGTTTTATGCAAATTGCACTTGTTGTTGCAATTTTACTTGGTATATCTCTACCACTTATTGGATCTGGAATTGTTTATAAAAGATTATCAAATAGTGGAGATGCTTTAGCTCATTCTTCAATGGCTGGTGTTGCAATTGGTTTAGTAAGCGGATTAAACCCTTTATTTATTTCAATTATTACTTGTGTTGTTTCATTTTTGGTTATTGAGCTATTAAGAAAGAAGTTCTCTAAATTTAGTGAAATTGGCGTGGTTGTCGTACTTTCGACAGCTATAGGTATTGCTGGAATACTTTCTAATTATGCCAAAGCAAGTAATTTTGATTCATATTTATTTGGTTCAATAATCTTAATTTCAAATGTCGAACTTATAGCTGCGATTGTTTTAACTGTTTTAGTTTTATCTTTTACTTTAATTTTTTCAAAACAATTCTTAGCATGTTTATATAGCGAAGATGAAGCAAAAACAAGTGGTGTAAAAGTTAATTTATATAATTTTATCCATTCATTACTCTTGTCTATAACAATAGCAGTAGGTGCAAAAATTGTTGGTTCTTTAGTTGTATCTTCAATGGTAGTTTTACCAACAGCTATTGCTTTACAATTTAAAAAGGGTTATAAAACAACTTTAATAATTAGTGTAATTGCTTCAGTTTTAGCTATGGTAGGAGGCTTAACTATTTCTTATTATGCCGATTGGGCATCAGGTGCAACAATAGTTTTAGTCACCGTAGTTTTATTAATTTTTGCTTTTATTTATAGATTTATAAAAAAGAAATTTTTCTAAGAAAAACCTGCAAAACTTTATTAATTTTTGTAAATTAAAAATATTTAATAACTTCTTAATTGAAGTTTTTTATTTTTTAAAAGCATATTTTCATGAAATGATATAGAATTATACTATTAGATTTATAAATCTAATAAAGTCGTATTTTTAAAAGGGGAAATTATTATGGAAGAAATTAATAATTTTATTAGAACAATAATTGAAAAAGATTTAGAGGAAGGAAAAGTAAGCGCTATAAAGACTCGTTTCCCACCTGAACCAAATGCATATTTACATATTGGTCACGCAAGAGCAATTATCAATGATTTTGAATTAGCTCAAGTTTTTAACGGAACAACAAATTTAAGATTTGATGATACAAACCCAGTTAATGAAGGTGCAGAATATGTTGATGCAATTATTAAAGATATTGAATGGTTAGGCTATAAACCAGATAACATTTTTTTTGGTTCTGATTATTTTGATAAAACTTATGAAAAAGCAATTATGCTCATTAAAAAAGGATTAGCATATGTTGATGATTTGTCCCCTGAAGAAACAACAAAATATAGAGGTACTTTGACTGAACCTGGTATTAATTCACCATGGAGAGATAGAAGTGTTGAAGAAAATCTCCGTCTTTTTGAAGAAATGAAAGAAGGGAAATATAAAAATGGTGAAAAAACTTTAAGAGCGAAAATCGATATGGCTTCACCAAATATCAACATGAGAGATCCAGTCATTTATAGAATTTTACATGTACCTCATCATAGACAAGGAACAAAATGGTGCATTTATCCAATGTATGATTTTGCTCATCCTTTGCAAGATGCTTTTGAAGGAATTACACATTCACTTTGTTCAATAGAATACGATGACCATCGTATTTTATATGATTGGGTTGTTGAAAAATGTGAGATGAATCCTGCCCCACATCAATATGAATTTGGAAGGCTAAATATTACAAATACAGTTATGTCTAAAAGATATCTCCGTCAACTTGTTGAAGGTGGATATGTAACTGGTTACGATGATTGTAGAATGCCAACCCTTGTTGGTTTAAGAAGAAAAGGTTTTACTGCAACAAGTATCAGAGAATTTATTTTAGGAACAGGTTTATCAAGAATTAATTCTACAATCGATGCAAGTTTACTTGACCATTATTTAATGGAAGATCAAAAAATGAAAGCAAACAGATTGATGGCTGTAATTGATCCTTTAGAAGTTGTAATTGACAATTATCCAGAAGGAAAAGTAGAAGAGCTTGTTGCTTTAAATAATATGGAAAATCCAGAACTTGGAAGCCATAAAATTTATTTTTCAAATAAAATCTATATTGATAAAGAGGACTTTGTTGAAGTAAAACCAAATAGAAAACGGAAGAGATTGGCTTTAGATTCAGAAGTAAGACTTATGAATGCTTATTTCATTAAAGCGGTTTCAGTAGATAAAGATGAAAATGGTGAAATAATTAGAGTTCACGCAACTTATGATCCTTCAACTAAAGGCGGAGATGCTCCAGATGGAAGAAAACCAAACGGAACAATCCAATACGTTGATGCTGCAACTGGATTAAAAGCTAAATTTAATTTATTTGATGTTTTAGTTTTTGATGAAGTTGAAGGAGAAAATAAGACTTTCATTGAAAGACTAAATCCAAACTCATGGGATATTAAAGAAGGTTTCATTGAAGCGGAAGCTATTAATACAAACCCAGGAGATCATTTTCAATTCGTTAGAACAGGTTATTTCTGTACAGATAAGTTATCAACTAAAGAAAACTTGATTTTTAATAGAACTTGTTCACTTAAATCGTCATTTACACCTGTCAAGTAAAAATACTTAGCACTATTAAAAAGCCTGCAAAAACCAGATATTTTATGCTAAAAAGAATTAAAATCAAAAACAAATTTTTAATTTTATCAGCAAGTTTGTTTTCTTTATTATGCATTTCATGTGGGGAATATTATAAAGTCAAGGTAGGATTTGCAGGTTATCTCACAGCAGAAAAAGTTGAAGTTCCGCTTTATTATGGTGATGATTATTTTAATGAACCATCAACAAAATATAACGAACATTTAGCAGCTTCATCAGCTCTTTTAGCAATGTCTGGATTTTCTTCAACGATTGGTAACGATTACGCTAACTCACCAAGAAATGCTGAAGAATTTTTTAGGGTAACAGGATTCTCAAATTTTAGTTCAAATGAATATGGAATAACTATTCCAACTTTACATAGTTTTGGTGTCTATTGTGCTTCTAAAAAGATAGAAGATTATACATTAATTGCTGTTACAACTCGTGGTGCTGGATATCTTGCTGAATGGGGTAGCAATTTTTTGCTTGGTGAAGATGGACAATTTGCTACAGGATTTGGTGAAGCATCAGATATTTATATTTCATTTTTAAAAGATTATATTTCAAAGCAAAACATTAAAGGCAATGTAAAAATTTGGACAGCTGGTTATTCGAGAGGTGGAGTTGGAACAAATATTTCAATCGGTAGAATTGATGAAGCAATCGATAATAATGAAGCTATTTTAGGTGAAGGTGTAAATCTTAAAAAAGAAGATATTTATTGTTATTGTTTTGAAACACCTGCTGGTAGAATTGCTTCTTTTAATGCAGATAATTCAATTAAAGAAAAAGGATCAGACTTTTCAAATATTCATTGTGTAGTCAACCTCAACGATATGGTAACAATGGTTGGACCATCTTCTTTTAAGTTTGTTAGATATGGGAAAGACTATTATTTACCTGATTTAATAACTGATTTAAATTATTCAAGATACATTAAAAAAGTAAAAGAAATTCTTGCTAATTTGCCTAATGCTAAAATTGTTGGTGATTATTTAATTGACACATTTAATTTTTCACAAGTATTTAATAAAGGCCAAAAACATAACTGGACAATGGGAAGTTTTTTAAAAACCTTTGTAAATGAATTTTGTGTAGCATTAGGATCCAGAGAAAAATATGCAGAAGTATTTGAACAAGCTTTTGCAAATATTTTTTATTTAATTTATAAAAACGGAACACCAAAAGATTCTTTGATTGATTTAGGAATTAATGTTGGCAAATCCATACTTTTAAATGATACTAATGAAATAATTCTTATTGATTTGCAACATAATCGTTCAAGATTATGGCAAGATTTAAAACCGTGTCTTCAATCAGCTCTTGAAAAAGCAAGATTAGAAGGCGTTACTGTTAGTGAAATGATGGATTTACTTAAAACAGTAGTAGATATTGTTTTTAAAATTGCTGATAGCGAAGAAGGTTTGGCGTGTGTACCATCTTTATTTAATTTCGAAAACTTCCATGCTTTCGCAAGTGCACATTATCCTGAATTGCTTTTATCGCACATTATGGCGCTTGATTCAAATTATGTAGGATATGCTTATTCTAATTTAAAGGATAGTTTTTTCACCATAGAAGTTGATAAGACATCTGATTTTACTCTTAAAAATAACGGAAAAGTAATTGCCCGTTATGAAAACGAAATCCTTGATACCATGATGGTTGCTGATGAAAAATTAGATAAAATTGTTTTCTTTGTTCCAGAAGCAGAAGGATATGTTATTGAATCAAAAGAGAAAGTCAATTTTGATATTTATCTAAATAGTGGTGAATTTTTAGAAGAGAAGAAAATATCTGAAGAAGATGAAATTAAATTTGTTGGAGAAATAGTTTATGATAACTGAAGTCCAACAAATCGAAATGAAAGAAAATATTTCTTACAATTCTTTCTTATATAATAAAAGAAAAGAAAATAGTTTTAGCAGAATAAAGTTTGCTAAGATTTTGCATATTAATTATTTTAAATATGTCATGATTGAAAATGGCTATTTGAAGCCATCAAAATTAGATATAAAAAATATTAGTGAATATTTTGGATTAGATTTTAATTATTATTTAGAAGATAGTAGAGGATATCCATCTGAAATCCCTGAAAAATCACCAAATGCAATTGTTTCTTTTATATATAAAATTTTAGGAAGTAAAGCTCTAAAAATTGTTTTAACTGTTTTAAGTGTCCTATTTGCTACATTAGCTATAACTGGTTTAGTGTGTGGTTCAAAAGTAGATGAAAATCAAGAAAAATTTTATGGACCTACAGTTTTAGCTTTAAGAGATAATGTTCATGATAACGGAACTACAAATTTTTCTTTATTAGATGATTTTACATATCCACAAGTCTCAGAAGTTTATAAAGATGAAGTTGAACATACAGAAAAAATGATTCAAATAAGAACAACAAATGATCAAACTTCTTTTGATTTAGATTTTATAGAGATTTATTGGTCTGATACAGTAAGATTTTATTTTGAATTTGAACAATATGATGGCTTATCTTATGGCTATAATTATGATGCTTATCGCTATGATAATGGTGCAAGTTATATTGGCAGTTTAATGAATTTTGGCAAGACTGTCATAATTGATGATAAAGAAATGGATGAAGATACTGTTCTTCAAATCAAAAATATTTTTGAAAATAATAATTTTAGTGAGGATTTTGAAGGGTTAATTAAAAGAGAATTAGATACTGAATTAGATTTTGAAAGCGATATTGCTTCTCCTCTTTATAATGGCGAATACATTACTTCGACCTTGAATCTAACTTTTGCTTTAGTACATATTGGTTCAATTGTTTTTCTTGCTCTATCTGTTTTTGGTTTATCTTATGCCATGATTTATGGCTATAAAAATAAAGAAATTAATGTGTTTAGACATGGCGATGATTTGCTTCTAGCAAAAGTAGAACGAAAACCAATGAAGCGTGATTTTAAATTCACTCCATTTTTGCCTGAAACATTTATGGAAATATTAGGTATTGTTTTTGTTGCTATAGGTTCTTATCGAGTTGTATTATTAAGTTCTCTTTTAGGGAATTTCTCAACAGAAAATTTAAATATAGCAAATGGCAACCTATTGACACTACAAATGCTAGGTATGTTCTTACTTTATTTTATTGATTTTGACTTATTTATGGATGATAAGCGAGTACTTAGAAATATAATAATGTATGCACTTTTATTTATAGTGATTTATTACATAGAAGCAGGATTATTATCGTCATTATCGTCAACTGAAAGTGCGATTTCTATAGCAGTAAATTATTTAATGATACCTAATCCGTTTGGATCTGTTGGGTGTTATTTTGGAATAATGGCGTTTTTATATTTCACACCTAAATTTATTAAAACTAAAAAGAGTTTAATTATTTATAGGTGCTGTGCAATTTTACCAATTTTTTATTTAATTGTTTCTTTCTTATTATTTAATGGTGATGTTTTCTTTGGAATGGATGTAAGCAATTATTGGTTTAGATATTTCTTCAATTCTGAACGTGCTGCATTCTCATTATTAGCTGTTAGCTATCTTGTTGGTTTATATTTCTTAAGGTTGTTCTTTAAAATTAAATATGGAGAAGAAGGTGGCACAAGGTTTATAAACGGAAATAGATTCATTTTTTATAAGAACATTCTTGTATCTCTTATTGTTATTATTGTTTGGGCTATTGATCTATTCTTTATAGGAAATGCTAGAGCAAACAAAATGGGAATCGGTGTTAATGGATTAATTATTATTTTAGTGCCATTCTTACTTTTCTATCATCCACATAAAGGACCCAGAAATATAGCAGTGGATTGGCTAACACAGTTCTTATATTTCCTATCAATGGGATATGCTTATGTGCTAGCGGTATTTGTTGGAATTATTTCGTTGATGGTATAAAAAAACGTGATATTATTCACGTTTTTTTGATATCTGCAATTTATAAATTTATCTAGAAATATTTTGTTTTGTTTTATACATAAATTCATCAGCTTCTCTAACAAGAGCTTGAATGTTTTTGATATTTCCAAATGAATAACCAGAAGCAACATCACACTCTAAACCGATGAATTTTTCTTTGTTTTCTAAATTAATTGAATGCAATGAATTTTTCCGTTTTTCTTGTATCTTGATGATTTCATCGATTGAATCAACAACTGCGATAAGAAGGAACTCATCTCCACCAATTCTAAATCCAAGTGATTTATCATCTAGAACATCTAAGATACTTTTTGCTGAACGAGAAATTAACAAATCTCCATAAATATGACCTTTAGTATCATTTGTTTCTTTCATTTTATTAATATCAAAGAAAATAATTCCTACGTTGAAGTCATCTTCAATTTGACTGATATATTCTTGGTAACAACTTTGATTTAATAAACCAGTTAATTTGTCTTCTCTAGATAAGCGGAGATAGTTTTGTTGGCTTTGCAAACCTATAATATTATTTTTAGCAACAAAGAACATAATAAGCGAGAATGTTCCGATAATTAAAGTCATTGGAAGTTCAAGGAACATGAATATTTCTATTAAATCTTTTCCAGCATCTCTAGGAGCTTCAGAAGGAGTAGAAGTTACGTTTTGGAAAATAGCAGCCAAGTAGCTAAAGAAATTGTCTTGGCCCCAGAAACCAACTCCATATCCAATAAGTGGAGCAAATAAAGAAGCACTAATTGATCCAATTGTTGCAATCAATGTAACTGTTTTATTTTTATATTGAGTAGATAAGATAAGAGGTAAAACAACAAGCATTGTTGCGTGTAAATTTAAAATAGTGTATTCAAAAAAGCTAAGCGCAGAAACTAAAGAAATTGATAAGAATTTTACCCAAGGTTTATCGCTAGTTTTTTTGTAAAAACATAGAATAATAGGAGCGGCTGCAATAATAAGAGCAACAATCATACAAATTCTCATTGTTACCTTATCAATTTTAAAAACATCTAATTCATTAAAAAGCAAAACCATAAGGTCAACTAGAATTAAAGTAGATATAGAAATGGCAGTAATTAAGTTAGGCTTTCTATCGGTTTCAATAGTAATGTTGCTTACTTTTAAGTCTTTTAATTTCATAAAGTTATTATATAACTTTTGAATTTTTTTGTAAAAATAAAGAATTTATCGAATTAAAATTACACAATTCGAGTCAGGTTTGATAAGATATTAGAGTTATGAATTACGAGATTGAAAATTATAAGTCAAAACTTTCATTATTAGAGACTGAAGAAGCTATTAAATTTTTAAAAGATGATTTTGAAAAAAGGTTAGCTAAAAAACTTGAACTCCATAGAGTTTCAGCTCCTCTTTTTGTTTATTCACATTCTGGATTGAACGATGATTTAAATGGTCATGAAAGAAAAGTAAGTTTTGATGCAAAAGATATTAACGATGAAATTGAAATTGTTCAATCTCTTGCTAAGTGGAAACGTCACGCTTTATCTCGCTATAATTTTGAAATTCATAAAGGTCTTTATACTGATATGAACGCCATAAGAAGAGATGAAGATTTAGATAATATTCACTCAATTTATGTTGATCAATGGGATCGGGAAAAAATAATTTCAAAAACTGAAAGAAATAAAAAATATTTATTTTCAATTGTTAGAAAAATATATAGTGTTTTAGTTAAAGAAGAAGAGGTAATTAATAAAAAATATTCGTGTTTTGCAAGGAAATTGCCTAAAAACATCACTTTTATTTCAACAAAAGAATTAGAAAAAAGATATCCAAATTTAACTAGAAAAGAAAGAGAAAAGGAATTTGCAAAAAAAGTAAAAGCATATTTTTTATATCAAATTGGATGGCCACTAAAAGATGGAAAACCACATGATGGAAGAGCGTGTGACTACGATGATTGGAAACTTAATGGTGACATTATTTTTTATGATGAAGTAATTGATAATGCATTTGAAATTTCATCAATGGGAATAAGAGTTGATGAAGAAAGTATTGTTAAACAAATCAAAGAAAAAGGTGAATTAACTAAATTAGATTCTCCATTTGTTAAAGAAATTATCAACAAAGAATTGCCTTATACAATTGGAGGAGGGATAGGACAATCTAGACTTTGTATGTTCTTTTTAGAAAAGGCTCATATAGGTGAAGTTCAAGCTTCACTTTGGGATAAAAATTATCTTGAAGAGCTTAAAAAGAAAAATATATTTTTGCTATAAAACATTAATACTATCTTAATTACTAAAAAATTATATTTAATTTTAAAATATTACTCGTGAGGTGATTAATATGACTAATCTTTGTGCTTTTAACAATGAAAAATATTTAGCAATTCAAAAAGAAAATATTCTTAAAAGAATTAATCTTTTTGGTGGAAGACTTTATCTCGAGTTTGGCGGAAAATTGTTCGATGATTATCACGCTGCAAGGGTTTTACCAGGATTCCATCCAGATAGTAAACTCCAAATGCTTTTAACGCTCAAAGATCAATGCGAAGTAGTTGTTGTCATCTCATCCAACGATATAAAAAATAAAAAGGTTCGTGGCGATAGTGGAAGAACCTATGATATTGAAGTTGAAAGACTTATCACCTCATTTAGAAACGTAGGTTTATTGGTTTCTAGTGTTGTTTTGTCTTTTTATGAAAAAAATGCAGAAGTAGATAAATTTATTAGACGTTTAAAGAACTATAAAGTCAATGTTTATAAGCACTATAAAATCGCTGGTTATCCTCAAAATATACCTCTAATTGTAAGTGAACAAGGATTAGGCAAAAACGAATATATCGAAGTAACTAGACCACTTGTTGTTGTCACGGCACCTGGTCCTGGAAGTGGCAAAATGGCAACTTGTTTAAGTCAACTTTATCACGATAATGTTAAGGGAATTAAATCTGGATATGCAAAATATGAAACATTCCCAGTTTGGAATTTACCTCTTAATCATCCAGTTAACATGGCATATGAAGCTGCAACAATTGATCTAAATGATGTCAACATGATTGATCCATATCATTTAGAAGCATATCAACAAATGGCAGTTAATTATAATAGAGATGTTGAGACATTCCCTCTTTTAAAAGATATCTTTGTAACCATTCAAAAAGAATCGCCATATAATTCTCCAACTGACATGGGTGTTAACATGGTTGGATTTGCTATTGAAGATGATGAAGCATGCAAAAACGCTGCAAAACAAGAGGTAATTCGTAGATTTTTCAATGCGAAGAAGGATTTCTTATTAGGTAAAATCAATGAAGAAGCAATGGCAAAAATTGAAATGCTTATGAAAAGATTAGACCTAAAAATTGAAGATAGAAAATGTGTTTTACCAGCTGTTAAAAAAGCTGAAAGAATCGGATCGCCTGTTATTGCTCTTGAATTAAAAGATGGAACAATTATTACAGGTAAAAGAAGTGCTTTATTAACTTCAAGTGCAGCAGTTCTATTAAATGCTCTTAAATATTTAGCAGGAATTGATGATAAATTACTTCTTATTTCTAGAAATGTTATCGAACCAATTCAAAAATTAAAATTAAATGCCCTTCATAATCATTCAGAAACAATTCATGCTGAAGAAATTTTAATCGCTTTAGCAATTCAAGCAAACACAAATCCTCTTGCTGAATTATGTTTAAGCAAACTTAATGAATTAGAAGATTGTGAAGCACATTCTTCATGTTTATTAGCGCCAGTTGATTTAAAAACATTTAAAAAACTTGGTGTAAGAATCACTGAAGAAGCTACTAGTTATTTTTATAAAGTTTCCTTGTCTGTTTAATAATGTCACGTAATCGCTTAATCCAAACACTTTCATTAATTTCAAACTTATCAATCGTAGTTTTTACTATTATTTCTATTTGTGGATTTTTTGTTAGTCTTTTTGGTGGGGATGAATTTGTTATTGGATGGCTTGGATTCGAATATTTTACAGTTTTATCTAATGTTTTTATTGCTTTAGTAGGCATTGCTTTAATTGTTTTTAATATTATTAATTTAATTAAAAACGAAAATAAAATACCTAAAATTTTAGAGATAATTAAATATGTTGCTAGTTCAGCAGTAGGGGTAACAATGCTCACTGTTATCGTCTTTTTAGGGCCTACACAAGGGTTTGGAATCATGTATAAAGGTATAAATTTATTTATGCATTTACTTTCACCTTTATTAGCAATTATTTCTTATATATTTTTTGAAGGCACAGCTAAAAATAAATTCTACACAACTCTTTTTTCAATTTTACTTGTAATAATTTATGGAACCGTTTATCTATTAAATGTACTTATCTTTGAGACCTGGGTAGATTTTTATGGTTTTAATGCAAATGGATTACGGTATGTTTCTTTAGTTGCTATGATTGCGGCAAGTTATGCAATAGGAGTAGGGATTTATTTTTTAAACAATTTGCTTAGTCTAAATAAAGAAAAAGTTGATTAGTATCAACTTTTTAATTCATGAATTCATCAAATATCGGATATAAATCTTTATAAGGATCTTCAATTTTTTCTACAGTTTCATCAAGTTGAAGTACTTTTTGATCATCTTTATTATATAAATCCCATGTAGGAATGCCTTCGCCATTTGGATTACCAGTTTTAGCAAAATTAGTCCGATATTTAACCATGATGTTAGATAACTTATAATCAGATTCGTTGTAGCGATATTGATGTTTATCTCTAGCTAAATTTCCATAGCAATATACCATTTCTCCAGAGTGGTAACTTTTATAGTAGCCATTTTGTTTTGAAAATAAATACTTATAAGTTTTAACTCCGTTTTGAGTAGCTAAATCGCTCCACGAATGATGAGGATAAACAAACCAATATACTGAAATAATATCTAAGAAAGTTCTAAAAGCTTCATCATCAGTTTTCAAATTATAAAGATTTAACATTTGATTTGCGGACTTTTCACCAAATTCTCCTACCAATCTCTCTTTAATATTTGAAAGATTTGTTTGTTGTTGGCCAGATAAAAGATAAGTAGGAATTACAAATGCATCAGATTCCATTGTGTTGCATCCGTTTAATAATTCTTCCTCATTATTATCGCCTGTTTTATATACTTCGTAAGGATATCTTTCAAGAGCGTATCCATCAAGAGTCATTTCGTTAGGTTCAAATTTTGTATCTACCATTTTAGAAGCAGGAAGTTTTCTTAATTCAGCAAGAGTAGTACAATTTTGCTCCTTCATGAATTGTTTACCTTTTTCAATGGCAACATTTAGTTCTCTGAAAGTATGAGGTGCTTTTTTAACGACAACTGAGCTTGATTCACCAATTGCTCTCTTAAATAATCCATGAGCTAAAGGAGAAGTGCAAAGAGCACTAACGCTTGATGAACCAGCACTTTCGCCAGCAATCGTAATATTAGTTTTATCTCCGCCAAAATAATGAATGTTTTGATTTACCCATTTTAAAGCTTGAATTTGATCTAAAAGTCCATAATTTCCAGTAGTGTGATTTGGGGATTCATTTTGAAGTTCTTCACTAGCAAAATATCCAAAAATTCCAAGTCTATAAGCAATCGTGACATATATCACATTTTGTTTAGCAGTTGTTTCGCCATTATAAGCATAAAATCCTGAAAAACCTCTTGCTAAAGATCCTCCATGAATATAAACCATAACAGGTAAATTAGTTTCGGTGGTATTTGGTTTCCAGACGTTTAAATATAAGCAATCTTCAGACATTATTGCTTCTGGATTACTAATTAAATCTGGATGCCATCCTCTTTCTGCATAAATATCTGTTAATGTATTTGTGATTGCGTTGTTATAAACTTGAGTACATTTAGCTTGAAATTTGGAGCAATCTAAAACTCCATCCCAGTTTTCTGCATCTTGTGGTTCTTTCCGTCTCAAATCTCCTACTGGAGCTTTAGCATAAGGAATACCAGCATATACTTGGACTGATTTATCTTTATTAAAAACGCCTTGAATATCGCCATTATCAATATGAAGTACTGATGTTTTTTCTGGATTATCAAAATTAACAGCAGATTTATAGATTTCAGCAGGTTTAGAAAAAGAGAGTAGAGCAACAGTAAACCCAATAAATCCTAACCAAGTAAGTAATTTTGGAATAAAATTTTTATTAAGCAAAAAAGTTCTAAGTATTGCAAAGCCTACTAATCCAACCATTAATATAATAAAGATTATTAAAGGGCCATTTGTTAAATCAAAAATAAAGGTCAATAAGACAGCTAAAGTAATTAGTATAATTGGAAAAACAATACAAAATACAATATGTTTTTTTACATTGAAATCGCGCATGTAAACATTATATTGCATTTAGAAATTGATGAAAATAAATATAATTTTTAAAAAAACTTAGTTGATTTATTTGCTTGAAAATGATTTTTGTATATAATTATTAAGCGTAAAAATATGAAAATCGTTAAATTTATTCCAAATACTATTACTTTATTAAGAATTATAGGAGCAGTCTCACTATTTTTTATTGAGCCAATGTCTGTTTGGTTTTTAGTAATCTATGGAGTATGTGGAGCAACTGATGCCTTAGATGGTTTTATCGCTAGAAAATTCCACGTTGAGAGTAGATTTGGATCAGTACTAGACACAATTTCTGATTTTGCACTTTATATAATCATGGTCATTAGACTTTGGTACATAATTACTGATGTATTCCAAGTTGGAACATGGATTATAGCTATTACTGCATGTGGTTTAAGAGTGATTTCTTATGGGATTTGTCTCATAAAATATAAGAAGTTCTCATCTGTACATACATATTTAAATAAAGTATTAGGTTTATCATTCTTCCTTTTCCCATTTGTATGCTTAGCACCTTCATTAGCAATTTTAATTTATTCATACGTTGCAGGAAGCATTGCTTTACTTGGTGGAATCGAAGAAATTTTAATCCATACTGTAAGTAAAGTTTATAACGTTCACAACAAATCCATTTTCTTAGTTAAAAGAAACGAAAGAAATCACGTTTCCACAAAAGAAAACGAATAATTAACTTATAAATTCAAATTTTTGTTCTAAATCTTCATCTGTTGAAGATTTTTTATTATTTTAATTTACAAAAATATTTAATTGCGTACAATTTAATTGTATACAATTGAATTTTAGGAGGTGCATTTATGAGTCTTTATGACATTAAAGTTCTTGACAACAAAGGACAAGAAGTAGAATTATCATCCTATAAAGGAAAAGTCTTACTTATCGTTAATACAGCAACTGGTTGTGGATTTACGCCTCAATATGAAGCGCTCGAAAAAATATATGAAAAATATAATAAGCAAGGATTTGAAATTTTGGATTTCCCATGCAATCAATTTTTCGGACAAGCTCCAGGTTCAGATGAGCAAATTCATGAATTCTGTACACTTAAATACAATACAAAATTCCCAAGATTTAAAAAGATTGATGTAAACGGCAAAAAAGAAAGCCCATTATACACGTATTTAAAATCACAAATTAAAGGAAGAATTGGTTGGAACTTTACTAAGTTTTTAGTCAACAAAGATGGAGAAGTAGTTGCAAGGTTTAAACCAACTCAAAAACCTGAAGATTTCGAAGACGAAATTAGAAAATTATTATAGTTATGACAGAACTAGAATCTGAAGCATTAAAAATAGAAAACCAATTGTGCTTCCCTCTTTATGCAGCGAGTAAAACAGTTGTAGCTAAATATCGTCCAATTTTAGAAAAGCTCGATTTAACCTATACCCAATACATAACTATGTTAGTATTGCGGGAACACACTGCAATGTATCTTAAAGATTTAGGTGATATGTTATTTCTTGATTCAGGTACTTTGACACCAGTTGTTAAAAAACTTGAAGAAAGAGGATACCTATGTAGAGTTAGAGAAATTAAGGATGAAAGAAACGTTTTAGTTTCATTAACAAAAACTGGCTTTGCATTAAAAGAAAAGGCCAAATTTGTGCCATTTGAAATAATGAAATGTTTCAATTTAAGCCCAGATGAGGCGAAAACGTTGTATAATCTTTTATATAAAATTATTAATTAATGGGGAACAACGTTTATGAATAGAGAGAAGAGCATTATTAAAACGAGCATTATCGGTATTATAGGTAATGCTTTTCTTGTTGCTTTTAAAATTTTTGTTGGAATTGTAAGTTCCTCAATTTCTATTGTTACTGATGCAATCAATAATTTGACTGATGCTTTATCAAGCACAATTACAATTATTGGAACAAAGTTAAGTACTAAAAAACCTGATAAAGATCATCCTTTTGGTCATGGAAGAATAGAATATTTAACTTCCTTATTTATTGCTATTCTTGTTCTTTTAGCAGGAGCAGTTGCTGTTGTTGAATCAATCGAAGGATTCTTTAAAAAAGATTCGGTTTCTTCATATACCATCCCTTCAATAATTATTATTTCAGTCGCTGTTTTAGTAAAAATTGCTCTTGGATTCTTTTTTAGAATTAGAGGTAAGAAATTAAATTCACAAGCTTTATTAGCAAGTGGAATTGATGCTTTAATGGATAGCGTTTTATCTTTTTCTACCTTAGTTGTCGCTATAATTTGTTTGGCGGTTGATGGAGCATATTCATGGCACCTAGAAAGTTATTTAGGTATTGTTATTGGCTTATTTATCATTAAAGCTGGAATTGATATTTTACGTGATGCGATTTCTGAAATCATTGGTAAAAGAAGTGATCCTGAATATAACAAAAAACTAAAAGCAATGATTTTAGATTTTGATGAAGTAAAAGGTGTCTATGATTTAATCATTAATAATTATGGTCCTGAAAAATTGATTGGTTCAGTTCACATCGAAGTTAGAGATAACATTACAGCAAAAGAACTAGACATTCTTGAAAGAGAAATCACAAATAAAGCTTATCTTGAGTTTGGAGTTATCTTAACAATTGGAATTTACGCATCAAATGATAGTAATGAAAAAATATCTAAAATGCGTTCTGAAATTGTAAAAACCTTGCAAAAACGCCACGAAATTGTTCAAATGCACGGATTTTATGTGAACGAAAAAATTAATATGATTCAATTTGATTTAGTTTTTAGTTTTGGCGCTGATAATGTTGAAGAGATAGTTAAAGAAGTTAAAAACGAATTAAAAGAGATGTTCCCTGACTATAACACAAATATAGTCATTGATACTGATTTTACTGATTAATTTTTAAAGAAAATTAAATCCTTTATACTTTGATAAAGTTATAATATTAGATATAATATTATCGCTGAGGTTTTACCATGGAAAAATTTGATGTAATTATTGTCGGTGCTGGTCCTTGTGGTATATATGCTGCTTATGAATTAAGTGAGCAAAATAAGGGCCTTAAAATTTTATTAGTGGATAAAGGTAAAGACATTTATCACAGAACTTGCCCTATTCTTGACGGCAAAATTAAACAATGTCCTCAAGATATTTATGGAAATTCCGGATGTTATCCATCATGTTCAATGACCAGTGGTTTTGGAGGCTGTGGTGCTTATTCTGATGGTAAGTTTAATATTACAAACGAATTCGGTGGTTGGATGAGCGAATACCTTCCAAAAAATGATGTAATCGATTTAATTAAATATGTTGATGGCATCAATTTAAAGCATGGCGCACCAAAAGAATTAACAGATCCTAACACAAAAGCAGTTCTTGATATCGAAAGACGTGGTTTAGCTGTTGGATTAAAACTTTTACGTAGTGAAGTTAGGCACCTTGGCACAGAAGTTAACCTCAAAGTTTTAGCTTCTATATTTGAAGAATTAAAAAGACGTGGAGTCACAATGAAATTTTCTTGTGAAGTCACTGATATTATCGAAGATAATCGTGAAATTAAGGGTATCATTACAAAAGATGGAGAGACCTATGAAGGCGATTATGTCTTACTTAATGTAGGAAGACCTGGTTCACAATGGTTATCAAAAGTTTTGAAAAAACACAAAATCAAACTTACAAATAACAGAGTTGATATTGGTGTTAGAGTTGAAACTAACGACGTAATTATGAAAGAAATAAATGAAAATCTTTATGAAGGGAAATTCATTTATAACACGAGTGTAGGAACGACTGTTCGTACATTCTGTTCTAATCCAAGTGGTCACGTTGTTATCGAAAATAATAATGGTATTATCACTGCCAATGGTCATGCTTATAATTCAAGTGAATTAGGAAGTCATAATACTAACTTTGCAATTTTAGTTTCTCATAAATTTACTGAACCATTTAAAGATAGTAATGAATATGCTGAAGATGTTTCAGCTCTTGCAAATAAACTTAGTGGTGGCACAGTCATTATTCAAAGATATGGCGATATCAAAAAGGGAAGAAGATCAACAGAAAAAAGAATTGCTGAAGGATTTGTTGAACCAACACTCAAAGAAGCAGTTCCTGGTGATTTAGCTCTTATTCTTCCATATAAAACACTTCAATCAATTATTGAAATGATTGAAGCACTTGATCACGTTACCCCAGGTATTGCAAATGGTCATACATTACTTTATGGGGTTGAAGCAAAATTCTATAGCGATAGAGTTGAGTGTGGAAACAATTTTGAAACTAAGATTAAAAATTTGTATGTTGGAGGAGATGGAGCAGGAATTACTCGTGGTTTAGCTCAAGCTGGAGCAAATGGTGTATTTGTTGCTCGTGATATTTTAAATAAGGTAGGAAAGAACGATGATTAATCTTGTAAGCTTTGAAAACGTTACTATTTTCTATCCATTTAATTTAACAAGTTTAATTGACCTTATTGTGTCATTAATTGTTATTGTTTTGGTTAATATTTTTGTCGATTTCTTTGTAAAAAGAAAATTTGTTATAGTAACTTTAGCAATTGGCTCAGCAGGTTTTATTGCTGCATCAATATTTAAATTAGAAATTATTAAATTAGTTTTACTTTTTACAATCATGAGTTTAGCGATTATTTCAATCTTTATTAATCTTGCTGAAACTAGATATTTATTAGCAAATAAAGCTTCTCAAAGAGCAAACGATAAAGGATTAAACAAAAAATCTGATAGTGATATTCTGTTCTCTCATGAAGATTTATACAAAACTATTAACGATGTAACTTTATATTTATCAAAACATAAAATCGGTGCGATTATGACATTTGAAAGAAAAGATAATTTAACCGATGTATCAAAAAACGGAACAATTTTATTTGCTCCTGTAAATTACGAATTATTAATAACAATTTTCTATCCTGGAACAAGACTTCATGATGGAGCAGTTGTTATTAGAGGAAATACAATTTTAGCTGCTTCAGTTTATTACACTCCAACCACTAAACCATTAGTAGGAAAATATGGTTCTAGACATAGAGCAGCAATTGGTATTTCAGATATCTGTGATGCTGTTACAGTTGTTGTTTCAGAAGAAACAGGAAGAATTTCAATTGCTTATAATGGTGAACTTGAATCATATTCAAGTGAAAACTTCTATAAAGCATTTGTTAACATTATGTCAGAAACCGATGTATTAAGTGCTGATGCATCAACCGGAGGTCATGAAATTGAAGAATAAAGGCGAAAAATATTTCAATTTCTATGATTATGTAATTAAAGTTTTATCAATTTGCAAGATCGGGAAGATTTATTCAACCGATCCATATGCGATTGAAAACTATACAGAACTTGAGAAATTATCTATGAAAATGTTAGGTAATTTTGATGAACTAACTTTTGATAAACCAAATATTTTCTTAAGAAACGTTTATCCAACTCCAAGTATTTCTTGTAGATGTTTGATCTTTAATGAAGAAGGAGAAGTTCTACTTGTTCAAGAATCAAACGATGATACATATTCTTTTCCAGGAGGATGGTGCGATTTATATGATTCACCTAGCGAAGCGATTTTAAAAGAAATTGAACAAGAAGCAGGTGCAACAATTAAAGATCTATCTTTATTTGGAATTATCAATGAAACACCACTTAGAAAAGATATGGAACATGAATGGGATAGCGTCCCTTCATATGCTTTACTTTTTAAAGCAAAGATCAATTCACTTTCTGGTGAGCACACTCATGAAACTAAAGATATTAGATTTTTTAAGGTTGATGCTTTACCAAAGATGTCACGTAAAATGGTTGAAGAAGACATTAAAAGAGCGATTATAGCCGCTCAAAACAACGAAATGATTGTAGATTAGGAGGTAATAAAAATGTCAACTCACATAAATGATGATGCAAAATTTGCTAAAACAGTTTTAATGCCAGGAGATCCAATTAGAGCTAAGTGGATTGCTGAAACTTTTTTAGCTGACTTTGAAGAAGTCACAAATACTAGAGGTATTTTAGGATTCACTGGTCATACAAAAGATGGCAAAGAAATTTCTGTTATGGCAAGTGGTATGGGAATTCCTTCAATCGGAATTTATTCATATGAACTTTTTAAATTTTATGGTGTAGAAAACATTATTAGAATTGGAACTTGTGGAAGTTATAGTGAAGATTGCCACGTTGGTGATGTAATTATTGCAACAGGTGCTTCAACAAATTCAAATTATGGAAGATTTTTTGAAGCTCGTGGTTTAAAACTTTCTCCAGCAAGTGATTTTGAATTAGCATTTAAAGCCTATCAAAGTGCTCAAAAATTAGGTATCAAAGTCCATATGGGTCCAATTTTCTCTTCAGATATTTTCTACGATTTAGATGATACATTCTATAAAATTCCTCAACAAGTAGGAATTTTAGGTGTTGAGATGGAAAGTTATGGTTTATTTATCAATGCAATGAGACTTAAGAAAAAAGCAGCATGTCTTTTAACTGTTTCTGATAGTTTTGTTCATAAAGATGAACCAGATATGACAAAATTAGAAAGAAGTAATAAGTTGATTGATATGGTAAATATCGCATTAACTTTAGCAGAATAGTATGGTTAATTTTTTAGGTTTAGCGTTTGAATTTTTAGATAAAGAAAAGAATCCTAGAGGCTTCATTGTTTTTGTGATTCTTGTAATCTTAATTGGTATCTTACTTATCTTTTTAATCACTTTTCCTTTTGTTAGAAAAAGATACGTCTACAAAAATTACAAGAAAATTTATTACAAAAGAGTTAGAAAGATTGCTGATTTAAATGATTTCTATTTAATCAACAATTTAGTTATTAAAAATAACGATCAAATTGTTTGTTCGATTGACCATGTTTTATTTGGTGATAAATATATTTACGTTATTAAAGATAGATTTTATAGAGGTGCAATTTCTGGAAATAAGAACGATTCTGCATGGTTTTTCTATGCAAATGATGGGAAAAAGTTTGAAATGGAGAACCCAATGCACTTAAACGAAAGACGTTTAGAAAAGCTTTCACTTATTACTCAAATCGATCCAAGCTTCTTTATTTCTATTGTTTTAATTAACGATAATTGTGCAATCAAAAACGCTAAAGATTTAAATAAAGAAAATAGTTTTATTGTTTCAAAAAAGAATTTAAAGAGAATTATTAAAGCTATCGAAAAAAGAAATGTCAAGAGTATGGATCAAAAGCAATTAGAATTTGCTGTTCAAGACATTTCTAGATTATATGGGAGAAACGCAGGTGCAAACGGAGAGACAACCTTCGAATAAAAAAAGAATAAATTTTGTAGATATTTATAAAACTGCTTATAGCAATAGTGGTTTTACAGTAATGTGTAGTGGAATTATCTCATTATGCATTATTATTTTTTATGCACTCTTTTCTTTAATTTATAATTCAATTCAAGTTGAGATTTATTTATCCACTATTGAAATGCTACTAGCAATTTTAGGAGTAGGACTTGTAACAGGATTAATTCTTCCTTTTGTGTATTCATTTTTTGCTTGTTATCAAGTGCTTAAAACAGAAGATAAAGATGATGTATCAATTAAAAGCTTTTTTAAAACATATATATTAGGAATTAATCCTCCTTTTAGAAACGCTTTATCAAATTTAAAAACAATTGTTTTAGCATTTTCTTTATATGTTTTGATTAACTTATTTGCGATTATTATCGTTTCTATTGTTGCGACTTCGACAACTGGACCATTACATGAATTATATGAAGAACTTTCTGCTTTGAATTTTAATTCATCATCAATTATTGAAGAGATGGATTCAATAATTCTTAAATATGAAGAAGATATTTATGTTGTTTCAACTTATGTTGAATTCTTCTCACTAATTTTTGCTGGATATTACTATATTCACACAATTTCTAGAAATACATTTAAATATTTTTATGCAATGCTTGCTGTTAAAGGAAATAGAAATTCGATGAATATGGTCAATTTTATTTATAAGAAGAGTATGAGAGGTCATTTTTTCGAATATCATAAATCTTTTTATAAAATTTTATGGCCAGCTACATTAGTTTATTTTGTAGGTTTTACTTTAATTTATCGGTTATCATTAACTATGTTAAAACTTGATTTAGTTATTGTTTGTTTAACCTCATTTATTGTTCCTTTAGCCATTTTAACTTTGATTTTACCTGTATTATTTGAGCTTCACGATCGTTTATTTGCAACGTTTCAAAGATATTATTTTTCTACAGCTAGTGAAATTTTTCATAGTCAATATAATGACTTCCTTAAAAGAGGAGATCCTAGCGCAACTAATGTAGATATAAAAGAAGTAGAAAAGAGTTTAAATGACTTAGATGAATTTTTAGATAGATCAGAAGAAGAGGATAAAGATAAAAAAGATAATTAAATTGTGTAAAAAGAAATATAAAAGGGGTATGATTATTTAGAAATTTTATTTATAAAATTTTGTTACTTACTTTAATTAATAAAAAAAGCCTTGAAATTCTTCAAAGCATTTAGTCAAATTGGAGCAAGTGACGGGAATCGAACCCGCATATTAACCTTGGCAAGGTTACGTTCTACCACTGAACTACACCTGCGAGTGCTTGATTATTATATTATAAAAGAGAATTAATTGTCAACAAGGAGTTACGCATGAACTTAAAAGAAGAATTAGCTAATCTTATTTTCCCAAACATTAAGGAAACAATAGAAGATTTAGAGAAGAGATATCCTGAACGTAATTTGAAGGAAGGCGCAAAAGTTACTCGTTTTGCTCCATCTCCAACAGGATTTTTACATACCGGAAGCTTATTTACTTCAATGATAGCAAATAAGATTGCTCGTGATAGTGGTGGAATTTTTTATACTCGACTTGAAGATACCGATACAAAACGTGAAATTGAAGGTAGTGACAAACTTCTTTTAAAACAACTTAAAGAATTTGGTATTGTTCCTAATGAAGGTTATTTTGGCGATCACGAAGAAGGAATTTATGGTCCTTATGTTCAATCAAAACGTAAAGAAATTTATGAAACTGTAATTAAAGAACTTATTATTAGAGGTGATGCTTATCCATGTTTTTTAACTCCTGAAGATTTAGAAGCATTACGTGAAGAGCAAACTAAAAATAAAGAAATAACCGGCGTCTATGGCAAATATGCTAAATATAGAGATTTAGATGTTGAAACAGCAATTTCTTGGATTAAAGAAGGCAAACCTTACGTTATTAGATTTAAATCTAGAGGAAATCATGAAAATAAAATCAAAGTTCATGATGAAATAAAAGGTGATTTACTTTTAACTGAAAATGATCAAGATGTTGTTATCTTAAAAAGTGATGGTCTACCTACATATCATTTTGCTCATGTTGTTGATGACCACTTCATGCATACAAATTTAGTCACAAGAGGAGAAGAGTGGCTTGCTTCACTTCCAATTCATATTGAAATGTTTAGAGTTTTAGGATTTAAAGCACCTAAATACGCTCATCTCCCTGTTATTATGAAACTCGATGATGGAAATAAAAGAAAATTATCAAAACGTAAAGATCCTGAAGCAAGTGTTGATTATTTTCTTTCTCAAGGATTTGAACCAAGTTCTTTACTTGTATATTTAATGACTATTGCAAATTCAAATTATGAAGAATTCATCGTCCAAACTAAAGATTATGATTTAGATCATTTTAAATTTTCACTTAAGAAAATGTCTCTTGATGGAGCGTTATTTGATAATGATAAATTAGCTTTCTATGCTAAAGAAATATTATCAAAAATGAAAAAAGAAGAAATTGCTGTAAAATCTTACGAGCGGGCAAAGAAATTTTCTCCTGAATTAAAAGAATTCATCGAAGAAGATTATTCTAGATATGAAGAAATTTTAAATATTGATAGAGAAAAGAAAAATCCACGTAAAGATTATGCAAAATATAGCGATATTTACCCTATTATTAAATTCTTTAAGCATGATGAATACTTAAATATTTTAAAATCTCCACTCGAATTTAATGAAAATATTTCTAAATCAATTATTAAAGATTTCTTAGCAGCTTATTTAGGTAATTATGCTCTTGAAGCTGATGAAAATGTTTGGTTCCAAAACGTAAAAGAAATAGCTGTTAAATTTAATTTCTGTGGTGACAATAAACTTTATAAAGAAGATCCAGGCAAATGGAGCGGCAACATTAATGATGCTTGCGAAATTATTAGACTTGCTATTGTAGGAAGAAAAGTTACTCCTAATCTATTTGCTATTATGAAGATTCTTCCTAAAGATGAAATTGATTTTAGAATTAAATCAACAATTGATACTTTAAACTAAGTTGAAATTAACGACATATTTGATAAAATATGTCTTACCTGCTCTGTTGGAGAAGCGGCTTAACTCAATGCCCTCTCAAGGCATCATTCATGGGTTCGAATCCCATACAGAGTACCAATTTAGCTAAATAGGATTGATAAAACGCGTCAGTCCTTTTATTTTTACTCGGTCAGTTGTCTGCAATTTGTGGACAACTGAATTTATATATGTTATCATTTGAATATGATAAAACACTCAATTAGATACTTTAATAATAAACCTGTCCGTGCCGTTTGGGATAATGATAATTCTTTGTGGTGGTATTCAGCCGTAGATTTCATCACTATTTTAGTTGAGCCTAATTCGCCTAGAAGATATTGGAACAATGTCAAAGTAAGAAATCCTGAGTTGTCACCATTTTGTGGACAACTGAAATTATATGCAGACGATGGCAAAAAATATCTTTCTGATGTTATTAATGAAGAAGGCATTAGATTGCTTCTAACAATCATTCCTTCTAAGTATAAAAAAGCAATTCAAGATTGGATAAAAGGTTTGCTAGATCCAATAGATGAGCAAAGTAAGAAAAAAGCCTATGACTTTTATAAAACAGAATTGATTGAAAAAGAGGAAATTGGAAAGACTCTTGCTTTGCAAAAGATACATGCTTACTTGTTCGAAGGACTTTATCCATTCGCTGGTAAAATCAGAACTAAAACTATTTCTAAAAGCGGGTTTACTTTTGCTAACGGAGACTTTTTACCACAGGTTTTGCAAGATATTAACAGGATGCCCGATAATACATTTGATGAAATAGTGGATAAATATATTAAAATGAATATTGCACATCCATTCATGGAAGGCAATGGCAGAGCTACCAGAATTTGGTTAGATTTACTTCTAAAGGACAGGTTGAAGAAGTGCATTGATTGGTCAAAGATTGATAAGGATGATTATTTGTCGGCAATGAAAGCGAGCCCTGTTGATTCCAAACCTATTTTTAGCCTTCTCAAAAAAGCCTTAATTAACGATATGAATAATAGAGATATTTTTATGAAAGGTATTGATTGCTCATATTACTATGAGGAGGAAGAGTGACATGGAGAAAAAGATTAATCCGATTTATCCAAATTCGCAATTCAAATCCTTTTGCTATATTAAAAGTGTAATCACTAGATCAAACATTATTGCGGGTGATTATTCATATTATGAAGATGTGGATGAAGGACCAGAATCTTTTGAAAAGCATGTAACACATCATTATGACTTTATGGGCGATAAGCTTATTATTGGTAAGTTTGTTGCTGTAGCAAGAGGCGTGGAATTTGTCATGAATGGCGCTAATCACATGTTAGATTGCTTAACAACTTATCCTTTTGAAATCATTGATGAATTTAAAGGTCTATCTAGACCATTCGGAGATAGAGGAAACCGTGGAGATACAGTCGTAGGTAACGATGTCTGGATTGGTCAAAACGCCACAATATTGCCAGGAGTCCATATTGGTGATGGAGCTATTATTGGCGCTAATGCGGTAGTGGCAAAAGATGTTCCTCCTTATGCTGTTGTCGTTGGCAATCCCGCCGTTATTAAGAAATATAGATTTGATAAAGAAACAATTGATCTTCTTTTGAAACTCAAGTGGTGGGACAAAGATATTGAAGAAATCAAAAAACTAATCCCATTGCTTACTGGCGATTTAGATCAAAGCAAAAAAGAGCTTAAAAGGCTATTAAAAAAATAGCGTTCGGTCTGTGAATTCATGTGTTAAGTTTGACTATCTAAGTATTGTCAACAAAAAGTATAAACAAAGAAAATTAACGCACAAGCATATCCGTGGGGGTTGATATATAAAAAGTGGAGGTTGATATAATCAACTTTCCCTGTTTTTTATAAGAAAATAATCAACCCCATAAAAGTGATATCAACCCCTAACGTTATTCTTTTAAAGAATTTTTATCGTTTTATCTAGATTTTTTAAGGTAAAAAAACAAATATCAACCTTGAAATTTTTAGGGGGTTGATGTTATTTATTATTTATAATGTAAAATAATAGCATCAAATTTATGATACTTAAACTATTATCACTTTTAATTACTGCAACGAATCTGGCTAATGTTTCTCCTACTGAAAACAAGGCTAGTTCTTTAATATCGTCAAGAGAAAATCTTAAAGTAGCAATAAGCGCCGCTAAAGACGGGGATGTGATTTTAGTAGATGATATTGATTTCACCAGTGGTGTTACTGGTCTATTTAACGTTTACGAAAGAATCGAAATCAAAAAGAGTATTACTATCAAAGGTAAGGATTCAGGTTCGACTTTTAAACGTGGCAGCTT
>Ga0247608_10001648_pt1 | contig 30207 bp, 16 predicted proteins | sample 176DNAGHGlowgp2_FD_193490 | JGI IMG/M metagenome (GOLD analysis project Ga0247608, IMG submission 193490) | Sheep rumen microbial communities from Palmerston North, Manawatu-Wanganui, New Zealand - 1766 DNA GHGlow gp2 | ecosystem: Host-associated > Mammals > Digestive system > Stomach > Rumen ...
TGCAAAAGCCGAACGGGCGAATTGATTCATCGAAGCCATGGCGTATATAAATTTCCCCTTCACACCCTTTACATCCCAGAAGCTCTTTCCCTTATTCACAGCCGCTCCCGCGCCTTTCTTGGAGAAGTTTGTACTTATGTCTTTAGCGTCGTAGATGGCGCGCGCCCTGCTCCTGCCCATCTCTATGCTTGTTTTGTAGGCCGCGAACCTACTAATACCTTCCGACCAGCGCCCCATGAAATCGAACACTCCGCCTATGAAGTCAATGATAGACCTCCCGTAGTTAGGATTGAGACGCTGCTGAATATACCTTTTTGCCTCGTCTACGTCTGTCCGGATGGTGTAGCCTGTCTCGCCGCCGTTGTGCACGAAGTCATAGAACATACCTTCTATACTGTTAGGGTCAGTTCGGTCAAGCGTACCATTTGACAACTTACGCCAGAGTATCGGCATCTTTACAGACAGTGCCGCCCAGTTAGCCATGAACTTCGCTCCGTATTTGCCCCCTTCTTTAAGGAACGCCATCTCTATCGAGTAGTGCATGTCCCTCCAAAGGTTCTTTGCAATGAAAGAGATTCTTCTTGCCGTTGACCACATGGCGATCCATCGCGAGGCAGCGGCCAATGTCTCGTACACATGCGCGGTGTTTGGGTTCGTGAGCCCATTAACGGCCTCCGCTGCGCGTGGGTCTCCATTCACCGTCAGCACGTGTGTACGACCACCTTGTTTTACCAGCACTTGATGGCTACTTAACGACCCAGGTGCCACAAGATAGGGTATCTTGTCCTTCTCTCGAACGCGTTTAACGTGGTCGGGGTCGAACTGTGCCAGCGATTCCATTTGCTGGTTAAAGGCTTCGGTCTTACGGGCAACTTCCTCGGGGCTGTCATTATCATAGATGTCCTTGGGGAATTTGGCCACCCAAGAACCCGAGCTATTTTCGTACTCCATCCACAATGGGCTGACGCTAATAAGATTGGATTTGTGCATATTAGCAAGGTTCAGGAAGTGCTGCTTCACCATGTTACGGTTGCCGATGGTGATAGCGTTCATCGCTAAATCCTGCAATGTCGCCAATGGGTCGTCGGCTACACTCTTACGACCTTTCGCGTGCTTCATGATGTCTTGTACGCCTGCCACCTGTCTACCGATGTAGTCATAGACTTCGTCGCTCGTGGTCTCGTCCCAACCACGCAGGGGAATATAGTACGCAAACTGGGCACGCAAGGTATCGTAGGTCTCCTGTGAAATCATGCCGCTGTCTAACGACTTCTGCAGGGCAAAGCCCGATACTCCTCTTACTGCTGCCCACAGGTCGTCAATCTCTTCGTCCTGTCCGTCCTCAAATCGATCCACGTAGTCGTGCGCCATGTCTTCGGCGTCCTCGACATCGTCCACACCAAACAGACCTGTCAGACCGCTGTAGTCTCTCTTGCGGAATTTCTCTAAGAAACTGTCGTACTCGGGGCCGCTGTCTGCGCCTGCGGCTTCTCTTGCGTCGCGTTCGGCGAAGACGATGTTACGCTCCAGGCCGTGCTTGGCTATCATGTACTTCTTGATGCGCTCGTACTGACGCTCATCGGCGCCACCTAATGCAGCTACAGCGTCTATAAGGGCGGCCATCTGAATACGAATAAATTCCTCCTGCTGTGCCTTGTTGGAACTGCTCAACCTGTTCTCTGCCATCCAGGCGTTCTGCGAATCGAGCAATCTTCCGCCTGTCTCCTTCAGCACGGCATCCTGCAGCCGCTTCAGCGACAGCATACTGTCCTGCCAGGTCTCGCGCATCCGATGGGCAAAGCCCGATACCGTAGCATCATACTCGGCCTGCGCCAGGCCTGCATTATGTCGAACGGAAGATATGGAGAAACTTACGCCTTCTCTTCCTTTTTCGGAAATACTGCGAACCGCATCCCCCCTTCGCCGTCCTGAACGTACATCGTCCTGCCTGTCTCGTTGGCTATCTTCTGCGCTTCTGCCATTTTCTTTCCGAGAGGTGACTGGCGTATAGCCTCTTTCTCGGTCTCCTCGGCCTCTTTCTTCGTCAGATAGTCCGGGTCGCGCTTCAACGTGAAGGTTCGTCCCATCACTTCTATTTCCGTCGATTCCTGCCCCGTTTCCAGTAGCATCCGCATGGCCTCGTCGTACTTCTTCTTGGCCAACTCTGTCTCGGCTTTCCTTTGCCGGTATTCTTCGTCTGTCATTTTCTCCTTGTTTTATGTAATCTACAATATGTGTTAAACCGTAGGCATTAAAGTCTCTTTGCGACAGTCCCGAGAAGTAGGCTCTCGCGCCTTCTATCCCAAGTTCTGACACCGTTCTCTCCACAAAGTCAACTACGCATTCCTCTTTTTGCGTCTGTTCGTTTCTGTTTATCCCCGCGTAATTGGCTCGTATCTCGGCGAAACGCTGGGGGGCCAGTTTCTCTAACGCCTCATACCACGACGCAACGGAGCCTTTCAACCCCATATTACGTATCGCGCGATGGGTGGTCTCGTGGCAAAGATACGACTTTATTTCCTTTTTATTAGCATCGAGATTGAAAATAATTATTTTATCTATACTTTCGATGTAACCAGCATTCGGTGCCAAAGCGCCGGAGGCTATGCCCAAAAGGTCTTGTCTTTCTTTCTTCGTAAGGCGTTCGTCTTCGGCTAAATCTCTCAGGAATGATGGGCCGGTGGATATGATAACTCCGTAAGCCCCTTCCATTTCTGAGGCTACCTCTTCTACCAAAGGCGCAATTCGGGTCTTGGCGCGTTCTGTGTTATTCTGCTCGTTTATGGCGGACATTAGGGAGGCCACATCTCTCGTATCGAGTTTACTCATGTCGAATGGGGGAATAGGCTCAACGACATTAAACTTCACGCCGCCATCCTGGCGCACATTGCCTTTAGCCTCTCCTGACACTTTCACGCCGCGTTTTTCTAACTCCGCGCGAAGAGAGGGAGTGATTGTATTATATGGGATGGGAATATTCTCGCCCTCCAACAACTCTGCTATCTTGGACGCGACTTCGGAGTCTGGGACTATGCGAATAGGCTTGTCCCAACGAGAAAGTATGACTTTACGCTTTTTACCCTCCGGGAGTTTTCCACTGACGGGGCCCGCGTGCCAAGTCATTTCCCCAACTGCGTCCTTTGCTTTCTCGGCCTTATATCCGCTTGTAAGTTCACTCTCTGGCACTTCAACCTCGGTTGTCACAAGGTTCGGTCGGTCGTATGCACTAGTGAATTGGTCGTTTAATGGCGAACGAGAAGTGTGGAAATATGGATTATAACGCGCCTTCAGGCTCTTCCCGTTGCCCTTATTTAAGGTAAAGAAACCTTTACTGTCGGCCATTTCAGGGCGTTCCTCCGCCTCTTCCCACATGCCAAGTTCAATCGGTTTTCGAAGTTTGCCGTCGGTTTTTGCAGACATGGGCGGATATAGTTTACCGTCGATTAACTGCATGGCGCGATAAACCCTAATCTTTGGCCCCATTTCAAGTTCGGCAATTTTGAAGGGGTCTGAGACAATGTGGAAATGTACGCCCCCTTCTTCTCCTTTTTCATCTGTTGATTCGTCTTCTCCCATCTCGTCCTCACTGGACACACGCACGCCCATCTTTGACAGCAACTTCACTACATCCTCAATATTGTATTTTGGTACGTCGCCCTGCATCATGCCGGCCTTAGTGTGGAACCCCCCGTAGCCTACATATTTCAGTAGGTCGTCATTGAGGTAGTACTTGCCGCCTTCCTTCTTCGACTTCGGAACTCGCACAAAGTAGTCCCCCCAACGTTCCCTTATTATCTGTACCTTACCGTCGGTACTAACAATCGGTTTGTCTCTCCACGTGAGGTTCTTTATTTGCTCAATACGAGACAGGATGGGCGCGCCTGCGGTCTTCAATTGCCCGGGCTCCCACTTGTCAGGCATCAAGATACCGTCACGAATTTCTCCGTTCTCATCCGTGAAACTTATCAACTGACCGGGGTAATTGCCATTTTGGTCTTGCGTGTCGGCTACGGCCTGCAGGATGTTGCCGGTCATGATGTAGCCTTTCTTTCGCGTGTTTGTAGGCAGTTGAGAATCCCAGTTGTCGAGATTTGTACGACGAGCCGTATCAAAATTGTTATCGGTTGCCCCCTTGATATGGGTCAGAGGGCCGATCTGTGACATCTTAACCTCAATACGCCTACGGCCGTCCAACGTAGCGAACACGGCGAAGGTCGTAGATGGTGTAACTTTGCTTTCCTTGGCCTTATATCCGCAGAAGATGGCGGGAGATGTGAACATATAAACGTCTGTGTCCAGATTGTCGGGAACCAGATAGGTCTGCCCTGGGGCGAACCATCCGAGTCGGTTCGTGAGGTTCTGCGCTTGATTGTTGATGGCGTTCACACGTCCTTCATGGCCCTCGTCGACCTTAGCGCGCTGTTCCTCGGCGTAGGTCTCAATAGCCTCACGTTTCTCTGCCTCACTGGCCTTAGTGCTGGCGTTAATCTTCTCTGTCCTTTTGCGGATGCTATCCTCTGCCTTCGACTTCTCGCGGTCGTAACGCTCATCCTCGGCTTGCAGTTTGGCTTCTCGCTCCCGTTCGATGGTTCCGACGATTTCAAGTACACGCTCGCCTGCCTGTTCATCTTGATAAGCATTGCGCATATGGCCCTTCTCTACACCGAGGGGCTTGTTCAACTGCGCCATGGCCTTACGTACTTCATCGGCCTTCATGGGCTTGCGCAGTACGTCCATTTCCACTTCTTCCACGTAGGCGTTTTGGGCGAAGGGATTTCTACCCTTCGGGTCCACACCCTCCGACGATACTTTCTTTAGTACGGTCTTGGCCCGCAAGGGTAATGCGGTTATCTTCAGGTCGTTCGTGCCAGTCTCGTCCAGGTATTTGATGAGGTCGTTATAACGCTTTACCACATCGTCATAGAAGGCGTCTTGCTCGGCAGTGCTCAGCAAGGCCACACGACCCGTAATACGACTGGCGTCATCTTCCTTTGCTTTGTACTCCTCTAACTCAGAGGATTTTACGGGTTCACTTTGCTTTCCGAGTGGCTGCCCCATCTTCTCATATACCTCGGGGTTGTCGCGCAGATACTCTATAATCACCTGACTACCGTACTTGTTCAGAAGGTCTGGGGCTTCTACATCACTGCTCTTGCTTTCCTGCGATGTGGTGGTGTTGGCATTCAACGACTTCAACTTCGTAGCAAGCATCATCAGGAAACGACTCTCTGCAGGAACGGGAAGACCAAGGTTGATGTAATAACCCCGATGTACCTGTCCCGTACGGTCGATACGACCAATCATCTGCATGTAATCGTTGATGTCGCTCAGAGGTTGGGCGATAACCATCGTACGCTGACGCTGGTCGGCGAATTTCTTCGAGGCATGCAAACTAATACCTGTCGATGCTGATTTATTCAATATCAGCACGTCTAACTTACCACTATTGAAGTCGCGAGCCAACTTCTTCTTATCTACCTTGCCACGGCTCTTGACAACAGTATTCCCTTCTCCGTCTTTTCCCAGATAGGTCTCACGGCCTGTCAGTTCACCCACTTTATACCCTCGTTCGTTGAGTTTCTCTATGATGGCGTCCAAAGGACTGATAAACACATCTTGCGTGGCTTTGCGGATGAAGTCTTGCAGGGCGTAATAGGCTTTTTCTCCAACAGGGCCTAACTCGGCGGGCGAATAAGTGGCGTGAGTCCCTTTCCCGTCCTCATCCTTCACAGTGTATTGCATGACCGTGTCTAACCCGCGAAGCAGACTGAGGGCGAAAGTGGGCTCTTCAATTGCTTCACCGACGGCGAAGTCTGACAGGGAACTCTCCATAGTGCTCTCTAAGGCAATGACGGGATGGCGACCGGCCTTTATCTCAGCCTCCACTTGGTCGACAATGGCATCCACCTTCAAGGCCAACAGCAATTGTTTGGTGTAATTGAAGGCCTTATTAACGAACGGGGGATTGTCTACACCCGCGTTCTTCGTGCCTTTCTTTACATCCGCACTGCTGGCCATCCATCCCAATTCGGCATCCAGTTCGGCAATCTTCGGTTCGACGAATTGCTTTTGAAACTGAATAATGGCATTGAAGGCCTCAATGGTACGGTCGTAGTTCTCACGGGCGCGTTTTACGGTCGCCTCGTCGTCAACGGTCGTCCAGTCGGTCTTCACGTCACTCATGTCGCGCTCACGGCGAACCATCTGACCGCTCTCGCTCAAGGCGCGACTCATAATCTCCTGCAGGGTCACACCGCCCTTCTCAATGATGGCTATGAGTTCGTCGGGCTTGACATTCGCCTTACTCATGGCTGTACGTATGGCATACAAGGGCATGGTGTCAGGTCTCTTGGCAAAGGTAGCACTGGCGAAGGTAACGGCCTTGGCGTCCTTCACAAGGCTCTGCAGATAGGCGCCCGTATTGCTCTCGCCTGCTGCGCTGTGGCTCTCGTCAAGCAGCATAATGTTGTCCTTGGCAATCTTACGCAGGAAATCGACTTTCGGCGTAGGACGCTCCTTTCCAGTATCTTTCTTCTTGGCGCGACCGCCGTTTTTCTTGGCAGCCTGACGGGCTTCCTCACGGCTTTGTGCGTCACCGGTGTTCACCTGTGAGTAGGAAAGTACGGCGTAATCATAGTCATCGGGGAGTTTGCCAGTAGCGAATATGCGTTTCTTTACCGCATCGCTCGGCGAACGATACACCTCCGTCCCGTTGTTGTCGGTCATCACACCAGGGTTCGAGCCAGATGCGTCGTTGAAAATGAAGGGGCGGAGGTCGCCGCTACCTATGTCTACGAGGTCGCGGTATATGTCGGAAAATAGGTTGGCGTCTTTTGTGATAAAGACGGGCTTCTTTCCTTGTTTCACGGCCCAGCGTATTAGAGCAGCCATCTGACGGCCCTTACCGACACCAGTCTGGTCACCGATGATAATACCGTTGCCCTGCTTCATCTGGTAGATAGCCATTGCCACGCTATCCATCTGTTCTGCTGCTAAGGCATCGTGGGCTTCTTTTACCGTATCATAGCCAAGTTCGCTGCGTACGAACTCGTCGATGCCGCCTACTTCCTTTTCAATCTCGGCGAGTGCGGCGTCCATCGATTCCACCATAGCGGCGGGGGCTACGCTTTCAAGACTGAAAGCGGTGCTATGCGGACGGTAGGGTAGTTTCTCCTGATTTAGTTTTCTTTGTTCTTTCGGCTTTACCAGGTCTCGTCCCTCCAGCGAACCGGAACGTTCTCCTCCCACCAGTCGTCCATCGTTGTTGACTCGATTTCCGCTATCTGCTCCTTGCTCAACCACTCGAGGGTTATTTCCTTCAACGTCGTCCCGTTGTCCGGGTACACGTCCAGTTCGTCCATATTGTCCCCGTTGTGCGCCAGTTCCAGAAGTCTGTCCGCTTGTTCCCAATACAGGGCGCCCGCCTTCCTGTGAGCCTGCTTCCACGTCAGTTCCTCCTCGTCCTCCTCGGCCTGGTTCAGTATCATTCGTGTCAGATTGTCTATTATCAGGTCGCTGTTCACTCTTCCCGGGCTTGTTGACAGCGTCAGATTCAAGCTCCCTTGGGGCAGTGCGTAATACTTCGTTGCCATTTGTCTTCTTGTTTGAGTTTATTACTTCTGTTACTATACGATACAGGTCGTCAAAGGTCTCTGCTTTAGGCAATGCCTCGCTCTGCACGGGGGGATATACCTTCGACAGCTCGCGGTCGGCCTCACTCCTTCTTCCGTCTATGAGTATCATTCGGGTAGGATAGGTGGTGCCCTGCTTCTGGTAGAGCTTACCGTCCATGTCGATGACGCCTTTCACGTTATAGTGGTCGTAAAGGTACGTAAAAAATTGCTTATCTCCAACTATCCCGCCATTTTTTCCATAAGTCATGTTCCCGCCGATGATAATGACGGCCTTACCGTCGTCCTTCATCTTGGCGAGAGCGTTAAGGGCTATCTGAGGCGCAAGACCGGGTATCATCTTGCCGTCGTACTCCTTTGCCTCGGCATTCCCAAAGGGCGGATTGGTGATGACGGCGTCGTATTGCTGGTCGCCCTCGAAGGGTTGCATGGCGTCCTGGTCGGTCACCCTCTTGAACTTCTGCGCGCGCAGGTTGTCGAGGCGGGTCTTGTCTAACTCATTGGCGTGTACAGTGCCTTCTGGAATGGCGAACACAAGCATACCGTTGCCCGCTGTGGGCTCCAGCACGTCGCGCATACGTTCACGGAAAGCGAACATGTCTGCAGCAAACGACATGGGCAGTGGAGTAGAGTACTGCTGCATACGGATGCGGTTCGTGCTCCGCTGACTGATAGTAGGCTGCAGACTGTACAGCCTTACCACTTCATTGAACAGCTCACGGCTCTTACGCACGTCGTCGGCCTTCTCACCGCGCAGCATGGCGCTGATGATATATCTATTGACATACTGACGTGCCGCACTCACCAACCCGTCCTCTACCAGTTCCTGCAGCAGAATGTCGTCGCGTCCTCCTTCGTCGATGTCGAGGCCCACGGACTTCGCCTTGGCTCTTATGGCCACGATGCTCTTATACGGCTTTTCGCCCGTCTCCATCGCTTCCAGCATGTCATCCGCCACGCTCTGCGAGAAAGCCCGGTACTTATCCGCATCTTCCTCTCTGCGCACCACCGCCGTTTCAGCCGTCGTTCCCGCCGTTTCAGCCGTCGTTCCCGCTGTTTCTACGGCGGTTTCCCCAATGCCGTTCACATCTGTATTCATCACACCTTCATACGAGGTCATGGACTTACGCAGTTCCTCCATGCCAGGCATATCCTTCGCCCCGTTATAAATGGCTTTCAGATAGGGCCGTATGGCATCGCCCAAGTCGTTTATCATTCTTTTGGCGAAGTCGATAAACGTCCGTGCACCGGCCTCGACATGGAACATGGCCATCTCCGTACCGATAGCCAGTATTTCGGGGTCGAATCCTGCGTTTGCCTGTCCGCGCAGTTTTGCCTGCATCCGCTTCTTCAGTTCCTCGTACCTGTCACGGCTCACCAGTTTGTTGTCCTTACCGTATTCCTCTTCCGCCGTAGTGGCCGCCGTTTCTACGGCGGTTTCTGCCTGTTGTGCCTGTATCGGAGCCCCCGTTTCCTCGGCCTCTGTGCCCGTCGCTTCTGCGGCGGGAACCACCGCGCTCAACTGGTCAGCCGTATACTTATTATAAGGCTTCCCGTCGAGATGATAGTAAGTCGTATAAGTGTTTTGCTGTCCAGGTATTACCTCTCCTTCAGTAGTAATATACTCAATGGTATACTCCTTTCCGTCTTCATCGAGGATGACGCGCTCGCCCGCATTGTAACTGTCGCGCTTCTCCGTCCTAACATTTTTTCCGCCTTTTTCTTGCTTGCTCCCGAATTTCTCTGCCTTTGCCTTGATAAATTCGATATCGTCTCTTGCTTGGTCGGGGTCACTTACATCCATCCAGTCAGTGTAATTCCCATTATCATTCTTCTTATCTGTAAAGACGATACGAGAACCACGCTCACTGTCTATAACATCAAAGAATGGTACTCCCGCCTTTGAGAGAATGCCTTTTATTTCTTCTCTGTCAGAGGCATAAAGAGCGTCATTGACTGCCTTGCGTTCTGCGTCCTCACGTTTAAACTCGGCCTCAACACTAGCTGGGATATTTACGTTCATGACGTTCCTGTATAGATGGAATTGGCGTAAGATGTCGCGCTTGGTCGTCTCGCCAAAATAAATATTTGGTGTGACATTGCCACTGGCCTTGTATTTTACATACTTCTGCCCCTGTGTGTTGGTCATGACATTCGACAAGCCGCTAGTGTAACCTATTGACTGCATAAACGCCTTAACCTCATTTAATGTGCTCAACGGTTTATCAAGTTCTCCCTGCTCATTCTGCTTCGCATTAGCCTCTTCCTCCATCTTCTTCGCCAGGCCTAAGATGTCGCCCTTACTCTCGGGCTTCTCCTCCTCCGTCGCGCTCTTCTCGCCATATTTTTCAATGAGGGCGTTTACATATTCCATCACTGGCTCAAAAGCTTTGTTTGCGGCAAGTCTTGCATAATCAATGGCTTCCGTTGCGGCCTTACGATCTGCTGCATTTTTGCTTGTAGTCTTGTCATTATTCTCTTCTATGACACGGCCAAACTCGTCATTAACCTTCTCCCATTCGTTAATAAGCCCGTCAAGTTCTCGCATTTCATCCTCACTCATACGCTCGACAAAGCCCAAGTCCTCAACACCGGCCTGGTCTAAGAAGTTGAAAAGCCCCTCTTTGAGTCGTTCCTTTGATGACTTCTCCTCCTGCTCGCGCTCGCGCTGCCACTCGTACATCATACGACTAGCCTTGTTGTACCCAATCTTGAACTGGCGCTGCACATCGGCACGCGTCGCATTCGGATTCTCGTCCAGCCATGCCTTCACTTCGGGGTAGAGTTCCTTATCACCCTCTTCCAAGTGTGAGGTAACTTTACCGCCCTCTTGCTTCGACTTCTCTTCCTGCTTCGGCGATTCGTCCTCGATACCAAGAATAGCTTTCAATATGCCCTCTCGGCTATTGTCGGAGAACATATCCGACTGGCCCGCTGCCGCCTCTACGGCGCGGTCGTTGTACTGCGAAAGAATGTCTTTCAAGGGCGTACCTGCCCGCGCGTCCAAAGCACGTGCCAGAGCTTCGGTTGTCTTTGCCACCAAGGTATTCTCGCGGAACAAGTCCATCTGCTTCATGTACTCGTCAAGCGACTGGCCGCTGGCCTGCTGCTCTACTAATGTCCTGATGGCCTCGGCAAGTTCGCCCGTCAAGGCGTATTCGCCTGCACTGGCATTAGCCGTTATCTCTGGCATGGCCTCTGCCAACTGGTTCAAGGCACGTTTCGGCAGTTTGTCAATCTGCGATACAACCTCGGGATTATTCTTAAAGACATAGCCCACCAAAGCGGATTCCAGTAAGTTCTGTCCTTCTTCGGTCAGCAGTCCGTCGGGCCCAATATATCTCGGCAGGGTCTGTTGATTTACCTCCACAATCTCAGGAGCTTCCTGCATTATCCTGATAATCTCCCGACAAGCATTCTGACTCTTGAAGACATTGGCAAGGCTGCCGAATCGGGCCACCTCCTGTTGCAGTAAGTTAAAGGTGTGGTCGCTCAGCACCTTGCCCATCTTCACGCCTTTCTCTACGCTGTTTTCTTCTTTCTGCGACGGGGCGTTGAAGCGGTTGAAGGTCTGAGGAGTATAGTCGAGGCCCTGACCTTCATCGGGTACGAACACCACTCTCGGGTGCTGCATACCTTCTATCTGTTCGGGGGTGAAACCGAATCGCGCTGCCTGGCGTTTCAAGGATTCTATGTACTTCCCGTCCTTGCCGTTCTCTGCGGCCAACATTCCACTCATGGTTCGGTTATTCCCGCTCCATACGATGCCATCGGCGCTAACCACGGGAACGTCCTTCAAAGCACGACCGTCATAGTCGTTGCCCATCTGCACGACACTGGCCTGTGCGTTCGGGCTGTTCTGGTAGTCACGGCTGTTCGCGTTCTGCCCTTGCTCGTTTACGGGGTAGCCTTCACTGGACCCGAACGTATGCGGATCATGGCTCGGCGTCGTAGCGCCTTCTTCTACGAGGACGTATCGGCCTGTTATATCGCTGCCGTCATCCATTGTATATATGCCCTCGGCCCCGACAATCTTCTCCGCCTGCGCCCACTTCTCCGTGGCAGCGGCTCCAGCCTTTAGCATGCCGTTTGTGTCTGCCCGTTCTGTGTCCGTTGCTTTAGCGGTGGAGCCTCCTTCTGCAGACACATTCAGTTTCCCTGCGACCTCTCTCCAGAAGTCCACGGCCTTTTTCTTCGACCCCATCTTCTTTGCAGGGTTCTTCTCTCTCTCCTGCGCCTTTACGGCCTCGGTCAGGTATTCCTGTGCTACGGCATTCGCGGTTTCATCACCGAACTCGGCTTTCAGCGCATCCGCCATCACTTGACCGTCGCCCGACTGCCTTATGGCGTCGATGTCCAAATCGCCATCCTTGTCTCTCGGTAATTCTGTCTCCGTAGACTGCGGCATTGCCGTGGTTTCCGTTGTCGCTCCGCCGGTTGTGTCCGCCGTGTCTACCACTGCGCCAGGCACGTCAGCGGCTGGTGCTTCCTCTACAGGCGCGTTCTTGCTCTCCGCATACAGCCTCGCGTATTCCCTCAGTGGCTCTTCCAACTCTCGTGGCACGCTATCATAAAAACCTTCTGTCACCACACCGTAGTCGTTTATCTGCCACTCTATGGTGTCCAGCAAGTCCTGCGCTTCGGGGTCTATGGCCAATACAGCATTCCGCTGTTCCTCTAATGTCACCGTGCCAGGCACGTCAGAGGTTGGTGCTTCCTCGATGGCGGGTTCCTCTTCCGTGCCTTGCTCCGCCTCGGGCTGTTCTGTCTGTTGTGGCTGTGCCGCAAGGCCTGCCGTCCTCGCATCCAGGTCTTCATAATACTGGTTTTGCAAATCCAGCACTTCTTGCTCGGTCAGCGTCACCATAGCCCCACCGTCGGGCACCAATTGCCCGTCTTTGTCGAGTTTCACCTTCGTCGCGGTCACCTCTCCCGTCGAGGGGTTAATGCCTGTCACTTGGTAGGTGTCTTCACCTTCATGCAGCGCAAGCCCCACACTGGGCATCTGCGTGTTTGCATGGTTGTTTAGTGCGAACTCAACTTCTGCAGTGGCCTTCTGCTCTTCTTGCTGACGGTATGAATTTACATACTCATCATAGTTGTATATCTCTACGTCTTGAACGTCACCGCTCTTGACTTGCCGTTTACGCCCGTTCTGATATATTACGGCGGTATCTCCGTTATCGCTTACGACAAGGGCGGGTGCGCCTTGCACATTGGCAAGCATGACGTTCCGGCCGTCCTCGTTCTCAACGACGCCTGGGGCCAAAGACTGCTCGAAGTCTTTCACCCGATTGTCGACTTCCTCCTGCGCGTTGTCCCACACGCCCTTAGAGCGTATGGCGGACAGGTAATAGGCTCTCGCGGCTTCGCGGGATTCCTCGGATAAGTTGTTAAGATAGCCCTCTACCACCATATAGGATTCGTCCTCATTGACAAGCCGGTCTATCTCTTGGCCGATGCCCTCGCCATCAGGCAGAGCGCTCAGGGCCGATGCGGCCTCGCGCGCCTGACGGCCTACAACGTTCCGCTCACCACCGCGGGCCAACACTCCTTCGTTATAGGTGTCGTGGGCGGCCATCTCATCGGGCATAACAGCAGAGGCGTTCTCCTGCGTAGCGCGGAAGCGTCCTAAGTTGTAACCCCTCATCGAGGTCAGTTTCTGCATATAGTCAACGACGGCTTGCTTCTCCTCCGGAGCCATCGAGGTCTCGTCAAGGACTTGGGTGTAGATGTCCCCCATGTCCTCGTTTTGCGTGTTGTCAATCTTCTTTTTCCAGGCATCCCAGCGGTCTTCGCCCAGACGGAATCCAGCGACCTTGGAAGCGTCGTCGACCTTCGTCTTGTATCGGGCGTATTGCACCTCATTATAAGCACGCCCTATCGACTGGGCGCCTGCGCCGAATCCGTGCATGAAGGCTATGCTAAGCCCCATGCCGCCCCAGATTTCCTTATGTTTGTCGCTGTCAAGGAACTGGCGTACTTGTTCGTCGGTATCGTCTGCGTGCAAGCCGATGCCCAACAGCATGTTGACTTCTTCCTCCAAACCCTCTGAGGGTATGTCTTGAATACCAATCCTTTTCAACCAATTGGCGGTAGCCTTATAGGTGTCGTTACCGGCTATGCCCTTTACCACGCGGGCCGCGCCACGCAGACCTCCGGTCTCGCCTGCAAATTTTACCAATCGTGACAAACGAGGCTCCAAGATGTGGGCGCCCATCATTTCAGTGGCGTATTCAAGGCTTTGCCCGACCTCGCCCTGATAAATGGATTCTCCCCAACTCTTGCCGCCTACGAATACGGGATTGCCCTCGGGGTCGTATTCCAATCGACCGATACGACGATCCAGAATGTCGCTCAACGTATTGGCCGCGCCCACGGTGTTGGCCATAGCCACACCCGCCATGAGGTCACCAACTAATGCGCCTGTGCCTTGCAGCATGCCTTCTGCAACCCTGTGCCTCAAAGCATCGGTACCATATTTACGGGCATATGCGGCCATCGCTCTGCGCCCTGCGTTCACGCCGATACCGGAAACACCTGACATACCGCCAGTGACACCGATACCTATCATGAAGGGCACCATCTCGGTAGTCATGCGGCCCGCGCGATACATGAAATTGCTGTTATCGTCCAGACGTTGCTGCACTTCCTGGTTGGCCATTGTTGCCTCTAACAGGGCACGTTCCTCGTCGGTTATCTGCTCGCCGTTCCTCATCTTGTTAGCGATACGGAGCGCACGGGCTGAATCGGCTAACTTGTCAAGGCCGAACATCCAGGTGCTCTTGTCGAGGGCCGCATCTGTGAGGCCTTTCCAGAAGCCTTTCTCGCCGCCTGCCATTTCAACTTGCAGGCCCTTAATTCTTTCTTCTACTTGCTTCCGCGTTCTTTCGAGTGCCACCCGCTTTTCATCGCGAAGTAGGGGGGCACTGAACATACTGCCCAGTTCCGTTTGGGGCGTCTCTAACTGTTTGTCAAGGTCTTCCAACTCTTGCTGCGCGCGCTCCATCTGGGCCGACAGAGTGTTATGTTTGGCCTGCTTATAGGCCTCATGCCCATACCTCTGCAACCCCACACGGGCCGGGTCATTGGTTACCCCCGTCGTAGGGTTGCCTCCTGCATCGGTGATGACGTTCCCTTCGGCATCGCGGCCCACCGTCGGCGCAAGTATCTCGCTGTCTTCTATCGGCCCAGTTAGTTCTTTACCTCCAGTTGCTAACCAATAATCTATTCGGTCGCGAGCCTGCGGCATGGCTCTGTCAAACCCCGCTCTTTTGGCGGCCTCTTCGTTTCCGCGCAATGCTTCTACCACGTCATTAACCTGTTGTGCTTCTGGGTCGGGTACCACCGTGCCAGTCGCAGCTGCGGCTGCCCCTTCAGGATTGGCAGTCGTCCTCTTCCAGTTATTCAAGTCCGCGCTGTTAAATCGCATTGCGCCCTCTGGCATTTTTGCGGCCGGGATGCCGCCTATGTCTGGCCTCGTCGCAGGTGTCTTCGCCCCCGTGCCCCTCCTATTATCGGGCGCGTCTTTCGCAGCTACTGGGGGAACGGACTTAACTGAAGGGGGGGACTGTGTAGAGCCGAGATGAAGCCAGTCCCTGAATTCTTCATAGTTCTTGCCCACATCGGCCCCCGCGTCATTGAATGTCTGCCATACGCGCATTCGATTTTTATAGCCCTTATCACCCGGGGCCAGAAAATAATCGTTAAACTCTTGCTCAGTACCGACATCGGCCCCGGCGTCTTTTAGCACCGTATATATACTCTTTAGCCTGCTATTAGTTTTAGCCATGACAATGCAATAATTTGTTATCTTTTAACTATGAATAGAGAAACCTTTTAACTTGTTGGCATTTACGCTCTGCTTGTTCTTCTCGTTCTTGCCTTTCCCACCTCCGTTTGCCGCATTATGGCTTGTTCTTCGGGTAGTTGTTTTTTGGTTGCCCGTCAGCCTGCCGAAGACATCTTTCTCGGGTTCATTTGTCACAACCTCCGTGTCACCCCAGCGCATATTGGCATTGTACCTCGCGGTTTGCGCGTTCAATTCCTTAATGGCTGCCTCCCGTTCTCTTAAACTGATGAGGCCGTCCTTGTATTCCTTGTCAATACGTTGCTGCTCAGCTTTAATGTCTAAGAGACCTTTCTGGTATTTCTCTTGCCCGTCCAACTTCCTCTCAGCCAGACGCTGGGCCTGTAGCATTCGGTTTTCTCTTGCCTGTTCAAAGGCTAACCGGTCAGCGCGTGCCCGTAACAGGGCATCCTGCTGCCTCAGTTTTTCTCGCGTAGTCAGACCAGTAAGATATGCGTTTCTGACCTTGTCGGCGTGTTGACGGAATGCGTTAATCTTCGTGTCAACATCGGGAACTTCGGCCATCTTCTGCGCAGGCGCACCTCCTGTGGCCGCAACCATGTTGCCTATCGCGCCAATGGCATTGCCCAAGTGGGCTACACCCGAACTGATGTAGGCCGCACGCTCGCGACGAGCGCGTTCCTCGGCCGACAATGGGGGCTCCAACGTATTGACAAACTCGTCCAAATAGTCGTAGTTGTTGGCCGGAATAACTGCATCGGGCGCGTTCTTCGCGTCTAAATTGTGTAATCGCTCTGACTCCATCACAACACTCGCTGAAGGGGCCGGCGCGGTCACACGTGGCGCAAGTTTCCTCTGACGTTCAAGATATTCTTCGTAGGTCTCTGCCATGATGCTACTTTTTATTAGTTGTTTCTTCTAAACTGAGCCCCGAACATCCCTTTGCCTGTGTTCAAATGGCTGCTAAGGTCAGTCATAGCAAAATTCATAAAGGCCTGCGAGGCATTTCCTGCAGCCTGCGAGATGTTCTGCGCTCGCTGGTTGTACATATTCATGTACTGCTGGGCAATACTGTCGCGCTTACCCAAATAAGTACTCTCGATGGCGTCTTTCCTTGCCGCGCCTTGTGCCGCGATCTGACTCATAGTGTCAGCGATACCGCGGTTTACGGCCTCCTGAGTGGCGGCCACACTCTCCTCAGTACCGCCCAACACCGCCTGACGACCGCGGGCAGCGGCCATCTGGCGCTGCGCTTCTTCACGAGCCAACGTCAGGGCGCGCTGCGCCTCTGCGGTCTGGGTATAGTCTTCATTATAGCGACGACGATACCAGTCTTCGTTGTTCTTCTTCTGCTGCTCCAACTCGGCTTTGGCCTTCTTCGCCTGCTTACGGGCGGCGATGCTGCCGAAAATACTTGATGTCGCGCCAAGGGCGGCGCCTGCTATTGCTCCCCACATCTCTTTAACATCTTAACCTTTTAACATTCTAACTTTTCGTATCTTTTCCCATCAACTCTGCAGCCTGTTGGAAGAACCCTCCCTGCCGTTCGTCTCCGAGCACCATGCAGGTAAGACCCGCCAAGTAGTATAGGAAGGCATCCTCCAACTTCTCCCCGACATTTACGTATTGTTCCGTTTGCTGAGACTCTGTTGCAGTTGTCTCCCACACTGGCATCCTGACATAGTCCATAACCACTGTGTCACTGGTGTCCTTTTGCGACAACAGTGTCAGCCTTGTTTCTCCGTTACTGGAATAGTCCAGCCCCACGCGGGGGCGTTCCCATGTTCCTGTACACAACGGGTCTTTCAGCATCGCGTACTCGGACTCGGATATGTCCACTGCGTCTGACAGCGATACCATTCGCGTCCAACTGCTTAGACCCACGAGTCGCCAGCGCCAGACTACCGAGACATCGAAGGTTACAAGCACAGCGGTGTAACCCGCTACAAAGTCGTCATCGGTCTTAACCTTGATGTCTTCGTCAATTTCAACGAGATTTCCACCTCTATACGCATAGTACTTGCCGCCTACAGTGTCGCGATAAAAGTAACTGGGCTGGGGATTCACATACTTGTCTCCGTCAGGCCATACTCGATAATACAACGGCCGGGGCGAGAGTTGGCGAATCTCGCCAACAAAATACCCTCCGACGCTATCAAAATGTATGGCCTCAGGCGTTTCTATGGTGCCCGGGGCCTCCACTTCTACACCTTCTACAAATCCGTCAAAAGGCATTCCCCCCTGGCGGGCGTCAGCATATTTTTCCCACGGGACAAGCGACTCGTCCGCGTTCTGATACACGTATCGAAGTGCCTCTAAGGTCTTATCCTCGATGATTGTGTCAAGCCGGCTCTCGTCGTGCTCTGTACCGCCGGTCTCGAAAGCAGAAAACTCGCTCTCGTTCATCCCTTGCTCGTCCATGAGCAGCCTGACGCGCGTAACTATCGTTTCTTTACTCAGTGTCAGCATACCTCGTCCTGTGAAATGTGCTTTAGCGCGTTTATCGTCTCAGATTGGGGAACTCCACGTTGTACTGTTCCATCAACTGATTCAGATCACTTTCGCCCGTCACGTTGGCACCCATCTTCGTGAAGAAAAGCAGGGCGTCATTTACGGTTTTCACCTTCACAATCTTCTTGGGCTTTTCTCGCTCGACGACAGCCTTGGCCGCAGCCTCGGGCGTGTCTTCGTACTTCTGCGTCAATACGAATAACTTGCCATATCGGGGGTCATGTTCCAGGGCGTCCTGGATAAACACGTCAGCTGTGGTCAACTTGGCCCGGGTGGTCAGTCGGTTGCCACCTTTGAAATTTGCGACTATTGTTTGCCCGAGGTAGTTCAGACGGATGGTCATCGCGTCGAATCGGGACATCTCATATACTTTTACCATATTCTCTTTGTTTTTCGTTCTGTGAAATGCGCTTTAGCGCGTTTATTAAAAAAGAAGCCCCGCCTCTTGTTACAAGGCGAGGCTCCCATTCTCCTTTAGTCGAGGACTATGGCTTTAGGCCACATAGATGTCCTTACCGTCGTAGGGTTCCCAAACGGCTGCCGTTGAGCCGCTGCTTGCGGTCTTGCACTTGTACAGGCCCATAGCGTTAGTCACGGCACCCGTGGTCTCGTTGATAACATCGGCGATCAGGTAGACGATGTCACCTACGGCGCCAGTGGTGGGCAGTGAGTTCACACTCTTCATGGTGGCATCAAGTGCCGACAAGCTGTAACCGCTTACCAGGGTGGCGGGACCGACAATCATTGAATTGAAGGTGTCGAGCTTCACGCAGTCGTCCTTGATGTAGTACTCGGTCTTGGCTTCGCGTACTTCACCGCCTTCGCCCTTGCTGTGGTCAATCTTCAGAGTCTTCTGCTTCTCGTAGTAGAAGTGCTTGGCTTCACGGACGCCGAAGATGATGGCGCACTCGCTGTAACCAAGGTCGTTCAGGCCGTACTCATGCACGAAGTTAATCTTACAGAAGTTCGACTCGAACGAGGTAATCTTGATCTTCGTGGTCTCATCCGTGTAATTGCGGATGGTGTACTCCTTGTGCTTCGAGAAGTCGATGTTCAGCAGACGCTGCACGAACTTCGTACCGCAGTAGGCATCCAGCTCGTAGGGGGCATTGTACTTACCGCAGAGCATGGCCTGGATAGCAATCAGGTCGGAGAAGTCCATCTGGCCGTCTTCCAACTCGTAGCCCAGGCGCAACTGACGCAGAATACCTTCCTCAGTGTAGGCGTACTCCCAGCCTGTTCGCTCGTTGTACTTCTTGAACTTGCTGGGCGCGCTGATGAGAAGCGAGCGGGTACAGTTCCAGCGGAACATATCGAGAACGTAGTCGCGGATGTCCTGGACGCCCCACTTTGCCTTCTTCTTGATGCGCTGGAAAAGCTCGGTGTAGGTCATTGCGCACACCTTCTTCTGCAGGTAGCACTTGCGCTCAGTGGGCATAGCGTTGTCGGGCTCAATCTCCACCTCACTCTCGCTCATGGCGGGGGCCATGGGGAAGAACGTGGTTCCGGCGGGAATGTTGGGCACCTTCTTCAACTCGGTATTGGTTGTACCCGGGGCCCCGTTGATGGCAATAACGCTCATCGTGGTATTACTCTTGCTCGTTACAAGCAGAATAAGGGGCGTATTGTCGGCCACACTACCCTGATAGCCACCCGGAATGCTTGCCATAACCTCCACGTTGGCACGCAGAATGTTCCAGTCGGCATTCGCGATGTGGGTGCCCTTGGTCAAGGTTACCTCGCCCTCGCCTCCGGTAATTGCACCGATGGTGGTCAACTCCATCACGGCTTCACCAATCTCATAGTCCAGCGGCTCCTTCGTGTCTACCTTAATCTGGCGCGCCTTGCGCAGAATGTCCGTGTGCAAAGGATAACGGTGGGCCTTGTACTTACTCACATAATCGTCAATCTGGTTCTCCACCAGGTCGCCGTCGTCGAGTACAGAGGCGCTGGAGGCATGACTGGGCTGCTCGACGCCCTTGTTGGGGCTGTCCTTAATAGAACCCTCGGCGGGCTTACCAGCATTAGGGTCTGCGCCATTGGAACCGGGGTCCATGGCCTGACCATCGGCAGCAACGGCAAGCGACATACCACCACTAAACACGACTGCCATTACAAAGAGCAAGGCATTGAGGACCGTACTCCAGGAAATAAAGGATTTCTTCTTCATAATTATTAATAATTAGGGATTAATACTCATCATCGTCGTCTGATTCCACGAACATATTGTGGATTTTCTTCTTCGGAACCGGGGTCTTCATAGGAGACTGAACACCGCTCACACGCTCTTGCTTGCCCTCCAGGGTGCGCAACTTGTCGTTGACCTTCTGGTTGAGGCCTTCTACCTTACCTTCGTCGCGGGCTTGTTCTACGGCGTTGTCGTAGTTACGCCCCTTGGCCATCATGGCAAATACCTCGGGGTCTATCTTACCATGTACAAGGTCATCCATGACTTGGAACATCTGACCGACTATCTCTTGCGCCTGCTCGTCGGGAATGCCTAACTCTTGTGCCTTTGCCTTAATGGCACTAACACTGTTGGGCATGTTTTCCGTGAGAGCCTTCTTTATGTCTTCGCCTTCGGCCTGGCGTTTCAGCTGCTCTGCACGCATCTCTCCGAATTTCTTCGCCCCGTCGGGGTCCTGCGCCAATGCAAGGATGTCGCCTGAAGCGTTCTCAAACAGATAGGCGAGGGGGTCGAAATTTTCTTGGTCACGTGCGGCGTTCAACATGCGCACCATTTCAGGGCTTTTCTCCATAGCTTCACGCAGGCGCTGTGTATTTCTCTCATAACCTTCGTACTCGTCCATCGTCTTGCCCATCTGTTCGTAGTAGGCGTCCTCGTCGTCCATGTTCAGGTCGGGGTAGCGCTCCGATACACGCTTACGGAAGGCGTCTCTCCGGCTGGGCGCATCCGTTGTCCCTGCTTCTGTACCGGCCGTGGAGCCCGTCTCTGCTCCTGTCTTCTCAGTGGCGGGTTCTCCAGCGGTGCCGGCAGTAGGTTCCTGCATGGGGGTCTCGATAGTGTTTTCTTCCATACGTTTTTGTTTACAGTTCCGCGTAGCACGCGGCAAATTCATTTAATCCGCCCCAAAACTACACGCAAAAAGGGCGCGATTTTGACTTTTTGTCAAGAACACCGTCTTTGTGCCGAATTTTTAAGACGATTTTTGCGCCGTCATCAAACTTTACTTGCTTTTTGAACCATGAGAGAACAAAGAGACGAAGCGCTTTACAAGGAATTTAAGCGCATCTGGAAGGAAAATCCGCAGCTTACCTACGATGAAGTCATAGACCGTGTACTGGTTGCACCGCAACCGCGTATGTGGGTGGGCTTCTTCGGTGTGTACCACCGACTGAAACGTATTCTCTATAACAGTAGAAAGTGTTTAATCAACAGGGCAAAACTTGGCCTCGAGGATGAGGTGGCGCGAAAATATGAAAGACTGAAAAAGATGTATATCTTTCGTGATGCGTCACCGTATTTCCTGGTGTCATTCATCATCGCCGAGCCTGCCACGGGTTTTTTTGTATCGAAGGCTTACGCGAAACGTATCATCTGGCGAACTTGCAAAAAACATAAAAATAAATCATCATGCCCGAAAAACTAAAGCCCTTCGCGCCTACTTTATTTCTCTTATTACTCTGCGCCGTTGTTCCTAAGTCGTACCTCGTAAGGAATGATTATATTTCGGCGTTCACTTTTCACTTCACACACGCCAATATCTTCCACCTCCTTGCAAACTTCTACGTAATCGCGCGATTTCGCCCCCGGTGGGTAAATGTACCTGCGGCGTATTTGAGCGCAACAGCGGCTGCTCTGGCGCCCTTCTCGGGTATGTCTGCGCCAACGGTGGGGATTTCCGCCATCATATTCGCCATGCTCGCACGTAGGGACGCAATTCTTCGCATCTGGAACTGGCGTTTACTCGGTTTCAATTTTCTACTGGCTTTCGTGCCGTGCTATAACTGGAAAATCCATCTTCTTGCCTATTTAATTGCATTCATCATATGGAAAGTCTACATTCTCTTAAAAGACCGCTTACACTCAAAGAGCGGCAGGAAACACTAAAAGTTCCTTCCCTGGCAACACAGCAACCGCCTGTCCTAGAAGAAAAGACCAAGAAAAAATCTCCGAAACCACCTGGACACCTCAAATGGGGGTCCCTCTCTCAAAAGAAGTCCGCCCCCGAGCCAACAGTGCCGGAAGCCTTACCCAAATCACCGTCTGCCATGCCTGACACGTTAACGGAGAATCCTTCCGACCCGCCTGCTCTTTATGACGACTTTGATGAGGATTTCGCCAATGCGTCATTCGACCTCTCTGTGGATGAAATTCTCGCAGAAAACCAGAAGCGAATCGACAAACTCCGCCTCGTAGGGGTAGACCAGAAGACGGGAGAAAATGTGCCCGGGCACACAGAGTATCTCGAACTGCCTGACTATCCCATGCAGAAACAATGGCTCACACCGGAGACGATGGCCACCCCTTTGTATAAGACGGTTAAGACGCTTGGCTCGGTCTCCGCCTATGCGGAGTACTTTACAGCCGTACATGCCGAAGAACTGAACGGGGAGGTAGTGACTATCGAAGATGTTTGTCAGGAGATGTTTTTGGTACGTCTCAGCACTGACCCCGCCTTTGCTTTTGTGATGTGCTTTACCATTAAGCATAAATTTACAGGCAAAACCGTACCGTACTATCTCAACTATCCGCAGTTTATCCTTCTTGAAAAACTGGAAGAGATGCGTCATGCGGGTGTGCCTATCCGCCTCATCCTGCTTAAAGCGCGTCAGTGGGGCGGAAGCACGCTCGTCCAGTTGTACATGGCGTGGATTCAACTATTCCTAAAAGAGGGGTGGAACTCTGTTATCATTGCGCAGACGAAGGACACGGCAAAGCGCATTAAGGCCATGTATACGCGCATGCTGTCGAACTTCCCCTGCGCGGAACTGGTCTTCCATGTCCCCAAACTGCAGTTCTCGCCGAAGGAGAAGTCTACGGCGGATTCTATCGTTACGGACACCAGCGGACGAGAGATGAGGGACAACACAGTTACCATTGCGTCTTTCGAGAACTACGAGGCTACTCGCGGCGCAGACTTCGCGATGGCACACTTCTCCGAGGTGGCGTATTGGGTGAATACACCAGGCAAGACGGCAGAGGGCCTTATCACGAATATCGCAGGAGGTATGCTTATGGCTCCAATGACACTGGAAGTCATGGAATCTACTGCGAATGGTATGAGCGGATATTTCTACGACGAGTACCAAATGGCGAAGAATCCCGACGCAAAGACGGCACGGCGGGCGCTGTTCATCCCGTTCTTCTACATCCTCAACGACACGCTGCCTTTCAACTCCGATGAAGAGCGCAGGGCTTTCGCCGAGCAGTTGCTAAAGAATCGTTACTCGGAGACAGAAACACCGACCACAGAAAGCGGAGAGTATCTTTACTCGTTATGGAAGAAGGGGGCTTCTCTTGAGGCTATCAACTGGTATGTACAGAAACGCGCATCTTTCCACGATCATGCTTCTATGGCCTCGGAGGCTCCGTCGGATGATGTGGAGTGCTTCAAGCACTCGGGACGTACCATCTTCGACCAATATCTCATCGACAAGTACAAAAAGGAGTTCTCGCGTGACCCCGAATACAAAGGCGAAATCATGCAACTGGAGGGCCAACTGCCTACACTTGCGCCAAAGGACGACAAGGGGCAGCTCTGGATATGGCAGTATGCCGATAACACGCCCACGGATGACCGATACCTCGTTGTGGTCGATGTCGGCGGACGCGGAAAAACATCGGACTTCTCCGTTATCACCGTCGTGGACCGCTGGCCGCTACGCTTCGGAGGTAAAGCTGAGGTCGTGGCCAGGTGGCGCGGCCATATTCGTTATGACTTCCTGGCGGTAAAGGCTGTGATGATAGCACGTATGTATTGCCATGCGCTCCTGGTCTTCGAATCGAACACCTTCGACAAGAAGAAAGCGGAGGCAACGGAATTTGTGGAGTCCGGAGACCATACACGCGGAATACTCTCGACCATAGAAGACGAATACGACAATCTTTACATGCGTACTTCTACGTCACCAGAGGATATTCGTCAGGGCCGTTTCCGTAAAATCGGTTTCCAGACAAACGCAAAATCTAAGCAGGACATGGTAGACCACTTCATCGTTACTTTCGAAGATAACATCCGTTTCCTCGACCCCGACTGGCGTGCTTATGCTGAAATGGCTATCTACGAACAGCGCGAAGATGGCTCTTATGGTAACATCGTCGGCAAAGATAATCACGACGACATCCTCATGACAGACATGATAGCGGACCTCATCAGCGATTCTATGCCGATGCCCACCCTGCGGAAGGTCGCTACAAGTACCGACTGGACGATGGGCACAGTCAATGAATCTCTGATTTAGTATTTTCGTTGCGTTTTCCAAGTAGAATTAGGCCCTCTTAAAATTTGTTAAAATCCCGACGGTGTGGTTTCCGACCATGTCATCGGGATTTATGGTATACTTATAAAGGAGGGGCACACTAAGCACCTCCCGAAAAACCACTCCAGCCTTCCCTGATATGGAGAGTCCTCAAAGGGGCCCCTGCGCATCCGCGTCACCGTTTCTTTCCCCGTGACCGGGCGGGATTAATAGTACAGCGCGCCTGCGTGTGTAGCGCGTACGTATGCGTCACGTTAAACCGCAACAAAGGACAATAGGACAATTCTCGCGCGCGTATAATATTATTAATTTTTTCTCTCTCTCGTGCGCGCGCATAAAAGAGCAATACTAGAAATTTATCGCGCGTACGTGCGCGCACGTAGTATTTCTAGATAATCTAGTAAATATTAATACGCGCACGCGCGAAAAACTTATACCTAATATATAGAAAGTATTGTCCATTGTCCTTTTCGTCCGTTCACGCTTTTATTTATTGGAGGTGACAATAAGTAGGACAATCTCGGACAATCGATTTATTGTCCTAATTTTATGCATCGCCAGAAACGTTTCAACGAAATTACGAGTAGGACAATACTTTATTGTCACTCCCTTTGTCACACTAAATTAGGACAATAATTTTTTTTCCACTTCCTCGCGCGTGCGCGTATGCGCTCGTATATAAGTATATCTAGTCTTACTAGTAATAACGCGCACGCGTACGCACATGTATATACCGACAGTCGTCCTGGGCATGGAGAGTCCTCAAATGGGGCCCCGCCATCTTCACGCCCGACCGGTAACACTCTTCTTCTATTTTGTGGGTTCCCTAGGTACGCGATGTGGGGAGTCCTCATCGGGGGCCCCGCCACCCCTGTCCAGCGAGCACGGCCAGCACCACGGGCACGGCCACGCCTGCCACGCCCTGCTCCTCTCTCACGTCTCGCGGTGGCTGCGCGCCCAGCCCTGCCCCCTCCTACACAGCGCGCAGGATGCCCAGAGGTCGGCCTCGCTTGATGCCCAATGGAATAGGATACGCGTATACGTGAAGCCTTCTATATGTAGACTATGGTCTATATATAGAAAAACTCGACTGCCTGCCCCCACGGCGGAGCGAGCACAGCGAGGCGGACCCCGATGGGCGCACCCGAGTGACTGGATTCTACCGTAGAAGTCGACCACGGGCACGAAATCCGCCTAACGCGCTGTTCGTCAGTGCCGAATTACGCGCCCTTCGGATTCTGGGTGAATCTGAACCCTTCGCTTCATCGGCCTCGGAGTAAGTAAGGCAAGATGGGCACGCCCTGCTCGCTCATCCTGTCCGCCCTCCGAGCGGAAGACTGGAGGACACAGCACCGCCAGCCGAACGAGATATGCCGCACGACCAGCAAAAAGTGAATAAATATTCATTTTGCGTAACTGCCTATAAATCCGACATCAAGGCCATTTTTGCCAGCATTAAAATGCATAAATATTCACAAAATATTCAGAAAATGAATAAATATCCAAAACGCGAATTTATTTATTCTCTAACTTTTCCGCGTAAATCTTATCTTTTAAGATAACTTTTGCAGTGAAATAGGCTGACCGCAATGCGGGCATCTCGCTATTGGCGCGAATAACTCCGCCACCTCTACGCCCAGTGCATCCGCGATGCGCTGAAGTGTGTCGAGTGTCGGGGAATATCTCCCACTTAGAATATTAGACATAGTCCCGTCTTGCACGTTCATTCGTTTTGCCAAATCTTTTTGGCTCATGCCTTTCTCCTTCAATATCTCTTTTACTCTCATGTTGGTAGGTTTTTAAGTTAGTCCGCGCAAAGATAGCGAAAAAATTTCAAACTTTCTTAATTCTTATAGAATTAATTAGAGACTACCCTAAAAATAATTTTAAGAAAAGCACATAAATATTTGGCTGGTATTTCAAAATTCCCTAACTTTGCCAGCAGAAAGTTATAGAATACACTAATTTCAACCCCTAAACCAAAACACCATGTTGCAAGTAAATTACAAAATCGAGTTTGGAGAAATCAAGTACCGCCAGTCGACAGATGGCCAGTTAGTAACCATCAAGATACACTGGGCAAATGCCCTGTGTGCGTTCATCCACCACTACAAGGACGAGAAGGGCGAGAAATACGCACAACTTATCTCGTTCTTCGCCGACGAACAGCACATCAAGAACTGCGAGAAGAACTTCGCCAGTCACGACCCTGTAGATTTCATCAACGGCAAGGTAGAGAGTGTGAAACTCAACCTTTACTACCCCGAGAGTAAAATCCTGCTCAAACACATCGTCAAGCACCACAACGTCACCTGTTACTACAAAGAACCGAAGAAGTGACTACACGGATGGGCGAACCATAGCGGCAGGGGAGGTGCGAGCCCTCCCACGTCCTCTATCATTACTAACCAGCAATAAAACCACTATGAACGCAAGATTTCAAAACTACATCGAGGCACTGACCCCGAAGAAGCGCGACCTAGTATGTGAGGCCGTGAAGGAGTATTTACAAGGCGAAGCCGATGAGGTAGAACTGATGTGCAACGCGCAAGCCGTGTTTAAGAAGTGCAGATGGCTGTCGATGGAGAGTGAAGAGCACGCCATGATAGTTCTGTGTAATAAGAGGTACGGCTTTATCAAGTCCGTCGTGTTGTCAGACGGCTGCCAGGACTGCACGTTCTTCGATGTCCGCAAGGTCATCCACGAGGCACTTATGTGCAATGCCCTGTCCGTGATAATGGTTCACAACCACCCGAGCGGAGGCACAAGTCCCAGTCGTGACGATGACAAGGTAACGGAGGCAATAAAGAAAGCCTGTGAGTTGATGCGTATCCGCTTGGCCGACCATGTAATAATCGCGGGCGGTAACTATTACTCTTATGCTGAAAACGGAAAGATATAACCATTAACACCTACGACTATGACAATGAGCGAAGCAAACGTGAAGATGGAACTGAACCATGCGATTGTAACGGGTGTGCCAGTGTACGAGAGTGTAAACCTCGTCATCGATAAGGGCCTCACGCGCGCCCTATACACAGAACTGCTGTGCAGGCTCGGAGGTTCTTTGTACATGGGCTGTTACTCGATAGGCGAGCCCTTCAAGTTATCCTGTCTAAAACTCGACACCGCTGTAGTCCGCCTTATCGGTGATACCGACAACGATGTGAAGAAAGCCGTCCTCGGCTGTTTCCCCAGAATGGACTTGGCCGTCTTCGCGCAGTGGCTGTCCGCCTTGACCGACAAGCACCTAGACGATCAGTATGTCGAACTAAAGTGGGACATCGCATAGACTGGCAGGCCGAACCATAGCGACATTGGGAGGCGCGAGTCCTCCCACGGCCACGATATATGTTTAACCAATAAGACGTGAGACTATGAAGCAAAAACTCATCTACGCGCCCATCGACAACAAGAATTTGTTGGAAGACGCATTTGAGGACGATGTGTTTGGCGGATTCTACGCAGCACCCGACCACCGCAAACATAACATCCGCCATTTGGTCGGTCACGTTCGCACAGCCGACCCGACCCGAAGGAAGTATTTACTAACCTATTAACCAAATAGCACTATGAAGAAGTTATTAGTACTTGTGGCCGTAGTACTGGCCACCATGAGCGCAGGAGCGCAAGAGAGTTACACACGGCAGGGTAACACCTTCACCGCAGTCATCACCAACAAGGGCAGGGACGCGCGAGCCAATGCCGACAGCACCGCCTACACATGGGCAGACGCCAAGGGCGTGAAACGCCCGATATGGGTAGCGCGCACAGGGTCATGCTTCGTCATCCGAGTTAGTGGCAAGACGGGGAACGAGTATCGCCAGTACTGCCCCCGTGAGGTCAGTGCAGCGATATGCAAGGAGTTAGGCCGAGAGTACAAACCCAAGAACACGAAGCAATGAGTAAGACCTGTGACGATTGTCGGTTTATAGCCTGTGTGGGCTACCATTACTACCGATGCACGAAGAAAGACATGAGAGTGAACCACAACGACCAAGCATGTGAATACTATGAAGACTAACAGCGATACCGAGGACCTGCTAATGGCCGTAGCCGTTATGTGGGCAAGTGTGATAGTATTATGGCTTACAGCCATATTAAGTTGACATCTCACCGATAGGCAACCCCCGCCACTGGGGTGGCAGGCCGAACGTTAGCGGCAAGGGAGGTGCGAGCCCTCCCACGGCCTCAACACATTGTTTAACCCATTAAAAAGTAAGACTATGACACATTATGAGAAAGCATTGAACTACGCAGCCAGTCAACTGACGAAATTGGAGGCAGAGTATGCAACGCGCAACGAGGCAGACCGCTTGCCCATTGAACCGAGTTTTGTTGGCAAAGTGGCCGACTGCATGGAAGAATATGGGCAGGACAACGATTTGCCCGAGGGATGGTGGTTGGAGCAGGCAGACGAGGAGGACACCGCCTATTATGTCGCCACAATCCTATTGGACCCTGCCTGCGCACCGCAGGATGAGGAGTATGTTTAACCCCTAATACTTACAACTATGCTACAACTTACAATCAGCAATGCCACGTTGATGGGCGCAGTAAGCGACCTCAACAGAGTGATTAACAAAAGTGCGAGTATGCCTATACTTACGGGCATCCACGCCAGTATGGACAACGCGGGCCGACTGACCTTGCGCGCGATGGACGGAAGTGACTACGTAATGACGAAGACCATACAGGTCGACCGATGGGAGGGCGCAGGCGCATTCGTAGCCGATGCGGAACAACTGACGAAAGCATTAACAGGAATGCCTGAGCAAGACATTACTCTCAGCGTAACCAACAATCGCTGTGAGATAGCCTATAAGGGAGGCAGCCTATCCTTTGAGACTGGTGATGTGGAGAGATACCCCGCTGTCAACGAGGCCGAGTACACCGATACCGCCAACGTAGACGGCCAGATACTCACGGAGGGCATAAGCCGATGTCTCTATGCCGTAGCCAAAGACCAAATCAGACCACAAATGACGGGCGTGTACATCCATTACGCAGACGGGCAGATGTCATTCGCAGCCTCAGACGGCCGCAAACTATCAATCTCCGACCGCAAGGCCGACCTCGCATGCGGGGCATTCGAGGGCATTCTCAACCCCAAGACGTGCAACATCATCAAGGCCACCATCAATGCAGGCAAGCAGGTACGCCTGCGCATTGGGGACGCCTATATCTCACTGGAGTACGGCAACACCATGTTCCGCGCCCGTCTCATTGAGGGACGCGCGCCCAACTACAGGGGCGTCATACCAACCACTACGGCCTACCACTTGACCATCAACACCAAGACCCTATTGGCCAGTGTCAAGAGGCTGAGCGCATTCGCCCCAAGTGGCAGTGGACTCATCCGTCTCGACTACGACGGCAACAGCACACTGGCTTTGACCGCCAAGGACATCGACTTGTTCTCGCGTACCATGACGGAGGCCCTGTCCGTTGACGATGCCACAGCAACAGAGGGTGATGTCCCCAGTCTTGCTATCGGCCTGTCCGCCACGTACCTCGCGCAGGTATTGGCCAACTTCGGAAGCGATAAGGTCACACTTAACTTCTGCGCCATGAGCAACGGAGAGTGTGACGCCAGCCGTCCTGTAACATTCACTGGTGACATGGCCACTACGATACTCATGCCCATGTTACTGGAGAAAGAGGAGGAAGAACCGCAGCAGGAGGACGAACCACTGCCCGATGATGACATGGACGAGCCGGCCCGCGATGATGGGGGCGTAGAGGCAGCGGTGGCCGCGCGTAATGAGGCTGTAGCAGCGAAACGTGAAAGGATCTATGCCTCGGAGGAAG